>Ga0209596_1002219_pt1 | contig 16069 bp, 11 predicted proteins | sample M_130807_MF_Meta_FD_187314 | JGI IMG/M metagenome (GOLD analysis project Ga0209596, IMG submission 187314) | Freshwater microbial communities from Lake Montjoie, Canada to study carbon cycling - M_130807_MF_MetaG (SPAdes) (version 2) | ecosystem: Environmental > Aquatic > Freshwater > Lake... | reverse complement strand
CTGCTCGACACCCGCGTGGCCACGTTCGTCGGCACGCCGCAGATTGGCCGCCTCATCATGACCCGCCTCCGCTGGGAGTTCTAACGATTCCTGTGGGACGGTAGCACCAGAGTACGCGAGAAAGGGAGGCGGGCTTCGGCCCGCCTCCCTTTCTCATTGCTGTATCTTTCGGAGATGCACCCCCTCTTGGATCTCTCGGCGCGGCCGGTCATTGCCCATCGCGGCAACTCGGCCCACTGTCCTGAGAACACGATCGTCTCGCTTCAGTCGGGAATCGATCTTGGGGCCGACGCCGTCGAGTTTGATGTGCGGGTGAGTGCCGACGGTGCCGTCGTGGCATTCCACGACCCCACACTCGAGCGGACCACCAACGGTACCGGGCTGCTCGTCGAGCGGTCGCTGCGCGACCTCCGGGCGCTCGACGCCGGCTATCGCTTTACGGCGGACGGTGGGCGAACCCAGCCATGGCGTGGGCGCGGCGTGGGGATCTGCACGCTGGAGGAGGTGTTCGAAGCGATTGGCGACATCCCCTTCATGCTCGAACTGAAAGTGGCGGATGCGGCAACCGAGGCGCTGCGCCTGATTCGCCGCTTCGGTGCGGAACAACGGTGCATTGTTGGGTCGTTCGTCGACCAAGCGCTGGCGCCGTTCCGAGCAGCTGGGATTGCGACCGGCGCCGGGAAGGCAGACATACGCCGCTTGTACCTCCGCGCCGCACTCCCTGGCGGGCCAGCGACAACGCCGTTCCGCGCGCTTATTATCCCTTCGTGGTATTCCAATCTCCCACTCCCAGTGTTGCGGTTCGCATCGATGGTGCGGAACGCTGGAGTCCCGACGCACGTTTGGACCGTTGATGCCCCCCTGGAGGCACAGCGGTTCTGGGCCGGTGGGGTAAACGGCATCTTGTCGAACAATCCGGCCGCGATCCTCGCGGCTGCGGGGCGCCCGGTGCGCGCCTTGGCCCCATCTCCGGAACGAGTTTCCAATGGCTGACGCCTTACCGAAAAAGAAGAAGGTCAACTACAGCAACGCCTGGCAGGAAGCGCGGGTGCTCATGCACGCGCACCGCTGGCAGCTGGCGCTCGGCCTGACCTTGATGCTTATCAACCGCGCCGCGGGGTTCGTGCTTCCGGCGAGCGCCAAGTGGCTCATTGACGACGTCTTCACCAAGCACGACCGTACCCTGCTCATGCCGATCGCCATTGCCTCGGGGATCGCGACGGTCATCCAGGCCGCGAGTTCGTTCGCGCTGTCGCAGGTCGTAAGCCTCGCGGGACAGCGCGCGATCACGGACATGCGCCGCCGCGTACAGGCTCGCTTGTTGCGCCTGCCGGTAAGTTTTTTCGACTCGACGCAGAGCGGCATCCTGATTTCGCGTGTGATGAGCGACGCCGAGGGCGTGCGTAACCTTGTCGGCACCGGAATCATTCAGCTCGTCGGCGGGCTCGTGACTGCTGGCGTCGCCTTGGGCGCGCTGTTCTGGCTGAACTGGAAGCTTACACTTGCCATGCTCACTGTGATTGGAAGCTTTGGCGCGGTGATGGCCTACGCCTTCATCAAGTTGCGCCCGGTGTTCCGCGAGCGGGGAAAGATTACCGCCGAGGTGTCGGGGCGGCTCGGGCAAGCGCTGGGCGGCGCGCGCGTCGTCAAGGTGTACACGGCCGAGAAGCGTGAGGAGATTGTGTTCACGAAGGGTGCGCACAAGCTGTATCGGAACATCGCGAGCACGATCACCGGGACGTCGGCGGTAACCGCCTTCTCGACCGTCGTGATTGGCGTGGTCGGCGTGCTCATGACTGTTGTCGGTGGCAAGGATATTCTCGCGGGCAACATGACGTCGGGGCAGTTCGTGATGTACGTGTTCTTTGTCGGACTCGTGACCTTTCCGGTCGTACAGATGGCCGCCATCGGCACGCAGATCAGCGAGGCTTTCGCCGGCCTTGACCGCATCCGCGAGATCATGACGACTCCCACCGAGGACGCCGACGATGAGAATCGCGCGGTGCTCAAGACCGCCGACGGCGCGATTGAGTTCAAGGACATCTGGTTCGAATACCGAAAGGATGTTCCGGTGATCAAGGGGGTGAGTTTCGTTGCGCCTGAAGGCACGACGACCGCGCTCGTCGGCAGCAGTGGCTCGGGCAAGAGCACGCTGATCTCACTGATCATGGCCTTTGAGCGCCCGCTGCGCGGCGAGATTCTGATCGCGGGGCGTGATCTGCAGACGGTACGCCTCAAGGACTACCGCCGGCACTTGGGCGTGGTGTTGCAGGACAACTTCCTGTTTGACGGGACCATCGCCGAGAACATTGCGTTCTCGAAGCCTGGCGCGACGCGCGCCGAGGTCGAGGCGGTAGCTAAGGTGGCGCACTGCGAGGAGTTCATCGCCGGCTTCCCTGACGGCTACGAAACGATCGTCGGCGAGCGTGGCGTGAAGCTCTCGGGCGGCCAACGTCAGCGTATCGCGATTGCGCGCGCGATTCTCGCCGATCCGAAAATTCTCATTCTCGACGAAGCCACGAGCAGCTTGGATTCGGAGAGCGAGCAATACATCCGCGACGGATTGCGGGCGCTCCGGGCTGGCCGCACGACGTTTGTGATTGCGCACCGGTTGAGCACCATCCAGAGCGCGGACCAGATTCTTGTGCTCGAGCATGGCGAGATCGTGGAGCGCGGGAACCACCGCGAGCTCATTGCGAAGGCGGGGCGCTACAAGGAGCTCTACGACAAGCAGTACCAGATCGAGAAAGACCAGTTCATCAATCCCGGCGAGGACTTCACGCCGGAGCCGACCTCAGGCCGCGGGATGTAAAACCCGATGTACAACCGGATGTAAAAACGGGGGCGCCGGACCAAGTGGTCCGGCGCCCCCGTCGTTCATAGCCGGTATAGCGGTTACGGCAGTTTCTTGCCCACAATCCGCGACCCGTCGTTCGGCATGCTCCAGTCGCCGGTGATGTCGTCGCCCTTGAGTTCCATGGTGATCGTGGCCTCAGACCCATCTGGGGCGGTGATCGTCATGGTGATTTTGGCGCCCGCGACCTTCACGCTGGTAATCGGCATGGGCGGGAAGACATCGCTCATCACGACGCCAGCGAAGGTACCGTCGCTCTTCTTTTCAATCTTCGCGGTGAGCGCGATCGGGTTGCCCTGCGCGGTCAGGTTGACCAAGTAGCTCCCGACAGGGTTCACCTCGGCGGCTGGGGCACCGGCAGCAGGCGCAGCAGGCGTGGCGGGCGTGGCTGGGGGCTTGGCGGGGTCGGAGCTCTGCGCGGACGCCTGGGCGGCGACCGTCAGCAAGGCAACAAGGGTAAGCAGGCGGCGGGTATGCATTGGGGAGCGTCCTGGTTAGAAGTCTTATGAAATTGGCGAAGGCGAGGCCTCTGCGCCATTCTACGTTCGGATTGTCTTTTCAGTTCCAGCACACGCCGAGCGCTTATGACCGACCGGACCCCCCTGATTAACCTCGCCGACTTTGAGACCGCTGCCATCAGGGAGCTCTCGCAGATGGTCTACGACTACTACGCCGGAGGCGCGGGCGACGAAGTGTTGCTCGGCACATCGCGCGCGGCGTGGAACGCTGTGGCCCTGCGTTACCGTGTGCTTCGGGATGTCTCCGAGCGCTCGCTCGCCTGCACAATCCTCGGGCAGGAGCTCTCCTGGCCCATGTTCGTGGCCCCGATGGCCTTTCAGCAGCTGGCGCATCCGGATGGCGAGCTGGCCACGGCACGCGCAGCCGGGGCGACCGGAACGGGAATGATTCTTTCGACACTGTCGACGACGTCCATCGAGGATGTGCGCGCCGCCTGCACCGGCCCGCTCTGGTTCCAGCTCTATATCTATCGTGACCGCGAGGCCTCGCGGGCGCTGGTGGAGCGTGCCCAGGCCGCCGGGTGCGACGCGTTGGTCCTGACCGTGGATTCCCCCATGCTCGGGCGCCGCGAGCGCGACATCCGCAACGGCTTCCATGTGCCGGCCGGGACTCCCGTTCCGAATCTGACCGGCGGGCCGCGCGATACGCTCGCGGCACAAGGGGCGACAGCATCGTCGCTGGAGATATTCGTGGAGCAGCACTGGGATGCGAGCATTTCGTGGCGCGATCTCGAGTGGTTGCGGTCAATCACCACGTTGCCAATCCTCGTGAAGGGGATCGTGCGCGGCGACGACGCGGTCTTGGCACTCGATGCCGGGGCGGCGGGGGTGATTGTGTCGAATCACGGGGGCCGACAGCTCGACACCGCGATTCCCACCGCGCGCGCCTTACCAGAGGTGGCCGATGCCATGGCCGGACGCGGCACCCTGCTCGTGGACGGTGGGATTCGCCGCGGGACGGATGTGTTGAAGGCGCTGGCGATGGGGGCCAATGGCGTGCTGCTCGGGCGCCCGGTGCTCTGGGGGCTCGCCGTGGATGGAGAACCGGGTGCGCGACGTGTGCTCGAGTTGCTCAAGAACGAGTGTCACCTGGCCCTCGGACTCGCCGGCTGCCGCACCCCGATGGAACTCGATCGCGGATTTCTCGCATGAACATCGAACACGCCGGCACGGCCGTCGCCTCGCAGTGGTCGCAACAGTACGACCCGCTCGGGTCGCCGTTGCTCTCGACGCTCGTGGCGCTCGTTCCCGTGCTGTTGTTGCTTGGACTCTTATCGTCGCATCGGGTACGCGCGCACTGGGCAGCAGTGATTGGCCTCTGCGCATCGCTCGCCGTCGCGATTTTTGCCGTCGGGATGCCAGCACCGATGGCCGCACGCGCCGCGCTGTTCGGCGCTGCGTACGGTCTCTTCCCGATCGGCTGGATTTTGCTCAACGTCCTGTTCTTGTATCAGCTCACGGTCGATCGCGGGCTCTTTGTGGTCTTGCAAGAGAGCATCGCACACCTCACCAGCGATCGGCGATTGCAGTTGGTGTTAATTGCCTTCTCGTTCGGGGCGTTCTTTGAGGGCGCGGCAGGGTTCGGCACGCCGGTGGCGGTGACCGCCGCCTTACTCATCGGACTGGGCTTCCCGGCGCTCGACGCGTCCGTGTATTCGCTCATCGCCAACACGGCCCCCGTGGCCTTCGGTGCCCTCGGCACCCCATTAATCGCGTTGCAGGGCGTCACCGGGCTGGACCTGCGCGACCTCTCGGCGATGGTCGGTCGGCAACTACCGCTCTTCTCGATGATCATTCCATTTTGGGTGGTCGCGGCCTATGCGGGCTTCCGGCGCACCCTCGAGGTATGGCCCGCACTCGCGGTGGCAGGGATCGCGTTCGCCGTGCCGCAGTATCTCGTAGCGACCTATCACGGGCCATGGCTCGTGGATGTCACGGCCTCGGTCTGTTCGATGGGAGCGCTCGCGCTGTTCCTTCGCGTGTGGTCACCGAAGAATGTCGAGTCCGTTGTTGGATCGTCGATCGGTGCAAGTCGCGACGCGAGTGTGGCGCGTAGCACCGCCGCACTCCCCGACCGCGCGGCCGTCGTTCGTGCGTGGCTCCCCTGGGCAGTGCTGAGCGTCGTTGTCTTTGCCTGGGGCACACCGCAGGTGAAAAGCTGGCTCAACGCCATCTCCGCGCCGCAGATCAAACTTGCGGGACTGCACGAACTGGTATTGCGACTCCCGCCGGTGGTCGCCGCAGCAAAACCGGAGGCGGCCGTGTTCAGCTTCAACTGGCTGAGCGCATCAGGAAGCGGGATAGCGGTGGCCGCCATCATCAGCGGCTTCCTCATGGGCTGCTCCCCGCGCACCATGGCGCGCACCTACCTACTCAACGCACGTCGACTCGTGCCATCGCTCCTTACAATCTCCGCGATGATGGCACTCGGATATGTGACGCGCTATTCGGGGACCGATACCATCCTCGGTCTCGCCTTCGCGCGGACCGGCATCATGTATCCCTTCTTCGGCACGTTGCTCGGCTGGCTCGGCGTGGCGCTCACGGGGAGTGACACCTCGTCGAATGTGCTGTTCGGCGGCTTGCAGGTCGTGACCGCAACAACGCTCGGTGTGAATCCCGTGCTGATGGCCGCGGCGAACAGTTCCGGCGGTGTGATGGGGAAGATGATCGACGCGCAGAGCATTGTCGTCGCTGGAGCCGCGACGAACGTGCGCGGCCAAGAGGGGACGATTCTGCGGCGCGTGTTCTGGCACTCGATTGCGCTGGCGAGCCTTGTGGGGCTCTTCGTGATGATCCAGGCGCACATCTAAGAGCGCTTACGGACGCGTGCGCGGCTCCGGCTTTCCGCCGGCCTTCCATTCGGGCTTGGTGCCGTCACTCAGGATCCGCGTGGCGGCGACGGCGGCGTTGATGACCCCCGCCATATGGTCGAAGTCCACGCGCGAGATGTCGTCCGTGACCTGGTGGTAATCCTTGTGCAGGTTGAACGACGACAGGGTGTGCGCCACAATCCCCTTCATGGCGAACGCGATGTTGTCGCTGCGCTGGAAGAAATTTTCGCTTGGGCGCTTGTCCGGAACGATCGCGATCCCGTTCGCGGCGAGTGTCTCACCCATGTTGGAGCGCTCGTAGCCCGTGAGCCACGCCCTGCCAACGCCACCGGCCAGTGAATCGGGGCGGCCAATCATTTCGATTTCGAGGTTCGCCGCCATCTGCGAGAGCGGGATCGGCGGATGGGCTATGTACCAGTTGGTGCCGAGCAGTCCGGTTTCTTCTCCCATCGTTGCCGCGAAGACAATCGTACGCTTCGGCTTGGCGCCGGCATTGATCTGCCGCGCAATCTCGAGCACGGCGGTGACGCCCGAGGCATCGTCGTCGGCGCCGTTGAAAATCGAGTCGCCGTTGACGCCGGGGCCGCGCATGCCGAGGTGATCGTAGTGGGCATCCACAAGGATGTACTCGTCCTTGAGCTTCGGATCGCTGCCGCGGATCACACCCACCACATTCACCGCTGCTGGCTTGCGCTCGAGGGGAACGGTATCGAGCGCGGCGAGACTCTCGCGCACACGAAGTCGCTCCATCTTCCGAACGGGCGCGGAGGGATCTGGTGGCGTTGTGGTGACGGTGCCGTCGGCATTGCGACGGGTGGTGCCGCGCGGTTGGACCGCCACCGAGTCGCGCGTCACCGGCACGCGCTGGAAGTAGCCCGAGTCGCCGAGTGGTTCGAGCCCCGCTTTTTTCATCTCGGCGGCAATGAAGCGCGCGGCGCGCGCGCCGCCGACGGTGGCGCTTCCGCGCCCTTCCATCGAGTCATGCGCGAGCGCGCCGAGGACGCGGCGGACATCGGCCGGGGTCGTCGGTTTCTGGGCGGCTAGGGGAGCCGTAAATGGAGCAGCCGCGATCAACAGCATCAGCACGGAATGGCGCAGCATCGGAGTCGGGGTTCGGTGAGAAAGGATACCTAGATGAAATGTGGCATTGTGAGACCCGAACGCCTACCCACCTTGCCACCGGCCGCACCGGGTGCCAAAATCCCCCTATGGCAGCAAACATCCCCGCCCTGGGCGCCGAACTGCCTCGACGCGGCAACTGGATCACCGACGGAATCACCGCGCTGGCCTTCCGGCTCAGCGGCTGGCGGTTCGCGGGGACCTTTCCGAACGTCCCAAAGATGGTGGTGATTATCGCCCCGCACACCTCGAACTGGGACTTCTGTATCGGGTTGATGGCGATGTTCGGGATGGGGATGCGTGGCACCTTCCTCGGGAAGCACACCCTCTTTCGGTGGCCTGTTGGGATTGTGATGCGATGGCTGGGGGGCGTGCCAGTGATTCGCTCGTCGTCGCACAATGTGGTGGACCAAACCGTGGCATATTTCCGCACGCGAGAGCGCATGGTCCTCGCGCTCTCTCCAGAGGGAACGCGGAAGAAACTTCCGGCTTGGAAAACGGGGTTCTACTACGTGGCCAAAGGGGCCGGCGTCCCGATTGTTCCGGTGTCGTTCGACTTCCCGAACCGCCTGATCACGGTGTACGCCCCGGTGATGCCGACCGAGGACAAGGAAGCGGATTTCCGGCTCCTCGCAAGCCACTTCGCGGCCCGAATGGCGAAGCACCCCAGCCAGTACTGAGCCTGCTGAGCGGGTGAGCTGTAGGATCGACATCGCCAACTATTGTAGCGTATCACGTGGACAAGCGCCATTTTTCAACCTATGGCTGGTGTGAGCACGCTCCCCAAAAGACCGAGAACGCAAAAACAGCCTCGTCGCGGCCGTCGCCCGCTGGCGATGGCCTTGGCGTACGGGTTGACCGTCGTCGCAGCGATTGGTCTGATCGGCGGTGTCGTGAGCTTCGGCCAACGAAAACTACTGCTTGACGACACCAAGGAATATCTCGCGGCCTCAGCCACGACAGGCGCCTCGCTCCTTGATGCAGTGCAACAGGAGCGGCTCGCACTCGCGCCCCCAACCGGTGTCGCCGAGTACGACACGGCAGCCCGCCCGTTTCGCTCCCTGCTTGCCGCAAATGCCTCACTCCAGCGCGTCTCCAGCGGAATCATCGCCGGCAATGATTTCGTGTATGTGCTCGATGCGCGCGCGAAAGGCGTGCGAAGTGAGACGATGCCTCCTGCCGCGAGCGGGCTTCGGGTACCGCTTCCCTCGATTGTGCGTGCGATGGTCGCGGCTGACTCGGCTGTTATTGAAAACAGTGTATCGACGCGAAGCGGTGTACTCGACGTGCAGGCAGCGGCACCGCTCCGATCCAGCGACGGGCGGATCGTGGGCGCCGTTGTCGTAACACTCAGCCTCAATCGGTACAACGTATGGATTGCGAACCTGGACCGCGTGGTGTTGCTCGGTGGCGCGTTCGGGCTCATCCTCGCGTTCATTTCTGGATTTGCAGCGTATCGTGTGGAACTCTCGCGGCTCAACGCGGAGCGTGAGCTCACCGCCTCCAAGGCGGCCGCCGAGGCGAATGCTCGGGCGAAAGGTGAGTTTTTGGCGAACATGAGCCACGAAATCCGTACTCCGCTCCACGGCGTACTCGGCATGAGCGAAGCGATGTTGGCGAACGCACATTCGGAAACAGATCGTCGCTCCCTCGACGTCATCAACAGATCTGCCTCGTCGCTCCTCGGCATTCTCAACGACATCCTCGACTACTCAAAGCTTGAAGCGGGTCGTGTCGAGCTCTTGAACGCCCCATTCGATCCGCGCGCGCTGGTCGACGACGTCACGGACCTTTTTGCCGTGACAGCTGAGGAGAAGGGGCTCGAGATTGCCGTGCACGAGACCGTACGCGCCGAACGGTGGCCGGTAGGCGACGCCGCGCGCCTCAAGCAGGTACTCCTCAACCTTGTCGGCAATGCGGTGAAGTTCACGCAGCACGGACATGTGCAGGTCGACCTCGAGACTGTCATGATTGGCCGCAAGACGATTGCGCTCCGTCTCGCGGTGAAGGATACAGGGATTGGGATCACCGACGAAGCGCAGGGTCGGTTGTTCCAACAGTTTCAGCAGGGAGAGGCCTCGACTTCGCGTCGGTTCGGGGGGACGGGACTCGGACTCGCGATCTCGCGTCAACTCATGGTGCTCATGGGTGGAACCGTCGCTGTTGAGAGTCGGGATGGTATCGGCACGGAGTTTACCCTTGACCTGCAGCTCCCCGTCTCCAGCGCGACGCGTGAGCCGCTCGTCACGCAAGGCATGATCCCGGGCTCGCGAGTGCTGGTGGCGTGCGATCTCGCGCTGACGCGGCAAAGTATCGCCGAGATTTTGGCGCGCCACGGGCTCGTGGTCGAAACTGTGGCCAATCATCAGGCCATGGTGCAGCGACTGCGCGGGACAAACAGCTATGCATTCTTGATTGCTGACGCGCCGAGTAGCAGCGACGGAAACACAGCGGCGCGCTCGGAGCTCGGCGACTCCCCTCCATTGATTGTCCTCACGTCGTTGCATCACCCTCTGAGCAACGCCGCACTCGGGTCAATGGGAGCGGCCGCGCAGTTGCGGCGACCCGTGCGCGAGGACCACTTGATTTCGGTGCTCGAGGATCTCGTCGCGGGTCGTTTACCTGCTCGCGGAACTACACCGCGTGCAGCGGCGTCGATCGCACCGGTTCCCGAAGCGACGTTGATCGCTGCGTCGCGCGCTGCCGGCGCTCCCGTGATTCTGCGATCCACGCACACGCCGACGACTCCTGTTGAACCGCTCGATTCCCCCCGGCCCCCAGTGGGATCGCGAGCAGCGGCGTTCCACGAGGGGAAGCCACGCGTTCTCGTGGTTGATGACGTCGAACTCAACTTGATAGTCGCACGCGCGATGATTGGTTCGCTCGGGGCGCATGTGGTCAGCGCGACCAGCGGACCGGAGGCGCTCGAGCTTCTCGAGCGAGAACGCTTTGCCTTGGTGCTGATGGACTGTCACATGCCGGAGATCGACGGCTATGAAGTCACGCGGCGTGTGCGCGGCGCGGCGGGGATAAACCGCAATACGCCGATTGTCGCACTGTCCGCGAGTGCGTTCGCTGAAGATCGGCGACGCGCTCTCGAATCGGGAATGAACGATTTCGCTCCGAAGCCCATCGAATTGCACGGGCTCCGCAGTGTGCTTGTGCGCTGGATTCCAGGATTCCAAAAGAGTGAACCAACCGTGGGGTCATACAAAACATGAGTGAGAATCGTCGAGACTTCCTGAAGCGGACCGCTTTGGCGGCCGCCGCCAGCACACTTCCGGCAGCAGTGTCGGCCACGCCTGCAGGCGCGGCAAGCGCACCGCCGACAGCCTTCGACGCCGGGCTGCTCTCAGCGCTGGGAGACGCGGTCCTTCCCGAATCACTCGGCGCGCCGTCACGTGCTCACGCCGTCCGCGATTTTGCAGCATGGGCCGCTGCCTACCGCCCCGTAAGCGAGGAGATGCACGGCTATGGCGATCAAGAGATCACCTACACCGCGGCCGATCCGTCACCGGGTTGGCGGTCGCAGCTCGCTGCATTGGAACTGCTCGCTCGCCGAAAGCATCGTAAGGGATTCGCCACGATCACTGTTGAACAGCGGCGCGCGCTCGTTCGTCCGCAGCTCCCGCGTGGTCGCGGGCTCCGCCTTTCCTCGAACATCGTCAGCGCACCCCACATCGCCATTGCGCTGCTCGCATACTGGGCTGCCTCGAGCGCGGCGACCGATCTCGCGTACGGCGTTGTGATTAACAAGGATCAGTGCCGGGTGCTCGCCGATGCGCCGCGCCGCCCACTTCCTCTTGCGGAGCCCCGCGGACAATGAGCGTACGTGTCGTTGAAACCGATATCTGCATCATTGGTTCTGGAATCACGGCCGCGATGATGGCCGAGAAGCTCGTTCGTGAGCGCAATGTGCACGTGGTGGTGATTGAAGCCGGCGGGCCCAGTGGAACGCTCGCGGAACGCTACGAGCGTCGACGCCGGTGGCAGGCGTATGGCGAGACCCCGTGGCCGCGCGATCATCTCGACGACCAAAACGCACTGGGCACCGCGTATGGCTTCTCCCCCTCGATGAATGTGGGCGGCCTGGCGATGCACTGGGGCGGAGTCACGCCGCGCTATTCGCCAGAAGACTTCCACGTCCGTTCGCTGTACGGCGTGGGCGATGATTGGCCTATCTCGTACGAGGAGCTCGATCCGTTTTATCAGGAAGCCGAGGAACGCATTGGCATCTCTGGCGAGCAAGGGCCTCCAGAGCTCGACCCGCGGGGCAAGCCTTTCCCGATGCCAGCGCTCCCGCTGTCCTACAGCCTGCAGCAGCTGCGCGATTGGACGGCGAAAGCAGGCATTCCCATGTGGAGTCAGCCGAGCGCCAAGAACTCGGTGCCGTATCAGGGGCGCGCGGTGTGTCAGCGCTGTGATAGTTGCTACCCGATCTGTCCCACCGGCGCCAAGTATTCACCAGACTTCACGTTCGACGCGCTCGTGCGCGATGGCCGCATTGCGCTCCACACGAACACACTGGTGCGACGTCTGCACACCGACGCGCGGGGTCACATCACGCACGCCGCGGCGAACGCAACGTCGGGACCCGAGCGGGAAACCGAGTATCGCGCCAAGCACTTTGTGCTCGCCGCCGGCTTCACCTGGAGTCCGCACCTCTTATTACTGTCGAAAAGCTCGCGCTATCCGGACGGCCTCGCGAACCGAAGTGGGCTCGTCGGGAAGTACCTCTGTGGCCATCGCAACGTGGCCGCGCAGATTCGTCTTCCCCTGCAGATCTTCCCGGGCATCAACGCGCAGCACTCGCTGGTGACCAAGAAGTTCATGCGGCCGGGGAAGCTCGAGAAGTATTTGCGTCACGACCTTCGCGTGTGGGAGTCGGCATTCGGCAGTGAGCCGCGACTCCGCGACGACAAGGGTGATGTGTTGTTTGGTGACGCGATGCTCAGCGACTGGCGTGCACGGGCCAAGAGTGGCGTGGCGCGTGTGCGCGGCTACTACGACGTGCTTCCCGACAAGCACAGCGAACTCACGCTCGATGCATCGGTCAAGAATCGATGGGGCGATCCGATGCCGAACTTGCAGTTCCGCGATGCGCCAGAATCTGTAGCGTTGCGCGGCCACAGCGAAGACTCACTCCGTGCACTCTTCCGCGAGATGGCCCGCGTGGGCGATGGCCAGGTGATCTCGAACGAGTCCTCGGCGAACGACATCGGTCAGGAACATCCCGGTGGCGGCTGCCGCATGGGGAGCAATCCTGAGACCAGCGTCGTGGATGGCTTCGGCCGTGCACACGACCACGACAACCTGATTATTGCCGGCGCACCGACGAACGTCACGGCGAGTTGCTGCAACGGTACCCTCACCTTTGCAGCGCTCGGCCTCCGTGCGGCCAGTGCACTCGGCGATCAATATCCGCGCACACGCGACGACGCTCGCCATGGTCATTAAGCGTCAGCGCACGAGCGACGGACCGCATCGAGCCGCAACAGAGCGCTCGCACATTTTAGAAGGAGCTAGAGTCAGCGCCATGCTTGTATCGTTATTCTTGTCCGTTCAGGTTGCTGCCGCGCAAGGCGGCCCCACTGTACTTCCGTCCTCGACGACCAGTCCCACCGCGACGGCGACCGTGTACCACGGCCGCACCGGGCAGTTGGCGGCGCGTATGCCCAAGTCGGAGGCTATGGTTCTCGTGGATGGCAAACTCGACGAACCGGTGTGGCGAACAGCCGCCGTGCTGACCGGGTTTTCGCTCTACTCGCCAGTGGACCAGCGACCGGCGCCGGATTCCACTGAAGTGCTGGTCTGGTATTCGACGACTGCTATCCACTTTGGCATTCGTGCCTTCGAACCGCACGGCAAGGTCGCGGCGACTCTTGCCAATCGCGATCGCATCAGTGCTGATGACAACATCGAGTTGCACCTCGACACGTTCTTCGAGCGGCGGCGCGCCTTCGTCTTCATTGTGAATCCGCTTGGCGTGCAGGCGGATGGCACCAAGGCCGAAGGCGGTGGGTTCATCCCAGGCGCGAACGTCGCGCCAGGCATGAACGATCTCAGTGCCGACTTCGTGTGGGACTCCAAAGGGGAAGTCACCGACTTCGGATATCAGGTTGAGGTGCGGATTCCCTTCAAGTCGTTGCGCTATCCGATCGGTAGCGACCAAACGTGGGGACTGCAGATCGACCGCAAGGTGCAGCACAACGGCTACGAAGAAACGTGGACCCCTGCACTGAAGGCGGGGGCCAGCTTCATCGCGCAGGAAGGGACTATCACGGGATTGTCGGGCATGCTCCATGGCCAGACACTCGCGGTGAATCCGGAACTTACGAACGCCGTCACGGGCGCGAGCGATGCGGCGACTGCGAACTGGAAGTACACGGCGAGCCCTCAAATCGGCGGCAACATCCGGTGGGGCATCGGCAGTAACTTCGTCGCGAACGGCACGATCAAGCCCGACTTCTCGCAAGTCGAGGCCGATGCCCAGCAGATTGCCACGGACGCGCGTTTCGCGCTGTTCTATCCGGAGCGCCGCCCATTTTTTGTCGAAGGCAGCGACCAGTTCAATGTTCCGAACACGCTCGTCTACACCAGACGAATCGCGCAGCCAGACGCTGCGGCAAAGTTTACTGGCAAAGTCGGGCGTGCCGATATCGCATTGCTCTCGGCTGTGGACGGACAGGGAACGGGGACAGCACATCCCATGGTCAATATCCTGCGCCTGCAACAAGCGTTTGATCAACAGAACACGGCAGGACTGTTGTTCAGTGATCGGTCTGGAGGCGGCCGCACGAATCGTGTAATCGGCGCTGACACAAAAATTGTCTTCAAGAAACTGTATTATGCACAGTTCCAACTCGTCCAGAGCACTACGGGCACTGGGAACACGAGCCGTAGCGGCCCGCTGTGGGAGGCCGTCGTCGATGGCACAGGCCGGGCCTACGGATTTCATTACAGCGTGCTCGGTATTCACCCAGATTTCGCTGCCGACAACGGTTTCGTGGCGCGCACCGGCATTGTACAACCCACCATCGCGAACCGTTTCTCGGTGTACGGCGCACCCGGAAGCGTGTTTGAACGCTACACTGGCTTCCTCCGACTGATCGGCACCTGGAAGTACGACGATTTCTTTGCTGGACAATCGGTGCTGGAGCGGACCGCGAGCATGAACAACTCGTTCACCTTCCGCGGCGGCTGGACCATTGGCGCAAATCCCACTTTTACACGCTACGCATTCGATTCTGCGGCCTACACAGGCACCCGCGTTCCCGACGCCGCCGGTATTGCTCGTCCCTTTGTCCCGCGCGATCTACTGAACGGTGCGATCGTCAGCCTCAGTGTCACCACGCCGCAGTTCCGGCGATTCACCGCGTCGCTCAGTACGACACTCGGCCAGGACGTGGATTTTCTCGAAGTCACGCCCGTGCATCGGCGGGATGTCAACGCATCACTCGACCTGCGTCCCACCGAACAGTTGCGGATGACCGCCACCTGGGTGAGCTCGAGCTTTACCCGAGCGCGCGACGGCGTGCAGACGGCCACTACTCGCATTCCACGATTCAAGACCGAATACCAGATCTCGCGCGCCGTGTTTGTACGCGTGGTCTCACAATACGAAGCCTCAGTGCGAGAGCCGCTCGTCGACCCGGCAACGGGACGCACGTTACTGACGGGATCAGGCACGACATTCACCACGAGCACGAGGCGGGTGACGAACAATCTGCGCACGGATTTTCTGTTCTCGTATCGCCCGTCGCCGGGAACGGTGGTTTTTGCAGGATACGGCGACACCATGACCGAACCCGCACCGCTCGGGTTCAATCAGCTGCGCCGCACCGCAGACGCCTTCTTCCTCAAGGCGAGCTACGTGTTCCAGCCGCTCCACTAGTTGTGTCCGCTGGGCGGAGCTGGGGTAAAAAATGGCGGGAACAGCTGGTAAAGCCGCGCTCAGTGGTTGAGCTTTCGGGATACCCGTTCTGGAGATTTTACTGATGTCGTTCGTGCGCCGTTTCGTCATTCTTGCACTTCTCCCCGCCGCACTGATTGCCCAGACCGTTCCCGCCGTTCCAGCCGTTCCAGGCGCGGCGGCGCGTGACACCGTCACCCCGATTCGCCCGCCCAAGAACCCGCTCCCGGCAGAAGAAGCAACCGCCGGAGTAACCAAGTTCAGCTTCATCGCCTACGGCGACACCCGCGGTCGACACGACGGGACCGAGCTGCAAGCCGAACACACGCTCGTGGTGGAAGGAATGCTGGCCTCGATCAAGAAAGCCGCCAGTGGGCCGGATCCAATTCGGTTCGTCCTCCAGAGCGGTGACGCGGTGGTGAACGGTGCGATCGCCAAGGCGCTGACCGTGAGCTACATCCCCGTCATTGAGCGCCTCACGCAGGATGCAGGCATTCCCTACTTCTTCACGGTCGGGAATCATGATGTCGGCGCGTCGTACGACCTGGCTGATCCGCGTCGTGTGGCGGGGATCCGCAACTTCCTCGACGCGAATTCACGACTGCTCCCACCCGACGGCTCCGCGCACCGACTGAAGGGCTATTCGACCTTCTCATTTGGCTACGGGAACACGTATTTCATCGGCCTCGACTCCAACATCCCCGAAGACTCACTGCAGTTTGCGTGGGTCAAGGCACAGCTGGAGTCGCTCGACCGGAAGCGCTATGTGAATGTCGCGCTCTTCTTCCATCATCCGCTCTTCTCGTCTGGACCACACGGTGGCGCGATCATA
>Ga0209596_1002217_pt1 | contig 16072 bp, 31 predicted proteins | sample M_130807_MF_Meta_FD_187314 | JGI IMG/M metagenome (GOLD analysis project Ga0209596, IMG submission 187314) | Freshwater microbial communities from Lake Montjoie, Canada to study carbon cycling - M_130807_MF_MetaG (SPAdes) (version 2) | ecosystem: Environmental > Aquatic > Freshwater > Lake... | reverse complement strand
CGGCAACTCGCACCCCAGTTCCCGTAGCCTTCGGCATAAGACCCAACTCCAAGACAGATACTTCCCTCCACCCGCGATCACAATACCGCATCCCGTGCAGTCGGGCGGCTCCGATTCCAGCAGCCGCTTGTCCCTCACATGATTCACCATCGCCCCGCATCGCTGTTCCTCAAATCGTGGAAGCCCGATGCTGTCCTTCGCCTGCGTTTCAGCAAGTGACGGCATAACCCTTAAATCGAAAAAACAGGTTCAGCGTTACGCGCTTCACGTTCCTGCTCCAATGCAGCAAGAAACCGATCCTCGCGATCACGCCGAAGCTGCTCGTCAGCCAGTTCATTCAACTGCTCATCAGTCAATTCCCCGGTCAAGATGTCAAACGGTAATCCCATATACGTGCATTAACCTTTTACGGGGTTTAACGATAACGTCAATACCTTTTATCGGGGTGAAGTGGATCAGGGATATAGGGATGCAGGATAGCAGGGTAGCAGGTGTATCCGGTGTAGAAGGGTTTAGCGGGTTATGGTGAGACGGGTGCAGCAATCTCCTACTAAAAGAAGATTACTGAAAGAGCTTCGCGGTTTAAAGGAGCCACGGTATGCAGTTTCAACAGTCCTAGCGCGATGGTCTGACTTTGCCTACGCTTGCCCTGCTTTCGTGGGGCTGACTGTAATCTCTCAGCTTGCGCCGATCAATATTAAGAGGGAAGTGATAGTGATACCCAGCCCTCTCCATCCATTCGTCGGGGAGTCCTTCTCAGGTTAGTTCCATAGTCGAGGGATAGAACCCCGCCCGATTACACGCTTGGAGCTTCCACCAAGAGGCCGGATACGCTGGCCCCGCTCTAGGAGAGTGCTGAAATGCTAGTCCCTAAAAAAACGAAACCCAAACCGGAATCAGCGGTTTGGGTTTCAACTGTATTTAGCCCTAGTTACCCAAGGCATCAGTTCTTTGCTCGCTCCGCTGATTCCGGATTGCGATCTGAACGGATACTGCCATACCCATTCCATCCGTCAAATCTTTTTTCAATAAATCTTATTGACCTTACTAGCAAAACCCGATACCTACGCATTCACCTATGAAATGCCCACGCTGCAAACTCGTCTGGAAAGTCAAAGCATACGCCGATGGAGGGAAAATCCGTTGGCGCAAAATGTCCAAGGAACAACGGCTCGCCTGGGTCGCCAAGGTGCAGGAGGGGCGCAGGAAGCAGCTAGTAGAAGCGCGGCTGGCGAAGATGCAGGATCAATTTAAACCACAACAGTCATGAAAAGCACCGACCAACTAAACGCAGACACCCTATTCGCCTTTGAAATGGCGTTGAAGGGGCATAAACAATTTGAGTATCCAGCTCCGTCCGGACATTGGCACAAGATAAGCGACGTGTGTAGCGACTATCCATGCCGCATCTACCACGACCTACCCTCGCCGGAATGGACTCGTCACGACGGCGAGGACTGGAAGGGCGATAAGGATGCGGTGATTGAGGAAGTGATGTTTTGTAACGGAACCATATCGCCGCATAAAGGCGAGAGAGTAAGATTCTGGAGCCGCAATTTCTCCAACGAACCACAATGGCGCATCTACGCCTACAAGCTCGCCAAGCCAGCGGTCAAGAAGAAGGTTGTGCCGTGGACGCTGCAAACAATTCCATCACCACTGCCAGAGCTTTTGCATAAAGAGAGTGGCGAGATTTGCACGATCTCAGTCGTTAAGCTGGAAGGCGTTATGGTGTCCGCTCGCGGATACTATGACTATGAGCAAATACTAAATCACTTCACGCAGCGAGCAAGCGGCAGTGTTTGCGGAACGGAGGAAGTATGAACGACAACGACTTGAAATCCCTACTCGCCAAGATGCTGCCGGAGACGGTGTATCTTTACGATAATCCGTCCACGAAGATGCAGACATTGTTCTGGAAAGAACTTGGATCACCAAGGGCCGTCCTCGACACCGAACTACTTCACCTCACCTCGCTGGTGGAGGCGGGGCTTCTGTTCAGTTTCCGCAGACTATACTACGACAAATTACAATTAGTTTGCAGCCAAAAATTATCCAAGGGACTTGTCGTTGTAATTGAAGAATGTATTTCCGCCACATGGCAGCAGCGCGTCACAGCACTCGCATCTGTGAAAGGGGTGACGCCATGCACTACGCACCCGCCGACACCCTCCCTCTCGCAATCTGCCTAGCATTTCTGAAAGCCAACAACATCAAACCCGAAACATTATGAAAACACCCACCGCAATCGAACACCTATCGCTCATCGAGGCGAGTTGTAAATTTCACGTAGGGATAGCAGAGCAGTATCCCGGCGTGTATCCTCCGCTGGTTATTGCTGGCTGGAAAAGCACGCTGGCGGCAGTCGCATGGGCGCAAATCCTACTCGACTGCACGAACGAATTAGACGCTGGCGAACAGCGTATGATTAACGAAATTATCGCCGCATGGCCAATCGAACTACTCCAATGACACCAAACGAACGACCACATCCCCTCACTGACGCAATGCTTGATGCCAACGGCCTGCGCTGCCCGTGCAGCGAAAAGCCGATTGAGCTTTGCATAGAACTTGAGCAAATGCTCGCAGAGCGGACAGAGGAAAGGGATAAGGCGCAACAGGACTGCGAATCATACTGTTGCACGATTGATATGCTCACCGACGAACGCGACACCGCTCTAGCCAAGCTCACCACCGCCAACGCCGCGATATTTGAGGCCAAGTTTGGAGAATTTGGCGAACATCAACTTGGTGTTCAGCTCCATAGCAAGCTGCTGGAAATCGAGAGATTGAATAGCGAACTCGCCGCAGTCACCGCCGAGCGGGATGCGCTGAAAGCCAAACTCGCCACGATTAACCACATCGCCATGTCTCTATTTGTCCGCACAACAAGCAGCGAAGTGACGGGCGAAATGGCGGAGATAGGACGGCTATCGCGGGAGGACGGACAATGAGCGATCTCGACCTCATCATCCAAGCAGCCAAGTTAGGGGCCGCTGGCTCCGATAACTGCAATCAGGTAGCAGCAGCAATCGAACGAATCACCGACACCACATTATCCGACCTCCTGCAATCCTGCCACAGCCTGTTCCTCAAAATCGCAGACGAGGACGACAAGGAGCAGTTTCAAATCAACCAAGACCTGAGACGGGAACTCGATACCATCTTAGTCAGAATCCAACAAACGATATGACCGCAACCCCGCTCACCTCCGCAGCCCTGCAATCCCTCAAGTCCAAAGCCGACTTCATCCAGTTCGCCCAATCCCTTGAACTCCAACTCATCGCAGCATCCCTAGAACGGGACTCCCTGCTACTCGACCACCGCAAAATCTGCGCAGCTTGCCGGGAACTCGAAACAACCAAAAACCCGTTACTTCATCTAGCTTTGTAATCCCGCCACATTTATAATCAACAGCCCTAACCACCTGATCTATTTTCCCCTGTTGCACAAATATAATCTTGACACGTTTCCAGATTCCAGATTGCCTCGCGTGTAGATGATAAACGCGAAGCGGATCATGGCTATATCGGGGAATAGGGATACAGCGTTGCCGTAGATCACCTTCACTCCTTCACCCCGATATAAGCCGTAACAACGGATACAGGACTGTCGGTTGCCGAGCAGCAGGGATGAAGGAGTGCGGGGTTGCAGGGTTGTTGGGTAAAACGGTTTTGGAGGTAAAATCTGTGGAGGGGCTAACGAGGAACCGTCCCTCCGGCGACCGCCCTCCCCCGCCCCGGTGGATGCTCGATTGCTCCGGGCAAAGGGATTCCTTAGCCGAGCTACACGCCAGCACCAGCAGCAGGCACGCCCCTGCCATCGCACAGCACAGCAGCACAGCAGCAGGGTGACAACGCGACCAGCTATCCAGCTACACCAGCACAGCCCGATGCAGGAGCAGCACGATCACCGGGATGCAGGAGCACAGCACGACCAGCGATCCACGGCACTCGCTCGACAGCAGGTGCAGCAGGGTGCAGAACAACCCCAAAGACGCAGCGGAAACAACACGCCAAAACCAGAACCAGGAGCAGCACGGCAGCACGGCAGCCGGAGCGAAGGAGCGCAGGAGATGACGAAACAGCGGAAGCACTTTGCCCCACAAAGGCGGAAAGAGGTTAATCGGAAGCAGGGAAAGCGGAGCAAATCCAAAACAGCTATTTGACGCAAACCACCGCACCCCGATCACCCTTCACCACCGCACCACGGCAGCAGTTAAAACCGAGCACCACGGCAGCCGATGCAGCCGATGCTAAGCGCAACCGAATAGTCAGCGTGACCGAATATCTCTTTTTCCGATGTGGCACGGTTTATGTTTTTCCGCTTTAAACTATTTTAGTTAAAAAGTGGATTAGGGATTGACGGCAGATTCGCACCGTGTAGCTTGTCCTACGTGATTACTTCATCCACCACCACCGCAGAAGCCGCAGCCGTAGCAATGCAGCGCGCACACAACAAGCAACAGACCAGCCTAGGATCCTGTGTTATCCTCACGCCGGGCGACCCCGCAGAACGCGATCCCGCTTTGATGGCCGAGCGCATCGCGGCGCAAAAGGCCAATTATCTCGCAGAAATGGAGAAGCGTAACGCCGCAGCGCAGACCACGGAGCCAGCTTACGACAGCACCCGCAAAACCTACGTAGCCGAATACATGAACGGAAAGACCCGCCGCTTTTCCTGTTTCACCTACGCCGAAGCAGTCCAAAAGGCGCACGCAGTTTCTCCCGCAGTCGCAGACATCTCCGAGCTTTAACCCAACAACCAACACCACACAACCATGCACACAACAACCGCACAACCCAAAAACCCATTAACCCTCATCCTCGACGCAATCGTTGAATCTATTGCCGTAGCCGGAACGCACGGCGCACCGGGAGGCGTGCTTTACTCCGCTCTAATGGCCCAAGGATGCACGCTGAATCAGTTCCAGCAACTGATGACCCTGCTAATCGCGCAAAAGCGCGTCACGCAATCCGGCAGTCTTTACTTCGCAGCTTAACCCATAACCACCGCATCACCCAATGATCACACTATCCAAAACCACCGCACCAACCAAAGACCAGGAGATCAGCGCGCTTGTCGCATTCTCGAAATCACTACCCGACGCAAGTTATCTTGCCGAGTGGCTGAACTACGCGATCCCCTCAATCATACAGGCGATCACAAGTGACATTATCCCCGATGCACTCCCCTCCCATGCAGCAGCACACGCGAAAGCAATCCGCGAAGGAGCGAAAGCCGACGCCGAGCAGATCAAAGCACAGGCGATGCGCGAGGCTAAGCAAATCACAGCAGCAGCAACAGCAGCAACCGAGGATCAACGCCGCAAACTAAACCGAGACACCGAAGCACTCCGCGCAACAGCACGCGCAATCTTGAACAACTAACCCACCGCATCACTATGAAAGCAGCACACTACACCACATTAACCAACCACAACGAGCGCACCCGCGCCCACTTCGCGGCAGTAGCACGCGCCAACACTATCCGCGGAGGCGCGTCCGCATTAACCCTTGCCAAACGTGCCGAGCGTATGGGCAGCACCAACAACCCGGTTTCCATTGTCTCAGACGTTTACAGCGCAAGCACCGGACGACACCACCCCGAACACGAGGCGTGGGAATGCTGCGAATGCGGACAGTCCTGCCTGGGACAAGATGCCGCCGCGCAATGCTGCAATGAACAAGACTAACCCACCGCATCAAATGACCGCAAAACCCATCACCACCGCACCCCGCATCCGCCACAACCTCGCAAGCTATCGCAGAGCGCAAGCGATGCACCGGGTAATTGTAATCAGCCTTTTAACCCTCGCCGCAGTCATCGCGGCGAGCCTGTAACCCCTAGAGCAAACAACAACAAAACCAAAGAACCCAAAAAACACAATGAAAACCACGACACCGATCAGAACCATAGCAGAAACCACCAAGGCACTCATCCAGCATATCAGCGACGAGTGCAAAACGATAGACCGCGAAGCCGCTTTTGCGGAATCGCTCGACGAATCCGGCGAAGTAAATGTTGCGGGGCTTTCCTTTATGCCTTCCCGCATCTGGCAGGAACTTGACCCGATTGGATTCCGGTGCGGAGTGAACGACTACGCCGACGCGATGGACTGGACGGAGATCGACGGCGAGACATACGACACCCGCGAAGCCGAAGCAGCACGCGATCAGTTTATCAGCGACCTAGAGAGCGAAGCGGAAACGATGGACGAGGAAATAACGGAAGAAGAAGAACGCGCCGAAGCATTGCACGCAGACGGCGAAACCGCAGACGCCGCGCAGATTTTCGCCATGCTCGACAATGATAAGACCGATCTGGATGTCCTCCGCGAAACAATCAAGACACTTACCAAGATCGAACTTTACAACCTTTAATCCCATGAAAACCAAAACACCGAACAAACGCGAACGCCGAGCCGCGCAACTGCTCGCACACTATGCCACTTGTGAGCGACTAGCGAAGGCTATCGGCAAGCCCGGAAAGATTGACGGCAAACGGATTAGTGTTTTTCTGCTACAACTTGAACGCGATGCACACGCAGGTTGCACGGCATCATGCAACGGCGAAGTGTTCACCTGCTATTCATTGCGCTTTGACTTCCGCGCAGACGAAAACGCCTTTGACCGCTTCCACGACTACATCGAGAACAGGATCAAAGACTTTTTTGGCACAACCCCGCCCGCCTTTTTCGTGAACGGCGATCCGCGAGGCTACGCCCTGAAAATCGACAACGAGAAACCCGAAGGCCGCGCACTAATCGAAGCCGTGAAAATACAAACGGATTGGGGCGGTTACGGCATCCTTTCACCGGAGATCACTGGCGACTAACTAGCCCCGCACCCCGCCCTTTTCCCCGGTCACAGGGGAGAAGGGCGGAAGCGGTGCGGGAATTAACCCGGCAACCGAAACATCACCACAACCACCACATCACGACAATGCAACTAGACACGACACCTTACACCGTAGAAAAAAACCACCTTGGCAACTGGTGCGTTTTTAAAGATGGACACGCATTCAGCAACGCGCAGCACACGAAAGCCGCAGCCGAAGCAATCGCGGAAAGATTCAACGACAGACTCAAAAAGGCGATGCGCCTAGCAACCCCAACAAAATAACCGCCATGAGATCGCACGACCTTTGCAACCTTGCTGTCATTTTCCGATGCAACAGCAGCGGCGTGAATCACGTTTCAACCCTTGAACTGATAACGCAGGCCGGGCTTGCTTTCCTTTACGGAGTATTGCGCGGAACCCCCGAACGCTACACCCGCAAACGCCGCCAGATGCGCGAAACGATTGCCGACGCACTAGAGCGGAAAGCGCAGGAGGCTACCCGATGACAACAAGCACCCGCGCAACCTATGCACCAGGAGCGAATCATTACCGAGACGGGCGGGGCGTGCTTTGGAAGCTGTCAGACTTTTGCGGCACTTGGCAGCTTCCGGCACAGACGAACGCGACAAAGGAACCATATCACAAAGCACTTTCCCCACAGCACTAAACCAACAACACCACAACACCACAACAATGAAAACCATTAAAATGACCGTTCACCACGGCAACGACCGAAACAGCATCACCGGAACAGGGGAAACCCTAGCCGATGCGATCAAGCAACTCCACACTCAGCCGCTAGGAAGCTACGCGATTGACGAAACCCGCGAAGGCTACCCGATCATCATGCGCGAACTAGAGACAGACGGCAGAGCAAGCTGGGGCTGGGGCGACTACGAAGTGACCGAAGATCGCGACACTGGCGGGGACACCGCGCCAGCTTCACCCGCGCACACGGCGGAGATCGCAGCGATACCCGGAGCAGATGAAACGCTTTTGCGCGAAGTTTTGGAGGACGCATTCGCCACCGATACGGAAACAGAGGATCAACTTTGCACGCTTGTCACAAGTCTTTTCTCGCATACAGAGACACAGAGAGCAGAGATCAAGGCGTTGCGGGATGCTATCGGCGGACTGTTGCGCTATTGCGTGACGGTGGACGGGATGCCGAACAAAGACGAAGGCAGGACAGCAGAGCAGCAGGGAGCTTACGACGCAGCCCGCGCAGCATTGAAAGGAGTCGCATAATGAAACCACCAGAAACCACGATCAAGTGCCACGGGAGGCACGGAGGAAACCGACACCTAACGCCAACCTTGCGAAACTGCTATGAATGCGACGGATGCGGGGCAAACTACACCCCCGCACAAGTTGATGAGCGCAAATCGAAACTTGCGCGACTATTCCCGGCTGATGCTCAGACGAAACAGGAGGCACGACCATGAACCCCGCAACCCCGAAAGCCTGGACACTTCACGCGAAGCTAACGGCACTAGCCGAGCGCGGAACCGATGGAGAGCGTGAAAGCGCAAAGGTAAAGCTCTCCAAGCTATGCCAGAGATACGACTTCACCACGGCAGAGACGAAAGCCGGAGACATCTTTGCAGGCTTTACCTTTCCACGATGCAACCTTGGCGAGGCGCACCCGCTGATTGAATTGCCGGATGCAGACGGCGACATAGCCAGCGCGATAAAATGGGCATTTGAAAGCCAGCTAGGGCTTGCCGGAAGTTTCCGCTATGCCGGAGCCAAGCTAGAAATCCGCATAGCTTCCCCCGCTTCCGCGATGCCCGGCTTGCGCTCACTGGCGGAATCCATCGGCAAAAGTTTCGCCCGACTTTGGCAGGAGTTCGCCAAGACACCCGGCATCGAGGCAAACGTGAAACGCCAGTTCATTGCCGGACTCACAGACGGGATGCTGAACGACGAAAGGCGGGGACAGGCACTACCGCCACCGATTGCCCGTAAAAAGCCCAAGGCGGGGCGCAGGAAGGGCGCATTAACCCATCCCGTAGGCGTTGCTATCCACCCTTACAGCGTAGCGGTGGAAATGGGGCGCAGGGTGAGAGTCGCGGCCCCGATAGGAACGATAGTCGAGGAATTGCAGAACACCGTAGCAGCTTTGCAGGAGGTTGCAGCATGAACTACTACCCGATAGGCACAAAGTTCACCCCGATAGGCAAGCACGCAACCGAATGCACCGTGACCGATATGCTGACAACCCGGAATCTGGCAGGGGAGATCGTGGTAATCCGATACGTTGCAACTCATACTTTTATGGGGCAGACGGTAACAAACCGCGACATCGCAGCCGCGACAATAGCGCGAGGGATAGGCGGGGAGGTGAAGCCATGAACCTTCTCCACTTCATCCTCGACACCAACCGCGCCCGCGCCGAGGCTATCCGGCGAGAGAAGGAGCAGCGTGACCGTGCAGACGAAAGCCCGACAACCGAGCAGCCGGAACCCGCGCAACCAGCAATCCCGGCAGCACCGGAATAGTTCACAGACCTAAAACTTTCATTGTGGTGATGGATAGTCGCCTCACTCTTTCAAAAGAAGGGTGGGGCGATTCCCTTTTACAGACGAAGGCTTAATCCTCCAACAGATTCGACTCGCCTATCTCCGACCACTCCGCATCTATCGCGCCCTCGATTGCCTTGCCTGTTCCCGTGATAGAGAGCGACACCTTGTTCACCGGACGAGTTGAATCCCAAGCATGGGTAAGCGCGATACTCTGCACCACGGATTTCACTTCCGTAGCTTTTTCCACGACTTCCGTTCCATTCATTTGCCCGATTGCCCGCGCACCCTTGTTTAGTCCACGCGCCAGGTTGATCCGGCTATCCCCGTCCAAGTCTTTGAACTCCTGCACCAGCGCGTCACTCGGTTTCATCTTCATCTTGTTCCTGCGGCGAGTCGGCAGCAGGTGCTTTGGAATCTCCTTGAGCCACCCGTAACGATCCACCCACGATTGCAGCGTAGTGCGGGGGATGCCTAGTCGGTTGCTCGTTGCTGTCACCCCGATCTCGATTACGAGAACTTTGAGCGCGTCTTTCTGTTCATCCGAGTATTCCGATCTGGCGGGGGCAGGCGTTACGTCTTTTTCCATAGACCGGATTCAATCACAGATTGGATATGCTTGCAAGTGTTGAGCTACAATAAAACTGGCGATACTAGTTTCTTATTCCACTCAGAAATGATATGTGAGTTTTTTGTGCAATTACACAAAGGGCAGGAGATACACAGGTTTTCGATACTATGATCGCCTCCCTTCGATAGTGGATTTATGTGATCAACGTGCGCACCCTTGGCGGGAACTCGCTTATTGCACCAATAGCAGACAACTCGCCTTGCCTTTCTCCATGTTTTCTCCCATGCGGCTATTGTTTTCTGATTTCTAACGCTCGCGCCAATCTTTGCAGCACGACGAGCGCGATTTCTAGCTCCGGTCATTGCCCGACCTTCTGTTGTTTTTCGCCATACTTTCATCCACGCTCTCATCCTAGCTCTGCTTTCCGGGGATGCGCTATATTTTTTCATATAGGCTTGTTTCTTTTCCTTACTTTCCGGCTTGGACATATGCTTTTCGAGATACGCCTTTCGTCTCTCCTTATTCTCAGGCTTTGCCATGTATTTTACCATGTAAGCCAATTTCTTAAATCTATTCTCAGGCTTTCGTCTGTGAGCATTAACCCTTGATTTGATTGCCGCTATATTGTCGGCCCTATATTGCGCATCGTAGATTTTTTTCCTTGCCTTCTTTTCATCGAGTGTTTCTTGAACTTGATTCATTGCGCTATGTAAAAGTAGGGATGAATCTATCGAACGTCAAACGCTATCCCGTTGATCCTCGCTAGATTCCTGCACGCATCCTCCTTATCCCTGCCACTCGCGCACAGGTTGCGCCGGGCGCACGCTTCCATCGAATACCGCTCGACAAGTTGCACGAAACTGCGATGCTCTGGATCGTCTTTCGGGTGAGCAAACCATGCGATCCACGGGTTTCCGATTGTCCAGTTTTTAGCGTAGTAGGTGCATACGTCATGGCGAATCAGGAAGTCGGAGAGCTTCGGTTTTGAAGCGTTGAACTGTGCTACGAAATCACCCTCCTGCTTTGGCTTTTTCATCCAGTTGCACGCCCGCTCCTAGGCTGATAATGTGGATTGGTTCAGTCATATTGGCTCTCGCGTCGGGGGCGTGGTGGTTTGGTTTTCATTGGTTTGTAAAAAGGTGTCCCCATCCTCCGCAATCGCGGTTTCTGCTACCGAGGGATTTATCCACCACTTGATTTCATGCGCTGACTCTTTTCAAAAGAGCGCACGGCCTTAGCGGCAGACTCGGCAGGACTAGGTTTAGTCAGGGACGTTTGGTTAAGTAGAAAATGAATCGCTGACAGCATTGTATCGCTCGGCCCCGTCTGGCACACGCCGCCAGTGAAGCTCCTTCGCACCGATTTTGGACATAAGCACGGTGTCATTGTATGCCTTGCAATACACGATTAGGCGGGAGCCGCGCTTGGTCACGACGACGAAGTTCACCGATGCGCCGTCTTTCGCGTGGCGTGTCAGGTATTTGCCGGGCACCTTGGGCTTGGTTTTCTTCCAGTCGGTTTTCATGGGTAGGTTATCGTAATTTGCGTGTGCTCTTCCTCGCCTTTCGCGGTTTTCCTTTGGCTCGTTTCGACTTTGCAGATGCCCGGCGCGTCGTCTGGAATGAGGCCAGCGTATCGGCAGCAATCCAAAACATATTTCTCGCACAACCCGTCCTCGTCTGCCAGTCTTTTGCGGACACTTGTAACGCTGACAAGAAATCGTCCATCTGCGCGTCCTTGAACTTCTTTCGTTTCCAGTGGTGCATCGCAAGTATTTGATTCCACAACGGGAGTCGTCCTGGGATTTTCAACGTGAGCTTGTCCATAGTCTTGTAGGTTGGCTTCGATAACGCTTTTACTCGCGTTAGGAAAGAGCCGTTTAATCGTGTGCGGGTTCATAGGTCTTTGGTGAGTATCCGCCATGCGAGTGCCGCCACGCTTGGAGTTTGCCCGTTTCCAATGGCTTTAAGTCTGTCCATCCGATTACCCACCCCATCAGCCACTCGCTGAATGCCGGATTCAGTAGTCCAAGGCGATTCGGGGCTGGCGTATTCGATTCCGTCTCTGACTTGGTAGGACATTTCATCCATTGTTGGGTCGGGGCATCCACATTCGGCGTAATCAGTTCCGCATTTTGGGCAGCATATCTCGTCGTCCCCGTCACTATCTCCCCCCAATTCTCCGATGCAGTCGGCGGCGTGAACAACCCGCTTCCATCCAGCGAGGCATATACCTGACGGGGCGTTTGGTCTATTTTCTCCCTGCCGTCCTTGCGCTCCTTGTTCATCCCCGCCGTGTCCTTCCAATCGCGGGCGTTTGGGGTAGCCCAATATCCAAACTCGATCCCTAATGTGACAAGCTCCGGCGTGTCGTGCTCCCAAAACGCACCATCGAGCATTATACCCCATTCTGGAAAGGTCGCACAAGACTTGTCCAAGTCCTCGTCGAACAAGCATCGGTGAGTTTTCAATGAAAACGTAACGGGGTCGCACTTCATCGGTGATTCGCGCCATCTCGTTCCATAGTCCGCTGGCTTCTCCTTCGATTCCTTCGGCATCCTGCTTGACTTGGGATATATCAGAACAGGGAAACCCCCCGCACACCACTTCGACTCGATCTCGCCAAGGCTTTCCGTCAAAAGTCCGAACATCGTCCCATATGGGGAACCGGGGCAAGGCTCCATCCCGTTGTCGTTGCAGCAGGACTTTCCGGCAGTAGGGGTCGAGTTCGACAGCGCATACGGTGGTATGTCCGAGAAGGATGCCGCCGAGGATTCCTCCCCCTGCTCCGCTAAAAAGATGTAGTTCATTCATGTTTCCTTTCTATTTTATAGGTTCAAACTTGGTTAAAGGCCCATTCCATTCCAGCGGAACTTCGATACCCGATGCACCCTCGCGCTGCTTCTCCACGCGCACCTTGCGCTCCCCGTTTTCCTTGTCGTAGTCAATAGCGATTACAGAGTTGGCGTCGTTCTCGATGTCCGCAGCTTCACGCGATACCCCGTCCTTGTTCACCTGTGACGGGGTGATGATGATGCACTTCAACTCGTCAGCCAGCCGCTTGAGCGTTTGTGTCGCGTGACCGATGGAGAGTTGGCGAGTCCCAAAGTTGCCTTCAACGTGCAATAATTGTATGTAGTCTATGAGGACATAATCAAGCTGCCTCTCCGCATTCGCGCTACGGCACTCCCCGATAATTGAGTTGAGCGTCCTGCACGACTTCGGCATCCGTAGGTTACTCGCCATCAGCTTTTGCACGGCTCCGGCTACATCCTGCTGCATCTGTTGCGTCCCTGACATATCGCCCGTCCTGAGCGCAACCTTCATCAGAAACCTTGCAGCCTCCATATTGTGACCGGAGATGCCCGCGATAGCCCGTTTAAGGCATTGCTTCGCGCTCATCTCCAACGGGAAAAACAGGTTGTTGCTACCCCTGATAGCCGTTTCCACGATTATCTGTGAACCTAGAGATGATTTACCGCTACCCGTGCCGCCCTTGATAGCCACAAAGTCAGAGCGATAGAGCTTTAGGTTCTGGTCGAGTGCAGGGATGTAGGTAGACAGATTGCTTTCATCCTCCTTGCCGCTGGCTATCTCTTGCAGGATTTCTTTTAGCACTTCCTTGATCGGCTGATCCTTGATCCGACCCTGTCCTAGCAGTTCACAGACTTCCCTATGCAGTTCAGCCGCTAACGCATTAACCCCGCCCTGCTCGTCATACGCCTTGGACGCATACTTTGTCCCGATGTGAATCAAAGCGCGAGCAATCGCCTTTTCCGTGAGAAGGGTGAGATAGTATTCAGCGTTAGCGGCAGTCGGGAGAAAGGTGAACAGGGACGAAACGGCAGCAGCCCCACCCACTTGATCCAGCTTTCCCTTATCCCGGAGGAACTGAGTTAAGGTGATGAAGTCTAGGGGCTTTCCAGCTTTCCATAGCGCGGTTGCTGCCCGAAACAACAGGGAATGAGCGGGAATCAGGAAGTGCTTCGCGTCAATGCCCATCTTGGAGCAAATAGCCCCCACCTCGTTAGGCGAGAGAACCAAGCACGACAGCACCCCTTTTTCGGCTTCTTCGGATTGAGGAAGCATCCGATGGATGTCGGGTAGGTAGGTATTCTCGCTCATAGCTTTTCTAAAATATCCTTGAGTCTTTTGATGATCGCTTCTTCCTCGGATGGGGGTTCTGTGTTAAATACCTGCGCATCGGTATCGCTTGCGTCCGATTCCTCGCTGCGTAGCTTCCTGTTGCGGAAAAACCCATCATGCAGAGGATGCGCCAAGTGGAACATTCTCGCGTAGTAAGCGCGGAAATTGTTGCTCAATTTTACTTCGGCAGAGTTGGTTTCTATTTCGGTGTGCCACCTGATCCGCTCAAAGATTGCGTTTGCTGAGTAATTGGCGCGTCCGCTCGATATAACATTCAGAGCAAACCGCTGGAACAACGCCCAAACTTCCGGGTTTTCTGCGTGAAACTTAGTAAATGCGTCGAGTATCTGATCCGTGCGAGTTCTACGCCGGGGTGCGCTCCAATCGAACAGATCGCCGTCCTGAGAGTTCATAGCGCAAGTAGTTGTTTCTTCCAATCGGCATCACCGACTTCATCGGGAGTCTGATTGCTTCCGTCAGCCCGTTTCGGCCAATCGTTGTAATTCTCCAACAGGGCATAGCGTTGTCCTGCTTCACCGATACACTGTCCACGGGATTTCTGAGGACGGACAGGAACAAGCAATTCATCCTCCCACCGTTTCCCGTTGATCCATGTAGCGGGCATAGGGATATACTTGCCGTCATCCTTCCGCCAATCATCGCTTACCTTGAACGCTTCCAACCTATCCTTGATCTCGGCATACGTGATGCCCGATTTAAGCCATGCCTTGAGCGCGGATTGCTTACCTTGCTTTCGCGGGTATGCGGTGTAGAACAGGGTGAAGTCATCCACGGATGCAGCCCGCGCCAACATCTTTTGCCGCTCTTTTATTTCCTTGAGAACGAAAAACTCCAAAGTTTCGCCGGAATCCAGAAAGCCAGCCACCGCTTTACAAAGATTCACGGATATAGCTGGATTTCCAGTTCTCCTGTGAGCCAAGAAAAACGCTTCCGCCAAAAAGAGCATATTAAACGAGTTGATTTGATCTCCAGCTAGAAACATATCAGCAACTAGCTCCCATTCCGACAACTCCGGCTCCGGCAATTCGCTCTCCCAATCGTGCCTAAGTTTGTGGCAGTCCTTGCAAAGCGTTACAAGCGAGAACTCTGGATAATGCCAAGGACTTCTGCCCTTCACGTAGTATGAATGATGGACGCTAAGTGTTTCGTCTTTGCTGTCGCAATCGCGGCACTTGAAGTTGTCACGCTCCATGATTTGAAGCCGCTTACGCTGCCAGCGCGGGTCTTGGAACTTCTTGATGTATTCAGATCGTTCCATAGCTATTTCTTATTCCTCGGCTTCCTGCTCGTCAGGTTATTCCAGTGGTCGCACTTTTCGCAGCGATACCCTGTAATCGTTAAATCGGATGTGGCGACAAGGTTCATCGGCGCACTGCATTTACGGCAATCGGTGTCGGGGTTGTTCATGCGAATGGATTGGCGTTACAGGTTTTGATAGCCCAACTCGGCAACCCGATCTCCGATACTTCATCGGGATAAATCGGCCAGCTATTGTGAGCCGCGCAGAACTTGAACACTTGCAACAGTCTCCGGTATTCGTTGCGCCCCTGCTCCACGGCAGCATCGGATAGACGGTAGATTCGGCAACCGTGCGGCGGTTCGCTTTCCACGGCTACGAAGTAAAACGACTCAGCCTTTTTCTCCGCAAACTCGTTGTAAAGGTCTAGGTAGAAGGCAGCTTGGATGTAGTAGCCGTAGGAAAAGATGGATTTGCCGAATCCTTCCGGCCTCGCGTCATCGGTGGACTTCAAATCCCAAATGTCGCCAGCCAGCGCATCCAGCCTTGCCTTGACTCTCACCCCGTCCATTTCCCCGAATATCGAGACTTCGGTTGCCTCGAAAATCGGTAGAGCCTGATGCTGGCGAACAGCCATAGCCATGCCCTTGCTCTGTTCCCATTGATCCTGACTCACGATTTCCCCTGTCTGCTCTGCCCGCCACGCCTTTCCCTCCTTTGTGGCGAACGACATC
>Ga0209596_1002216_pt1 | contig 16075 bp, 26 predicted proteins | sample M_130807_MF_Meta_FD_187314 | JGI IMG/M metagenome (GOLD analysis project Ga0209596, IMG submission 187314) | Freshwater microbial communities from Lake Montjoie, Canada to study carbon cycling - M_130807_MF_MetaG (SPAdes) (version 2) | ecosystem: Environmental > Aquatic > Freshwater > Lake... | reverse complement strand
TCACAACGTTCTCTCCCTGAGACGGTGCGAACAGTGCCGGATTCACCATTTATTAAACCTGATACGCTTAACTTTGATGCAGAGTGATACGGAAGTAAAACAGACGCCACGAGGGGTCGGGCTAATTGGCAGCACTGAGCCTAGAATCCACACGCCTTTATTAAAAGGTTTATCTAAATCACAAGAGGTAGCCGATCTAGCTGTAAAAATTGGCATGCCGCTTATACCCTGGCAACGCTGGGTGTTAGATGATCTACTAGCTGTAGATGATGCAGATAATTGGCGTAAAAAGACAGCTCTAATACTTGTAGCCCGGCAGAATGGTAAAACACACTTAGCACGTATGTTAATCCTTAGCCATCTATTCTTATGGGGATCTAAGAACGTGCTGGGTATGTCTTCCAATAGAAATATGGCATTAGATACATTTAGACAGGTTGCATACACAATAGAGGATAATGATTTTCTAAAAAAGCAAGTGAGACAGATCCGCCTAGCTAATGGTCAAGAATCTATTAGTTTACTTAACGGCGCACGTTATGAGATAGCAGCAGCTACACGAGATGCGCCACGTGGTAAGACTGCAGACTTTCTATACATAGATGAGTTACGTGAGTGGACACCAGAAGCCTACACAGCTGCACTGCCAGTAACACGTGCAAGGCCTAATGCTATGACACTGATGACAAGTAACGCAGGTGATGGATTTAGTACGACACTAAATGATTTAGTAGAGCGTTGCAAGTCTTACCCACCGGACAATTTAGGTTATTACGAATACAGCGCAACACAGCACTGCAAGATAAATGATCGTAAAGCATGGGCTATGGCTAACCCTGCACTTGGGCATTTAATTACAGAGCAAACACTAGAAGAGAGCGTAAACACAAACACCATAGAAGCTACACGCACAGAGATGTTATGTCAGTGGGTAGATAGCGCAGTAAGCCCTTGGGTCTATGGAAGTATAGAAGCATGCAGTGACAGCACGCTAGAGATACCTGTTGGGCCAATGACTATAATGGCCTTCGATATTGCACCTACGCGCAGATCAGGTGCGTTAATTATGGGTCAAATGAAAGACGGCAAGATAGCAGTCGGACTTGCACAGCTGTGGCATAGTGATATTGCAATAGATGAAGTTAAGATGGCAAGTGATGTAAATGAGTGGGCACGTAAGTACCACCCACATATAATCTGCTTTGATAAGTATGCCACGCAGTCAATAGCAACACGATTAGAGCAAAGCGGATGGCGTATGCAAGATGTGTCGGGTCAGGCGTTCTACCAGGCATGCTCTGATTTATCGGATGCTATGGCTAATGGCAGAATGGTGCATAGTGGTCAGGCAGATCTAGTACAGCACCTAAATAACTGTGCGGCTAAGACTAGCGATGCAGGCTGGCGCATAATACGTAGAAAATCTGCAGGTGACGTTACAGCTGCAATATCTTTGGCTATGGTCGTAAGCCAGTTGACACGCCCACAACAAACCGCGCAAATATTTGTCTAACTTGCACCATAAGTCCTATTTATGGTATAAAGTATACATATGGGTATATTGTCAGCATTAGGTCTAACTAATAATAAACAAAACTTACAGGCGCAGTATGCCCCAGCTGTTATGGGCGATAACACCATTGGATTTGGTTACAACACATTTGGCGCAGGCCCGATGGATCGCACACTCGCCACCCAAGTACCAGCGGTTAACAGGTGCGCCAATTTAATAAAAGGCGTTATAGGATATTTACCACTCGAGCTGTACAAAAAATCTACAGGCGAAGAATTAGCTAAGCCACTCTGGTGCGAACAGCCAGATATTCGACAGCCACGATCCGTCACTATCTCGTGGACTGTCGATAGTCTTATATTTTACGGTGTTGCATATTGGCGTGTTACAGAAGTATATGCAGATGATTTAAGACCATCACGATTTGAATGGGTTGCTAATACACGAGTAGTTGCACAATTAAATGCATTAGGCACAGAAGTTATGTATTACACAATAGATGGACAAAAAGTACCGATGGTTGGTATTGGTTCATTAGTTACATTTCAAGGATTAACACAAGGTGTATTACAAACAGCAGGCCGCACAATACAAAGCGCATTAGATTTAGAAAAGGCTGCGGCTGTAGCAGCACAGACACCAATGGCAACAGGATTCTTAAAAAACACTGGGGCAGATATGCCAGAGTCACAAGTACAAGGATTATTAGCAGCTTGGAAGGCAGCACGTCAATCAAGATCTACTGCATACCTAACTAGCACATTATCTTATGAAACTGTTGGTTTTAGTCCTAAAGATATGATGTACAACGAAGCATCACAATATTTAGCAACACAAATAGCACGTGCTATGAACGTACCTGCATATTATATAAGTGCAGATATGAATAACAGCATGACTTACCAGAATATAATTGATGGCCGTAAAGAATTTGTAGCCTATTCACTACAGCCTTATATTTGTGCTATTGAGGACAGACTAAGCATGAATGACATAACTGCTAACGGCCACACTGTGCGTTTTAATATCAGCGAAACGTTTTTACGATCAGATGATAAGGCAAGACTAGAAACAATAGAGAAGATGTTGACCCTAGGACTTATAGACTTAGAGCAAGCAAAAGAAATGGAAGACCTAACACCTAACGGAAATGAGAGTGGCAATGTTACTTACGTTCAATAGTCAGATACAGAGTGCAGACGGTGAACGCAGAGTCATCGCAGGCAAAATAGTGCCGTTTGAGACCCCTGGTAATACCAGCGTAGGTAAAGTGGTGTTTGCCAAAGGATCAATAGATGTAGGCGACCCAGGCAAAATTAAAATGCTTATGCAACACCGCAACGATAAGCCTATTGGCCGCATGCAAAGATACAACGAAGAAGAAGACGGTATCTACGCTAGCTTTAAGATTAGTGCAAGCATGCAAGGCACAGATGCGCTAACACTTGCAGGTGAGCAGTTAATTGATGGCTTATCTGTAGGTGTAGAAGTAATCAAATCATCACAGAAAAAAGATTATATTTATGTAACAAAGGCGATGCTTAAAGAAGTAAGCCTTGTGGAATCACCAGCATTTACAGAAGCGCAAGTAAATAAAGTTGCCGCTAGCGAAGGCGAAGCGGATGCAACAATCCAACCAACTACGGAAAGTGAGGCACAAGTGGACAACACCACCGAGCCAACAGCAGTACCAGTGGTAGAGGTTGCTCCAGTAGAGGCTGCACGCCCAACAATAAGTGCATCATTCTATACAGAGCCTCGCTCACCAATTAGAACACAAGCTCAGATGTTAGAACACAGCATCAAAGCACAAATGGGTAACCATGAGTCAGCACAGTGGGTGCTAAAGGCAGAAGCAGATGTAGCAAAATATTTAACTGCTGCAGATGACAGCTTTACAACTAACCCAGCATTTAATCCAACACAATTTGTACCTACAGTAGTAGATACACTTATTGGCGCACGCCCAGCTATTGATGCAATCGGTACACGTGCATTACCAGCAGCAGGCATGACTATCTCAGTACCTAAGATCACTACATCAGGTACAGTTGCTTTAACTGCAGAAGGTGGCGCACCATCAGAGACTGGCATCGTATCTTCATACGTTAATTTAACTGTTAAGAAATATGCAGGACTACAACGCTACAGCCTAGAAGTTTTAGAGCGCAGCTCACCAGACTTCTTTGCAGCCATGTTAGACAACATGACACGTGCGTATAACAAAGCAACAGATGCAGCAGTTATTCAAGCATTAACAGACGGCGGCATACAAGCTAACGAAGTAGCAGCAACATCCGCAGGAATTATTTCTTACGTATCTACACAAGCACCAGCTGCATACCTAGCAACAGGTGAATTGGCAAGAGCTTATATTGCTGGTACATCACAATGGGCATTATTACTTGGCGCAACTGATTCAACAGGTCGCCCAATTTACAGTGCTGCCAATCCAATGAACAATGCAGGAAATGCCGTACCAACATCAATACGTGGTAACGTACTTGGTTTAGATCTATACGTAGATCCAAACGCAGTATCTACAACTATTGATGAGTCTGCATTTATTGTAGTTCCATCATCAGTATCAATTTACGAATCACCAATTCTACGACTATCTGTAAATCAGCCAGCATCTGGCGAGATTGAGACAGCACTTTACGGCTACATGGCCGCAGGTGTATTAGTCGCTGGTGGAGTTCGTCGCTTTAACCTAAGCTAATAACTTAGTAATTTAATAATCCCTAGGGTTTAGTAGCCCTAGCCCTAGGGAGCTTTTTAAGAAAGGACATTATGGCCGCTGCGATGGTAACAATGGCAGAGTTACGCAGTAATTTAGGTATTGGCACTTTATATACCGATGCAACTGTAGAAGAGTGCTGCCAGTCCGCAGAAGATTTAATATCTGCATATCTATGGCATAACGATGCACCAGTAGTCGGCTCATCAATTAGCAATAACGTAGCAACTTTAGTATTAGCAAACCCAGGCATATTTGTAACTGGTCAGCAATTAGTGATTAGTAATTGTGGCAGCACATACAATGGCACATACACATTAACAGGATCATTTCCGGGCACTACAGTGCCGGCAAGTATTGGCACAGCATTTTGGAGTACATACGCATTTAGTTCATACCCTAACGGTTATAGCATTATTCAATACGCAAAAATTTCTGCAGACGATCCATTTCATTTTGTTAAACCATACGGCCGAGCCCTTGGCCCAGAGCATAAAGCACAGGCTTACACTGCGACCCCTGCCATAAGAGAAGCTGCGATGATCGTAGCTGTAGACATCTGGCAAAGCCGTCAAGTTAGCCAGACTGGTGGGGTAGGTATGGATGGGATCACTGCAAGCCCATATCGGATGGGTTATCAGCTGATTAACAGAGTGCGTGGTCTCATCCAACCGTATTCTAGTCCTAACTCACTGGTCGGCTAATGCCAGCTGCAATAACCACACTACGCAGCACACTTGCAACAGACTTAGCCAATGCAGGCGTGTGGTCTACCTTTAGTTTTCCACCGGCAACACTACTGGCTAACAGCGTAGTAGTCACACCTGGTGATCCTTATATTGTGCCATCTAACAATGACATTACAAGTATTGCACCATTAGCAAACTTTAAGATTCTTATGACCACACCAGCATTTGACAATCAAGGCAACCTAGCAAGCATGGAAACTTTTATATTGGCAGTAGTAACTAAACTAAACGCATCATCTTTGGTGCTAAACATATCTAGTATTTCAGCACCTGCTATAGTCAACGCCGCTAGTGGTGATTTGCTGGTATCTGAAATTACCGTATCAATCCTAACGAGCTGGAGTTAAAATGAGTACAGATGCAGAAAACTTAGCCTTCTTAAAAAAGATAGGCCAGATCCAAGAAGCACCAGCACCAACCCCTACTAAAGAGAAAGACAAGGAGTAATCATGGCCATATTCTTAAACAATGGCGTATCTGTTACGCTAAACAGCGTTGATCTATCAGCGTATGTAACAGCTGTAACAATTAACCAATCATTTGATGAGCTAGAAGTAACCGCTATGGGCGACACTGCACATAAGTTTGCTAAAGGCCTAGAGGCAAGCACAATCACTTTAGACTTCCTAAATGATAATGCTGCTGCAACAGTTATCCCTACATTACGTGCTGCCTATGGCACTACTGTAACATGCGTAATTAAGCAGACAAGTGCTGCCGTATCTGCAACTAACCCTTCATACACAGCATCTGTATTGGTTAATAACCTACAGAATGTAAATGGCGCAGTAGCTGATATATCATCACAAAGCATTACATTTACCTGCAACAGCACAGTAGCTGTAGCAGTAGCATAAGGAGTAGTAATGGCAAAGCTAAAGATAACAAGGGCTAATGGCGAAGTATCTGAACACAAGATTACGCCAGGTGTCGAGTACGCTTTCGAGTTAAAGTATGGCGCAGGAATCAGTAAAGTCCTACGTGATCACGAACGGCAGACTGAGATTTACTTCTTAGCGCATGAGTGCTTACGTAGGGCTAACGTAACTGTACCCATATTTGGTATTGAGTTTATAGACAGCTTAGAAACTGTCGAGGTATTAGACGAAGAAAAAAAATAATACAGCGTGATTCTACGCTCTATGCGATAGCAAGTTTGTCTGTAGAGCTAGGGATCGCGCCTAGTGAATTTATAAATATGGACTCAGAGATGCTACGAGCAATCGTGCAGGTACTAAGCGATAGAGCAAAGGAGATCAAAAATGCCAGCAGTCGAGGTCGTAGGCGTTAAAGATGTCCTTAAAGGTCTAGAGTTTATTGACGAAGACATGCGCCAAAGAATTAGGACTGCTATAGATCCTTTAATGCGTGGCGTAGCAAGTAAGGCTAAAGGATTTGTGCCAGATAACGGCAGCGTATTATCAGGTTGGAGTAAACCAAGTAACCCAGCAATTAACTTCAAGCCATTTCCAAAATATGACAGTGCTATTGTTAAGTCTGGTATTGGATATAACGCAGGTGAGAATCAAACATTCAAAAACGGATTTAAGATTAGCAATTACGTGTATAACGTAAGCGCAGCTGGTCGCATATACGAGACTGCAGGTCGCAATAATCCACAAGGTCGTGCGCCATTTCAGCAGATAAATCCCGGCACACCTAAATCACCAGTTGGCGCAGTGCAAGGATTTGAAGGCACTAGAAGAGCTAGAGAATATACTTATAATAAATCTACTAGAGAATACTCATCTAATAATCCTTTTGCAGGCTACCAGTTTGTAACATCTATGCCAGGACTTACATCACAGCCTAGGATTAAAGGCGTACGAGGTGGAACTGGTAAAAAGACAAAGGGCAGACTTATATTTAAGGCGTGGTCTCAGGATAGTTCTAAAGTTTACGATGCAATACTGCAAGCAATAAACTCTACAGCTATACAATTTAACAAATCTACAGAGATTAAGAAGGCAGCCTAATGGCCAATGTAGTCGTCTCGGCTATTGCTACCTTTAATGGCAAGGCACTTAAAAAAGGTCAGAAGGATATATCGGCCTTTGATAAGCAAGCACAAAAACTAGGTAGGACTTTTAGTCGTGTTTTTGCTGCCACAGCATTAGTAGCATTTAGTAAGAAGGCTATAAACGCCTTTGCAGACGATGAAAAGGCTGCTAAATCATTAGCAGTACAGCTAGAAAACACAGGCAACGCATTTAGAGTAAATGAAGTAGAGTCTTATATTGCAGGTCTGCAGAGTTTGTATGGCGTATTAGACGATCAGTTACGACCAGCATTTCAAACTTTATTAAACGCTACTGGATCAGTAACCCTAAGCCAGCAAGCACTAGAGACTGCATTAAACGTAAGTGCCGGCACAGGTAAAGATTTAGCCACAGTCGTAGCAGCTATAGCCAAAGGCGCATCTGGTACTACCACATCTATAGCAAGATTAGGCACAGGGTTAGATAAAGCGACAATAGCCACTGGTGATATGAATAAAATTATGGCTGCCCTTGATGCAAAGTTTAAGGGTCAAGCACTAGCAAGATTACAAACTTACGCAGGCAAAATGGATTTATTAAAAGTAGCCGCTGCCAATGCTACTGAGATTATAGGTAAAGGTTTAATAGATGCTATAAGTGCAATAGGCAAGGATAATTCAATACAAGACGCTGCCGATTCTATGAATAATTTTGCTTTGGCTATTGCTGATACCACCAGAGGAATGGGTCAGTTAACTGCTGAAATAAAGAAAATGGCAGAAAGTGATGTTGGTAAGTTTTTATTAGGTATTACGGCTTTATTAACTTTAGGCAAAAAGACGTTAATTGCTGGTACTTTAGGTTTAATTGCTTATGATATTGGTAAAAGTCAGAAATCTTCTGCCAGCAATATGGGTGGCTATTCAGGCATACCTTTACAAAAAGCCGAAAACAAAGCTATAAAAGATGCAGTAACTTACCGTAAATTAGAAAACGATTTATTAAAGAAAAAGACTGCAGTAGATCAATTACGAGATAAGTTTGATGTAGAGCGCATAGGGCTTACGGCCGCATTAAATGCTGCAGTAGATGAGGAAACTAAATTACGTCTAAGAGCGCAATTAGCAATCCTAGATAATAACGAAGCTTTGTCTAAGAAAATACTAGCAGAATTGGCAGCGGCTGAGGCTGCTAAAAAGTTTGCAGATAACTTTGATTTCGCATTAGATGCTGTGAAAACAATGACTTCTAAGATAAATGCGTTTATTGCAAGCATGGGAGTTACACCGCCAACCGCAGCACCTACATATTCTTTTGCTTTATCTACAGCCCAAGCGACCAATGAAAAAATAGCCGCATTTGAAAACAAAGTTGCACTTGAATCTACACGAGAATTAAACTCACGATTAAATGACTTTTTAAGTCAGAACAATGTTCAGCGATCTTCTTTACAAGCACCTATGGATATTAAAGTAACTGTAGATGCAGGTGGCGATAGGCTTAGCCAGGCTATAGCAGAGAGCATACAGGTAGCAACTAGGTCAGGTTACTCAACAGTACCTAATGGCTTTATAGCATGACCGTACCAGTAATAAATGCAATAATTAACTTTAGTACTGGCCCAGCCTTTGCTCAGGCCATGATTATTGACCAAGGTATTTTAGGCACTAACGTTCTAGCAGATTCAGCAGCTGTAATTGTAGATGTATCAAGCAAAATAAATCGCATAGAAACTAACCGTGGCCGTACTGCACTCTCAGATCAATTTCAAACAGGCGCATTAACTTTACGCATAGTAGATCAGAATGGCGACTTTAATCCGCAAAATGTTAGCGGGCCATATTACAATTTATTAACACCTATGAAGAAAGTACAGATTACTGCAACCTATGGCAGTGTCACTTATCCTATATTTTCAGGATTTATTACAAGTTATGTAACTACCTACCCAGATGATTCTGGTGAAGATCTAGCCATAACAACAATACAAGCTGTAGATGCATTTAGATTAGCCCAGATAGCACAAATCAGCACAGTTACAGATGGTGATGCTGGACAATTATCTGGCACACGCATCAACAAGATATTAGATCAAATTGACTGGCCTGATTCAATGCGTGATATAGATGCAGGTCTTACGACCTTGCAGGCAGACCCAGGCACTAACCGCACCGCACTACAGGCTTTAACTACCGTGGCTACCTCCGAGTATGGTGCTTTATATGTAGACGGATACGGCTCATTTGTATTCCAAGATAGAGCTGTGACAGTTGGATCTATTGGCGGCACACCCACAGTCTTTGCAGACAATGGCACAGGTATAGTTTATTTTGATGCTAGTTGGATTCTTAACGATGTGCTTGTATTTAACAAAGCCACTATTACCAGAACTGGTGGCAGCGCACAGGTAGCGTCAAATCAAGCGTCCATAGATAAATACTTTCTACACAGTTATTACCTAGACAACCTACTTATGCAGACCGATGCTGTAGCCCTAGATTATGCGCAAGCTTATGTGGCTAGTAGAGCTGAGACTACGATACGCTGTGATGCCATAGTCCTAGACCTATACACGCCTAACTACGACACAGGCATAGTCGCAGCCCTAGACCTAGATTTCTTTGATCCCATAACAATTATTACTACCCAGCCAGGTGGATCTTTGCTAGAAAAGACCCTACAGATTTTTGGTGTTCGAATGAATATTAGCCCAAACGCTTGGAAGGTTACATTCGTTACACTGGAAAATGTCATAGATGGGTTTATAATAGGCAACGTAGATTACGGTGTCTTAGGGCAAAACGTACTATCTTATTAAGGAGATATAATGGCAACAGGATTTCCAGCAGCGACAGGTGATGTACTTACCAGTGCTATGTTTAATGGTTTAACTTCATTCACAATAGGTGCAGCCAACACAACAGATTACACAGCTGTACTTGCAGATCAATATCAAAATTTAGAGTTAATGAATAAAGCCACAGCTATAGCATTTAAGATCCCAACTAATGCATCTGTAGCATTTCCAATAGGTACAGCAATTACAATATTAAATATTGGTGCAGGTGTTTGCACAATTAGCGCAGTAACTAGTGGCACTACCACAGTATTAAGTGCTGGAGCAGTGGCAGCATCACCAACATTGGCACAATACAAGTCAGCAGTTTGTATTAAAACAGGAACAGATGCTTGGTATGTAGTAGGAGCAATTGCATAATGATTGGAAACATAATTGCTGGCACACTTGGCGTTAGCGCACCTGCTGCTGTATCCATTAGCGTAGATTATTTAGTAGTTGCTGGCGGTGGTGGTGGTGCGGCTGGTTCATGGTCAGGCGGTGGTGGTGCTGGTGGTTATCGCACATCTATTGGTGGTAGTCCATTAAGTTTATTAACTTTAACAAATTACACAGTTACTTGCGGCGGCGGCGGTACACAAGGAGTTTGGTCAGGAACTCAAAAAGGTACTAATGGTTCTAACTCTATATTTGACACAATTACATCAACAGGTGGTGGCGCAGGTGGTGCGCCTACAAGTCCTGCAAACGCTGCTGGTGGTAACGGTGGTAGCGGTGGCGGTGCAGGTAATGATGGAAGTAATCCTTATACAACCGTAGGCGGTTCAGGTAATACACCTTCAACTTCACCATCACAAGGTAATAATGGTGGTGGTGCAATTCAAATTGGTTCTGGTAATTACGCAGGCGGTGGTGGTGGTGGAGCAGGTGCAGTTGGTAGTACTGCAGGTACTTCAACTAATGCCCCAGGTGGTGCAGGAAATTCAAACTCTATTACTGGATCAGCTGTTTATTACGCAGGCGGCGGTGGCGGCGGGCGTGGTGGCGGTAGTTCGGATGTTATTGCAGGCGGCGCAGGCGGCGGCGGTGATGGTCGTGGAAATACTGTTGGCGGAAATGGCACTGCAAATCTCGGCGGCGGCGGTGGCGGCGGCGGATACGGCTCACCAACAGGTTATGCAGGTGGTAATGGCGGATCTGGTGTTGTAATTCTTAGATACCCTGACACTAATACTATTAGTTTTGGCGCAGGAGTAACTGGTACGGAAAGTTCAGCTAGTGGTGGATATAAGAGAGCCACAATTACAGCTGGTACTGGAAATGTGAGTTGGGCATAATGGCACACTACGCGTTCTTAAATGAGAACAATATTGTTACAGAAGTTATAGTAGGTATTGATGAATCAGAAACTATTGAAGGATTAGATACTGAAACTTGGTATGGAAACTTTAGAGGACAGACCTGCAAGCGCACGTCATACAATGGAAAGATTAGATATAACTATGCAGGTATTGGCTTTATCTATGATGAAGTTAGAGATGCATTTATAGCACCAGAGCCTGATAACGCTACTGGCTTTGATGAGGAGACTTGTCGCTGGATTACACCAGAGGTTAAGTTTGACTACTAAACCATGGCTCTGTGCAGCAGGTACGCAGTTAAGAGATCAGGTTGATACGTGGTTTCCGGATAGGTGTACTAAAAGTCCAGAAGGATGGCTGGGCGATAGTCGCCACTCCGCCAGAAAATCGGATCATAATCCAGACACAGACGGGTGTTGCAGAGGTCTTGATATTAATTCTCGGTTGGAGTCATCCGATAGCCTCGCACCTTATCTGGCTGACCAGATCAGAATTGCCGCCAAATCAGATCCACGTTTATCATACGTCATCTATAACGGGCGCATATGTTCAAAAATATTAAATTGGAAATGGCGTAAATACAAAGGTATTAACCCACACAAGAAGCACATACATATTAGCTTTACAAAGTTAGGCGATAAAGATAGCAAGCCGTTCGATATACCACTACTAGGGGGTAACTTATGAAGATAAGCAAGAAGCAGAAAGCAATACTTAAAACCTATGCACGTGGCGTATTGGTGTCATTCTTGACATTTTTAGCTAGTAATGAATTAGGTTTAGATCCAGCGGTGTCTGTAATTGTTGCAGCATTAGCCGGTCCAGCAGCTAGGGCTTTAGATAAATCCGATAGTGCTTATGGCCTCGGTGCAGATGAAGCATGAGTCCGGCAGAATGGGCAGCCTTTGGCGCTGGCGGTTGCGCCGTGCTGAGTGCCGTACTAATAGGATTACGTTTTTTAGTTAAAGGCTGGCTTAACGAGTTACGTCCTAATGGTGGATCGAGTATGAAGGATCAACTAACAAGATTAGAACAGCGTGTTGATGATCTGTATTCACTAATAGTTAAGCGACAATAATCCTATGGCTGATACAAGGCGTAAGCGTAAGAAGATAAATAAGCGCGTGGTGCGTAAATCACCTGAGCCATTATCTAAACTAGATCAGCATTATATTGCTATGAATGAGATATATAAGGCTGCACGTAAGGCTGGTTTTAGTGAGAGCTGTAGCTTGTATTTTGTATCAGATAGAGCGACTATGCCAGACTGGGTTATTGGTGATGGGGGCATCATACCTAGTATAGATCCTACAGAAGAAGACGAAGATTAAGCGTGTTGCGTTTGTAAGTGACTTGCAAGTGCCTTTTTTTAATGAGGCTGCAGTGAAATCTACTGGTAAGTTTCTAGCTAAGTGGCGACCTCATCAAACTATTTGTATTGGTGATGAAATAGATTTACCACAGCTAGGTGGTTTTAACGCTGGCACAATAGATGAGATGGTCGGTAACATCAATGATGATAGGACACAGACACAAGAAGTATTAAGTTACTTGGGAGTAACAGACGTACTAGGAAGCAACCATGGAATCAGACTTTACAGATCAATTAAAAAAAGACTTCCCTCATTCCTCAATTTACCCGAAATGCAGTATGAGCGTTTTATGGGATATGATAAATTACAAATCAAATTCCACCCTTACGGACTTGACTGGGCGCCAGGCTGGACAGCCGTTCACGGTGACGCTTTCCCTCTTAGCCAAATTCCTGGACAAACGGCTTTAAATGGGGCTAGAAGGCTAGGAAAAAGCGTAGTGTGTGGGCATACCCATAGATTAGGGTCAGCGGCCTTTACAGAGGCATCTAGAGGCCAATTAGGGCGTACTGTATGGGGCTATGAAGTCGGCAATTTGGTCGATCTAAGTAGTTCAGGCATGGCGTACACTAGGGGTTATGCAAATTGGCAGCAAGGCTTTGCCGTTGCCTACGTTCACGAGCGTAAAGTGTCTGTTATTACAATACCGATTAACTCAGACGGTAGTTTTATATTTGAGGGTAAACTTTACAAATAACGTTATCAAATCGTTATCAAAAATAACTAACAAATCATCCACAAAGTCGTACACACGTGCGACACTATTGCTATGCCACAAAGCGTGAGCATAGAAGGGCTACAAATGAAAATACAGATTGACTTGAAAGCAGCTGATTTTGAACAGCTGTGGACTAATTCGATGGAATGGGTGAACCAAGATTGGCAAAAACAGGAAGACAGATTTGATCCAAGCCCATTGTTTAGTTGGAAATATGCATATTGGTTTGATAATTATGCAGCACTTAAAATGGCTGAGGGTTTTATAAGTTCATTGGGTAAGAACTACGCCATACATAGCGATGAAGGCACAGGCGACTGGGTAATGCTGACCAATTACGCTAGTCCATGCTACCTACGCAAAACGCTGGTGAACGCATGATAGAGACAACAGCACCGTGGCTAGTGCTTTATAGTGTGCTTGGTTACTTCATTCTTTGGGGCGTTTACTCAACTATCAAAGATAACGCATTTCAGTCTGGCTATTGGAAAGGCCGTAAAGACGGCTATGACATGCACAGACGTATAACAGATAGCAAAACTAATGCCGACAACAACTGAACAGCTGTTAGATAATGTCGTCAAAACTATTCATGCGCGAGGTGTCAGTTATGGGCACCCAATTTCTCAGCACAAAAGGATTGCCGAATTGTGGACTGCTTATTTGGGTTATCCAATTCAACCAAACGAAGTTGCAATTTGTATGGCGTTGGTCAAGATCAGCCGACAAGCTGAAGATGCTGCGTACCTTGACAATTACGAAGATGCCATCGCCTACCTTGCAATTGCAAAAAGCATTACAGATGCCATGCAAGACGACTCAGACGATTGGAAAGACTAATGGCATTTGATCTAAGTAATTACGAAACCGTAGACGAAAGACTACATAAGTGGTGGAAGGAGTTCCCAGATGGAAGATTGGAAACAGAAGTTGTCGAGGCCTCAAACACTAGATTCATTGTTATTTGTAGGCTATTCAGAACCGAAGTCGATCAAAAACCGTACGCTACTGGAATTGCGAGTGAGACTGTTAGTGATCGTGGCGTTAATGCGAATTTTGCTTTACCTAACTGCGAAACAAGCGCAATTGGTAGAGCGATTTCAAATGCGGGTCTCTCAGCTAAAGGCAAGCGTCCAAGCAGAGAAGAAATGGCGTCTGTAAATGAAAAACAATTTACACCTAAATATGGCAGACCAGGATCTAAGTCGGCTGCGATGGAGTATGCGTTACATCTTACTGACACACAACTTAAAGATACTACTAACGAGCCTGTTCCTGTTGCTTGGTCTATTGGCGACAGCATTAGTCAAATTAGTGAAGTTCCTACTGTTGGGTTTACTTGTAGGCATGGTGATATGGTAAAGAAAGAAGGCATCGCCAAAGCAACTAATAAACCGTATGCAGGTTATGTATGCAGCGCACCTAAAGGCGATCAATGTGATGCTAAGTGGGCAAAACTCACAGCTGCAGGCACATGGTTTTGGCCAGATGATGCAGAGTCAGGTAAAGGGGGTGAATAGATGGGATATTTAGAAGTAATAAACGGTTCAGGCTTTACATTACGCATGGAAAATGATAATGAAAGCCTAAACCTAAGTACCGATAGATGTGTATCTTGTAATGACGACAGATTATTACATGATGGACAGTATTTGGTATGCACTCAATGTCATTGCAGACAATAAGGAAGGGGATTTTATCACATGTACACAAAATTTAAGTGTAATGGCTGTGATCGTAATACCGAGTTTTTATGGCTGGAGCAATTAGATACGCCTGATGGATTCAAGGCTTATCAGTGCATGGACTGTGGCTGTGTTGGTGTTAAAAATATAGCTGAGGCTTTACACATTCCAGATAGTGACTTAGATAGGTGCAAGCAGTGTGGTGGCTGGCAATTCCTGAGCAGTGGTTGCCACACTTGTGCATTGATAGGGGCTAAGTAATGCCTACCTATGAATACAGTTGTGCTGAATGTGGAACCTATGGATCTACTAGCAGCTCTTATCTAGATAATTTGCCTATTATGGAATGTCCCAAATGCATGACAATTATGAATCGCATTTATTCAGCACCAGGTATTGTGTTTAAGGGTACTGGATGGGGTAGTAAATCATGAGTGAGGGTGGTTACGATGAAACTTGGATGGAGCTTGATGATTTTAAAATTTGCACATTGGTCGAAATTCTTGCGTGATTTGACATGCCATGCTACCCTAAAGAAGCGTTCGATCTTAAATCGAAAAGCTGAGTCGCCAGGGGCTAGACTCGGAAGGCGCAGAGTTTGGGCGACCTTTATGCTAATTGCATTTATCAGTTGCTTTTTAAAAGATTATTCCGTTGCTAAAGAGAATTACAAACCAACTCATTACAAGCAGTACATACTGATTACATTAAATAATTTAGATGAGACATACTGTTTAGTAGAGCTGTATAACAATGAAAGTAGATTTAATCCTAAAGCTCGTAATGGCTCACACTATGGGATACCACAAGGTAGATCTAAGTATCTAGCAACAGTAGATGGTACTAAGCAGATAGACTGGGGTATTAAATACAATCTAAATCGATATGGATCTATGTGTAAAGCATTACAGCATTACAAGATAAAGGGATGGCATTGAGTCGTAAGGCAATAAGCACAGGTAAGTGGAAGAAGCTACGCATCACCATACTTGACCGAGATGGCTGGCAGTGTGCTATGTGTGGTGGGCCTGCAGACACCGTAGATCACATTATTCCACGTGTAAAAGGTGGCGATATGTGGGCAACAGATAACTTACAAAGTCTATGCAAGAAAGACAATAGCGCTAAGGGTGGTCGTTTTTTTAGTCACAAGGCGACAG
>Ga0209596_1002215_pt1 | contig 16079 bp, 18 predicted proteins | sample M_130807_MF_Meta_FD_187314 | JGI IMG/M metagenome (GOLD analysis project Ga0209596, IMG submission 187314) | Freshwater microbial communities from Lake Montjoie, Canada to study carbon cycling - M_130807_MF_MetaG (SPAdes) (version 2) | ecosystem: Environmental > Aquatic > Freshwater > Lake... | reverse complement strand
AATCATTAGAATCCCCATCTAATTCAAGTGTTTCATATAATGTACCACCAACACTCATTGTATTACCTAAAAGAGTTAGTCCGTTTCCAATATCAAAGGTTCCGCCTGAAACAGTTGATCCAATTGGTGTAATTAATCCATTGAAACTTTTTTGCTTTAGAACCCCGTCTATATCATAAGCAACTGAAAACCCTGAAGAAGGTGTCGCTGAATTTGTCAAGTCAACATAGGTGGTAAAATTAATTAAACTCATTTATATAAGATTTATTTATTAGTCTATATATTATTTTAGTAAATGCTTTTTATTTTTTATATTTGTAAAAAAATAAAAATGAGACATTTAAGAGTTGGTAATTTGATAACGTCATTGAAAGATATTGCTAATAAAAATGGTAATCTTGAACTTTATGCTTATTTGGTTATAATGTCGAGAGAGGTTAAACCAGATAATATTGAGTGGGTAATTAAAACTGAAAAAGTTATTTTATCTCCAAACTTTTTAACTCAAAGAGTTTTTAATGATGTTGATAGAGAAAATATGATACCAATTATCAGAGAGTATAAATTAAACGCTATTAGTATTTAGGTATCTTCATATCCGAAGTAATTTCAATCTTGAAACTAAATCCACTATCATCATCAGAACTATATTTTACTTCTGAGTCATAACCATTTCTACCATCAAATGTAGTTGGTTTAGGACCATACATTTGTTGTCTTCTTTTTTCCTCTTCATTTCTTCTTTTAGCTTCTTCTTGTTCAACCATTTGTTCAAATGTTAAACCTGGTTGTTCAACTGGTTGTTGATTTTGTTGCATAGAAGACATTTGTTCTGGTTGATAACCATATTTACGAAGTAATTGCTCAGCTTCATATCCTAATACTTCTCTCTCAGATTCAACTTGTTGTGCATCTACTATTCTTGCTTGTGGCCTTTCCATATTCTATATATTATATTTTAGTCAGTTTAATTGAATTTCCAGCATTTTGTAATCTATATCCTGGTATTGGATTCATATTTAGATATCTAACATACATTTTTGTTCTTGATGATATATATTCTCTTTCTCTTTCTTTAGCCAATCCAACAAAGTATATAGTTTTAATCCTAAATCTATTTGTAAAATCATTTAATATATCACCAAAGACCGTTTTCAAAACTCTATATGGATTTACATTTACTACTTTACTAACTGAGTAATGATCATCATTAAGTACAAAATAAAGTAACTCATATGTGTTACTTAAATCGGTTTCGCTATTCCAATTACCTGTTCTTAGTATTGGTATATTTTTGAACTCAACTAGATATCTATTACCAACAACATCTTCAAATGAATACTTAATCATTTTTGGATTATCAGACTTCAATTCAAATGTGTATGATTCTACTCCTTCTAATAATAAATCATATATTGATGATAAATTCTTCATAAAGTATATATTAAATTAAAAATATTTAATATATTTGTAAAATAATTACGAAAAAGACTAAACAAAGGAATATGTATATAATATATACATCATATTGCGGGATAGAGCAGTGGTAGCTCGCAAGGCTCATAACCTTGAGGTCGTCAGTTCGAGTCTGGCTCCCGCTACAAAAAAGAAGACAAGATTGAAATCTAGTCAGTTGAAAAACAGGATTAAAATCTAGACAGTCTTCGAGGAATTAAAAAAATAAAAATAAATTTGGTAGATTGAAAAAGTCTACTTATATTTGTATCAACGATTAATAATCGTAGAATTATTATAAAACAATTAAGAAACAAATTAAAAAATAGAACAAATGACAACAATTACTAACATAGCGTATTATTATGAGGGAGAGCGTAGCTCAAACGTCAGACTAAGGTCTATGTCGTAATGGAATCATTATGATATTAACTCAACCCAGTCTGATAATTCAGATTGGGTTTTTTGTTTTAAATTAAATTTGGGAGAGCGCCAACGTTGGAGAGTTGGGCTAGTCTGTAAAACTAGTGGCATTTGCCTGAGTGGGTTCGATTCCCACCTCTCCCACAAAATAAATGCTACGGTATGCAAACCGGAATAAGCGACCAGACTTTCAATCTGGACATCGAAAGATGTGTGCGGGTTCGAGCCCCGTCCGTAGTACAAATGGGAATGATGTGACACAGGTAGTCACGCTGGTCTGTAAAACCAGAGCCTTCGGGCGTTGCGAGTTCGAGTCTCGCCATTCCCACAAATATGGTCCCGTAGATTAATGGGAGATCGGAGCACTTTCACTGCTCAGACGACGGATCGAAACCGTTCGGGACTACAAAATAATTTGGTTAATTAGAAAACTATATTTATTTTTGTACAAATAACAGAAAAGGGAGTTAAAACTTTTTATATATACATTAATATAATTAAAACGATGAAAAATTTAACTAACATAGGATCAGGAATTATAGCGATTGGCGCGGGGCGTTTCATCGAGAGGCTGAGTTGTGTTATGTAAAATTTTGACTTTACATATATTTCAAACCCAGTCTCAAAAGGACTGGGTTTTTTTATTTTATATACTTCGGCAGGTACCGTTGGTGTCTTATACACACTATACACGTAGCGGGAAGTTGAAAACGTGGGTTCGAATCCCACCTTGCCGACAAAATGAGACAACATTAAAACCATCCCACCAGGATGTAAAACTCGCGGGTATCGTATAATGGTTATTACACCGGCCTTCCAAGTCGGTGATGTCAGTTCGATTCTGGTTACCCGCACAACACAATATGGGGTTACATGTTCCAAGGCTTTGGCGAGTTTGATTTGCAATCAGACTGTGGTGGGTTCGATACCCATTAGCTCCACAAAAAATAAAAAATGTTTATGACAATATTCAAGAATATAGAAAATGGATTACTTTATATTATTTATACTAATACTATAAAGAATACTTATACAGCAATGCCATTTGCACATAAAGGTAATGTTATATCAGAATGTAAGCTTGAAGACTTTGTTGTTTCTAAAACAACAGAAGGTAGAGTAGACGGGTTTTTATAAAAATAAAAAGAAATTATGAAGAAGATAGTATTAACCGGAGAATTCGAATCAAGTAAAGTTAGATTTAGAGGTAATAGTGTAAAAATTGTTAAAGTACCAAGAAAAAGTGCATTAAGTAGATTAATAAAAAAACTTAAAAGTAAAAAGTAAGTTAAGCGAAAGTCGTATAATGGTATTACAAGGCCTTGCCAAGGCTTAGACGGGAGTTCGATTCTCCTCTTTCGCTCACCTACCGGAGGACTCCCTGTTAGTCCCAGGGTCCGGCTCCAGGGGAATTAGCTCATTTGGCTAGAGCGCTTGTCTGGCAGACAAGAGGTGACGAGTTCGATCCTCGTATTCTCCACAAAATATTTGGTAGAGAAAAGAACCAAAAATTAAAAGTCCAGTTGTTTAACTGGACTTTTTCTTTAAAAGGTGGTTAAGTTAAAATAATATATATCGTGTAAAAATAAATAAAATGATATGGCTTTTGAATTTAACTTTGATAATCTTAAAGCAGAAAAACTAGCTGATGGTGGTTATACTATTGAAAATAGAATAATAACTGGAAAGATAAATGCTATTAAATCTAATCCTGATCTTAGGGTAAGATTTAGATATCCTTTTAAGTATCTAAGTTCTTATACTTTTCCAGGATTTGACCTTATGGAACTTGATTCATTTCAACCAACATGGGAAGAACTAGATTCATATGATTCATCACAAGCTCCTTTAGAAGAAGAATATAGATCCTCTCGAGATCAGAATTTAAAAGATCAAAATGAGAATAATATCTTTGAATATAAATATCCAGGAGTTACTTATCCACAACCATCTCCTCTTGCTAGTCCTACTATTTTTTATAAAGATGTTGTTTTTAATGTAAATGTTACTCGTTGGAAACAATTAAATCAATATGATAATTGGTATAGAACAACTAATACTGGATTTAGTTCAGCAGATTTAATGCCAGGAGTTTTTGATGTTAATGTTCTTCCACCAGTAGAAAAAGTTAGTGATTTACCAAGAACAGGAAATCCAGGTGATATTATTATAATTAATAAAGGTGACTTTACTGGCCATAATGATCACTGGCGTGCTTGGGATGTTCAAAATAATGTGTTTAGTAAATTCTTCTATGATAAATACTTTGAAAGAGTTTTGAAAGACCGACAAAGTGATAGAGATAACGCTATAAAAGCTAAAAATGAAGTGATATTATCACTACTTCCATTTCTTTGGTCTGCTAATTATATCCCTAGTTATAGAATAAACAGAGATATATTAACATAAAAATAAAAAATAAATAAATTATGGCATCAACAATTTTAGAAGATTATATTTATTGGGGAATAATAGGACCAGGTCAATCAGATATTGGAGATATAGATTGGAGTGATGCTTATAAAAGATTTCAAGAACAAAGAGATGCTCATTATAAAGCTGTTGATGTATGGTACACAATTGCTAATCTAACAGAGGAAGACGAGTTTTATACAATTGATGCTTATAATGAATGGGTAAGAAATAGAGATATTTTTAGTAGAGATATTTTTAGTAATGAAGAAGGTGTTGCAGAGATAATGTGGCAATCACTTATTGGAAAATCATTAACTCAAGAACAATATGATGATTATATTTCTGCTTTATCAAATATGATGGAATCATTGAAGTTGTTATTTATGATTGTTGATAGAGATCCTTTTACTGAGGTAACTACTCCTCCACCCGTTGGTGTACCCGATGGATTTAAGACAGTTTGGAGTGTTGAATCAGGACAACAAATAGTTCTTCCTCTTCCTGCACTTGATATTGCCACTCCTTATAATTTTACGGTTTATTGGGGAGATGAAACAAGTAATACAATTACATCTTATGATGATTCTGATATCACACATACCTATACAACTTCAGGAGATAAAACGGTTACTATAGTTGGTACTTGCCAAGGATGGTCTTTTGAATATGAACCAAGTAGTAAAGACCGATTAATACAGGTTTTAAGTTGGGGTGATCCTACACTATTTTCTGGATTTAAATATCTACGTGGAGGATTTCTAGGTACTCGTAACCTTGAATCACTTCCTGATGGTAGTGATGGATATGGTACTTCAATACCCGCAAATGGTAGTGGTTGTTCAAGTTTCGAAGGCACTTTTCAAGGTTGTTATAATTTATCATCAATTCCAACTGGTTTATTTGATAGTCACTCATTAGTTACCGGCTTGGGTTCTTTTCAAAATGTGTTTAATAATTGTCAATCATTAACATCTATTCCAAGTAATTTATTTATAAACAATACTAATGTTCAGAATTTCGCGTCATCCTTTTATAATTGTAATCAACTAACATCAATTCCAGTAGACTTATTTAGATATAATTTAAGTGTTCAAGGTTTTAGTTCAACATTTGCTAATTGTAATCAACTAACATCAATTCCAGTTGGTTTATTTGATTATAATGAAAGTGTTGTTGATTTTAGTAATACTTTCGAAAATTGTGAAAGTTTATCAGCAATACCAGCTAATTTATTTGATAATAATCCATCTGTGATAAACTTTAATGCAACTTTTTATAATTGTAACCTGTTAGAATCAATCCCAGATAATTTATTTGATACTAATGTATTAGTTACTAATTTTCAACAGACTTTCTTTAATTGTAATGGACTAACATCTATTCCAACTGATTTGTTTATTAATAATACTCAAGTTCAGTATTTTAATTTTACTTTCGAATCTTGTACAGGATTGACATCAATTCCAGATAATTTATTTGATACTAATACATTAGTTACCAACTTTTTTGGAACTTTCCAAGGTTGTACAGGATTAGCATCAATCCCAGATAATTTATTTGATACTAATGTATTAGTTACTAATTTTCAACAGACTTTCTTTAATTGTAATGGACTAACATCTATTCCAACTGGATTATTTATAAACAACACATTAGTTACAACTTTTAATGATACTTTCTATAATTGCACTAATTTAGGTTCAATTCCACCAGGTTTATTTGATACTAATACATTAGTTAATTATTTTGTTGGTACTTTTGGTGGTTGTTATGGACTAACATCAATTCCATCTAGTTTATTTGATAATAATGTATCAGTTATAACTTTCCAAAATACTTTCTATGGTTGTACAGGATTAACAGCAATCCCACCTAATTTATTTGATAATAATACTAATGTTCAGAATTTCCTCAATACTTTTTATAATTGCACTAATTTAGGTTCAATTCCAGATAATTTATTTGATAATAATGTAAATGTTCTGTATTTTAATAGTACTTTCTTTAATTGTCAATCATTAGAAACAATACCGCTTGGATTATTTGATAACAATACTAATGTTCAGAGATTTGAAGGAACTTTCTATAATTGTACAGGATTATTATCAATTCCAACTGGATTATTTAATACTAATACATTAGTTACAACTTTCCAAAATACTTTTAATAATTGTAATCAACTAACATCAATTCCAGTTGGTTTATTTGATTATAATGAAAGTGTTGTTGATTTTAGTAATACTTTCGAAAATTGTGGAAGTTTATCAGCAATACCATCTAATTTATTCATAAACAATGCTAGTGTGCAGAATTTTAATTTTACTTTCCGAAATTGTGTATCATTAACAACAATACCAATCAACTTATTCAGATATAATCTGAATGCTTTATATTTTAATAATACTTTCCAAAGTTGTACATCATTAGAATCGATTCCAAATTATTTATTTAAATATAATACAGATGCTACTTCATTTCAATATACTTTTCAATATTGTAATAATCTTAAATTTAACGAGTTTACATTTTATGATCCTGATGGCGTTTTCATAAATGAATCTACTAGATTTGCTGGCAAAGATGTTAATTTCTATCAATGTTTTGATAGAAACTCATTTACAGGAACACAAGGTACCGCTCCTGACTTATGGAATTGTTCATTTAGTTCAGTCAATTCTGGATTATGTTTTGCTGGACCAGGAAATGACTCTACTAGTATAAGTAATTATGGAACTATTCCTGCTGGTTGGAAATAAAAAAATGTAGATTATGTTAAAGGTTGATTGGTATTTAGAACATCCATTAGACTTTGAGTATAAAAATTATATTCTACTTGATTACATTCAATCAGTTGATAAGAGTTTTCAAATACTTAAACTAAGTCCATATCTTTTATGGACTGAGAAGTTATTATTTGAACTGAAAGACTTTAATAATAAAAGTAAATTATTTCATAAAGGGTTTGATAAAAATGTTTTATTATTTGAAGATAATAAAATAAGACTAATTAAAAAGACTTTGGAACAACCAGAATCTCTTATAATTATAAATGATATCATCGATTATTCATATCCTTTACTTGAGTCAAAAGTAAAACTAGGATATAAACTTCTAAATAAATACCCTCAGATTATTTTTTAATATATAAAATAAAAAAAATTATGAACAATAAATTGAAAACTTGGTTTTTACAAATTTTTGCAACAAAAATTGGGTGGTTAGCACTAACTCTTTTCTCAACGGTTTTATTTGGGATATTGACAAATTGGTTTGACTGGGCTCAAATACCAATGTTTATTTCTTTACTTTACCCTATTGGATTAACTATTGTTATGATAGCTTTTGCATGGGTTATTAATCCAATTAGGGAATGGAAAGAAAATAAGAAACTAAAAAAATGATTTATCTTTCTTTATTATTTATAGTATTAGCGTCTATCTGTAATTCTATTATGGATACATCAGTACATCATTATTCAACTTCAATATTTAAAAAGTTAAATCCTCTTTGGTGGGATGGTGAAACATCTTGGAGAAATAAATACATTGATGGTGATTCTACTAAAGGCAGAGTTAAGTGGTATTTTGGATTAGATAAACCTGTTCAATTAACAGATGCTTTTCACTTTTTTAAAATGTGGATGATAATCTTTATTAGTTTATCAATTGTTTTATTTGATAACTCAGTCTTATTAATCAATAATAACTTTTCTTTTTTATTATTTTCTCTGTTTTTTATCACTTATGGTGTTTTATGGAATTCTTTTTTCTCATTATTTTATAATAGAATATTAAGAAAAAAGTAATGGTGTGATGTGTATACAAATATATACTTGTAAAACAACTATATTTTATGGCATCTAAAGATAAAATGTTTTCACTACGAATTCCTGGAAATTTATTAGAAGAGTATAGACAATTCTGTGAAGAAAACTCTATCAATATTTCTAAAAGATTAAGAAAGTTTATTGAACGAGATTTAGAAGGATATAGAGCTAGAAAGTTACAACAACAGGCACAAAATCAAAAAAATAACTCTCAATCTTAATATATAGAATAATAAAAGGATTTTATAATATGAAATATTTAAAGAGATATGAAAGTTTTATGGATAACGTTTTTAACGATGTTAATATAAACATTGATAAAAGTTTAAGTATCGTTGAAAAACAAGTTCTAAATGATTTTTCAATTAACTTTTGGGATTTATCATTAAACTCATCAGTATTTACTAATGAGGAAAAATCATTCATTAAAGAAAACTTAATGAGTAATAAAGTTGATTTAGTTAATGAAGGTTGGTTAGGTGATACACTTGGTCAAGTTTGGGATAAAGCCAAAGAAATAGGTGGTAAAGTTTGGGATAAGATAAAATCTAAAATTACTATTATTAAAGATAATATTAAAAACTTGGTGTCAGGTATTGCTGATTTTATTAAAAATATGTTCAAATCTCTAGGTAATTCTATTGTTACTAAATCAGGAGCTTTGAAAGATAAAGTTAAAACTGAATTTCCAGCTAAGGTAAAAGCTATTTTGGACCAAAAGAAACCTGATAAAAAAGAGTTAACAACTGAAATTCAACAATTGAAAGCTACTTATGAGCACTTGAAATTAAGTATAGCTGCTGGTTTATTAACAGGTAGTATTGATGCCTCTGATGATACAGTTATCAAAGATGCTGAAGGTCAAATTGGTGAGTTAGAAAATGAATTAAAAGCAGAATCATCAAATCATGATATTCTTAAAGCCTTTTATATTGTTAATGAAGCTGAAGAAACACCTGTAGAATATAAAGTAGGTGATAAAGTAAAATACAAAAGAGATAGTGGTGAAGAAGTTGAAAAAGAAATCACTAAAATAGAAGGAGATAATATCTTCTTTACAGATAAAGAAGGAAAAGAATTTTCTAAAGCTAAAACTGATATTACTGGTAAGGCTCAAGGTATTGGTGGTAAAGTTTGGGGTGGATTTGCTAAATGGTTTTTAGATATGGAACAAGCCACACCACCTGTAAAAGGTAAAGCTGTTTGGTGGCTTAAATTAATACTTAAAGTTGTTGGATTGGTTTTATCACCACTTGTTAAAGCTTTAGAGGTAGCTGTTAAATTTGTATCATCTAATATTCTTAAATGTGCATCAGCCGCTGCTAAGTATCTTAAAGGACCTGGTGTATTTGAGTTTTTAATTATGGGTGGTATTGCCGCTGGTATACCAGCTTTAGTTACTGAGTTCTCATTAGTAGGACATAAGATGCCTGAAGCTTTTGCTCATATATTTGAAGTGGTTGGTCTTTTCTTATCAGAAGTATCTGGTATGAAAATCTTACTTACTATATTTGGTGCTTTCTGTGCGGCTATGACTTTATACCAATTAATAGTTGAATTCAAACATTTATTTGGCGGACACGGTGCTGAAGGACATAGTGATGATGGACGAGAAGGAGCACCGGTAACACCAGCAAAACCTGAAACTCCACCAGCACCAGCAACTTAAAATAATTTGAAATAAATTTGGTGAAATGGAAATCTCACCGTATATTTGTAGAACAATTGAGAGAGGGAACGATTTAGATACAACTCTCAGTTTTTTACAAAAAAATTAAAAAATTAGGTAGATATAAAACTTTTATCTATATTTGTATAAAATAATAAGAAAAATAACAAAGGGAGGTAAACTTCCGTAATATATACAACAATGAAAACAATGAATTTAAATATGAACATGAATACACTGACAGTGGTGAATAATACATTATGTATTAGACCGTCTGAGGGCTTCGTCATATCTAAACGATTTGTTAGTTAATATAGCAAATTTTAATAAAGAATACTCGAAACCCTCAGACAAAAAATCTGAGGGTTTTTTTATGTTCAAAAAATTGGGTCAGTAGCACAACTGGTTAATGCTCGAAACTGTTAATTTCGATGGTGTAGGTTCGAATCCTACCTGACCCGCAAAAATAAGGAGACCAGTATATAGGAGTTTATCTCTGACTTGGTCTTAAAATACCCGATGGAGTCCTTATATTACGGTACATACCGAGCCACACTGATAATGTGGATATTCGTAGCGGTGTTGTAAACGTGGGTTCAAATCCCTCTGTACCGACAAATGGCCCCTTCGTCCAACTGGACAGGACGTCGCTCTTCTAAAGCGAAAATACTGGTTCGAATCCAGTAGGGGCTACAAATAACTACGGGTCTGTAGTACTAAATGAGCAAAACTTCTGCCTGTTAAGCAGAGAGATGTCGGTTCGAATCCGACTGGACCCGCTAAAAAATAGTCTTGTAGCTCAATCGGGGGAGCGTCACTGTTACATAGTGGAGGGAGTCGGATCGTAACCGACCAGGACTACAAAAATTGTCAGTTAGCTCATTTGGTAGAGCACTTGTCTGATACACAAGAGGTGGTGGGATCGTAACCCGCACTGACAACAAAACAAATGGTATAGTGTCTGAGTGGTCGAAGGATACGGTCTGCAAAACCGTAATGATTAAATTCATCATCGTAGGTTCAAATCCTATCTATACCTCAAAAATGCCGATGTGGCTCAGTGGCGACAGCACTTCCCTTGTAAGGAAGAATAAAAACACCGGGGGTTCGAGTCCCTCCATCGGCTCAAAATACAATGCCTTGTAGCTCAATGGGAGAGCGTTTCCTCGACATGGAAAAGGTAGTCGGATCGTTACCGACCAAGGCAACAAAAATAATAGATGGTGACAGAGAGAGTTACTTCGTGATTGGTACACAATTTAACTTAAAATTAAACTTATGGGGTTCAAATCCCCGATACTCTTTCTAAATTTTCCTCTATTATATGCTTCAGTGGCGAAACGGTTGAAACGCACTGGTTTTAGAAACCAGCACCCTAGAGGAAAACGTTGTGGGTTCAAATCCCACCTGAAGTACTAAGATTAAAATGCTTCTGTGGCGAAATTGGTAGCACGCGAGGGACTTAAAATCCCTTGGGCCGGAAGGCCCGTGTCGGTTCGAGTCCGACCAGAAGTACAAAAGCAGTTATCGTATAGTCGGTGATTACACGTCCTTGGTACGGACGAGACCCCAGTTCGACCCTGGGTATCTGCTCGTGAAAGAAGAAACAATAAAAGAAACTTTAAAAAGGCTTCCTGGAATTGATGATTTATTAGGTAGATTATTTATTCACTTTAATGATGATTTATCTAAAATTCTTTTAGATAAAGAAGGTTCATTAATTTATCATAGATTAATGATTAGAGTTATTGCTCAGAGAGAATATGATTTGGGTAATTACACATCAAATGGTATGAATTATAAACTAAATAAAGATTGGGAAGATATATTAAGTGAATATGGTGGAACAATGCTTTTACCACTTCTAAGATAAATAAATGCCCAGATGGTGGAATGGTAGACACCCCGGTCTAAGAAGCCGGTGTTCGAAAGGACGTGAGAGTTCAAGTCTCTCTTTGGGTACAAATAAATGCCGTGGCTTAGTGGAAAAGAGCCTACTCTCATAAGGTGGGTTAAGTGAGTTCGAACCTCATACACGGTACAAATGTCAGAATGGTGGAATGGTATACACACTGGTTTCAAAAGCCAGCGCCTAATGGTATGAGAGTTCAAGTCTCTCTTCTGATACTCGATAAAAAAACCAATAAAAATGGAAAAGAATGAAATTAAAAAAGCTCTGTACAAACAAAACCCAAAGGCTGAGTTTAAGTTTATTAGAAAAGAAGTAGCTTATTACTTAGCAATTATCGAATCTGAAGGCGAGCCAGTTAAAATTAGATTTGAGGTTCCAGTATCAGATATGGGTGATGCTGATTTTGAATACTTAATGGATTCAAAGTATATGATAAGATGGATATCTTAGTTAGGTGAGTAATTATCATTTTGATCCAAAAACTTAAAATCTTCTTTTTTAAGTTTCATTCCTTCAAATCTATTTAGGAAGTTTATGAAGGAGTGTAGAGAGTCATCTACTAAAGCAAACACAGTATTGCTTGGATCAAATTTAGAGTGGTAGGATGTATATTCTACCACTTTTACTTTATTAGGAGCTTCAACAGAAAATTCACAAGCCATAGAATCACCATAAGTGATATCAACTGTTAATCTTACTTTATTATTCTCACTATCTTTAGTAAAATAGATATCAAACTCTAAAGTATCTGGTGTTCCCCATATCTCTCCAGATTCTTCACTATCAATAGGAGTAGAAGCATAAGTTATCTGAACCATATCAGAATGTAACATTATATTATCTCTTTTAAATTTATATAATTTACCATGATAGTTAATTGTAATAAATGATGGTAATTGACTTTCCCATCTTTTATCATAAATAGTATTTATAACATCAGATTTAACATTATGATTTGGTTTTATAATACCATTTGAATCAATAGTAGCTTCAATATCTTCGTTAAATCTTTTTAAATATTTCATAATGTATATATTTGTTTTTGTAAATTCATTTATCTACATTTGTAATCTAATTAAGATAAAATATGAGTACTTGTATTAGATTAATAATAGAAGATATTAGTATTAAAAAATAATATATATATGGACATGAAATACATTAAAAATAGAGATAAATTTCTTACTGAATCAAAAGATGAAATGAGTAATGATGCTCTTCACATACTTGCTACGAATGATGGTGAACAATCTTCTGATGTTCAAACAAGTTTAGATGCTTTAAATTCTATTACCCCTAAAGGTAAAGTAGTAACTCGTTTTGCTCCTTCACCAACAGGATTTCTACACATCGGTGGAGTTCGTACTGCCCTTTACAACTATCTGTTTGCTAAAAAACACGGTGGTATATTTTATGTTCGTATTGAAGATACTGATCAAAAAAGATTTGTTGGTGATGCTGAAAAGTATATCCAAGATTCTTTAGATTGGTGTGGTATTGAACCAGATTACGCTCCTTGGAAAGGTGGTCCAAATGGTCCTTACCGTCAATCAGAAAGAGATTACTCTGCTCATATTCAAACTCTTTTAGATAAGGGTATGGCTTACTATGCTTTTGATACTGAAGAAGATATAACTAAGGTTAGGTCTGAAAATGCTCACTTTGCTTACGATGTTAAAACTCGTATGTCAATGAGAAACTCACTTTCTTTACCAAAGGAAGAAGTAGATAGATTACTTGCTAATAAAACTCTATTTGTTATTCGTTTCAAAACTCCAGAAAATAGAACAATCACCGTTACTGATATAATTCGTGGTGAAGTTAGTTTGAATACAAATCAAACTGATGATAAAGTTTTAGTTAAATCAAATGGTATTCCTACTTATCATATGGCTAATGTTTGTGATGATCACGATATGGGAACTACTCACGTTATTCGTGGTGAAGAATGGTTACCTTCAACTCCACTTCATTTAATGTTATATGAAGCATTTGGTTGGACTGCTCCTACTTTTGCTCACCTACCGCTTATATTAAATCCAGATGGTAAAGGTAAGTTATCTAAACGTAAAGCTCTTTCTATGGGTATTCCTGCTTTTCCAATAGGTGGACAAGGAGAAGATGATAAAGGTAATATGGTTAAATATCTTGGTTTCAAAGATGAAGGTTTCGAACCACAAGCTATGTTGAACTTCTTGGTTCTTTTAGGTTGGTCTCCAACTGATACTACTGAAGTAATGACAATGGCTGATATGATTTCTAAGTTTGACTTATCACACGTTCACAAAGCAGGTGCTCGTTTCGATGTTGAAAAAGCTAAACATTTTAATCAACAGCATCTGAATACTTACAGAAGTGATGATGAAATTCTTTCTCATATCGATATGGGCAATCAATATCATTACTCACTAGAAAATCTTTCTAAGATTGTAGATATCTGTAAAAAGAGAGCAGTCTTTACAAAAGACTTACAAGTGGTTGCTGATATTTTCTTCAAAACAATTGTAATTAAAGAAACAGATATTAAGTTATTAACTGATGATTATAAAAAAGTATTTACTTCATTTGTAACAAAATCAATTGATTGGAATGCTGAAACTATTAAACAAACTATTCACGATATTTGTCAAGAAATGAGTGTTAAGATGGGTAAAGTAATGCCTGCTTTAAGAGTTGCTATTACTGGTGGTGTTCCGGGTCCAGACTTAGTATCAACAATGGAAATACTTGGTAAGGATGAAACAATGATAAGAATTAAAAAAACTTTATAATAAAAAACCTCTGAGAAATCAGAGGTTTTTTATTATATACTATATGGAACATATAGATTGGATAGATCCTGATAATATAATTATTGCTAATCCTCCTTCTGACCATTCATATAAGAAAATGATTTCTGATGTTCAGAAAAATGGAGTTACTAAGGTTAGACTTCTAAGAAGAAGAATAACTAAAAAAATATCAAAGAGTTATTTTAGATATGTTATTGGTGATGAAGTTACTTGGTTCTATTTAAGTAATGATGAATCTAGAAAAGGATCATATTATACACATATCTATCCTATAGATGAAATTGAAGCAAATGAACTTAATAGTTTATATAGAGCATTTGATAGAGAAGATAAACTAAATCAATTACTCGAATAGTGGGAAATTCGGAAGGTAAATTCTCGTGGTGGCGTTATCAGCAAATACAAGATATTTAGAATCGTCTCTAATAATATATTGATTACATATTTTATTATGTTCTTTCTCTGGAATAACATCTAAGAATACTCTAACATTAGTAGCACCCATATCAGAACCTAAGATAGTACAATTTTGTCCTTCCATTTCATATTGAACAGGTTCAATATCTTCGATGTTTTTATATAATCTTCTTAATAAAGTATTTGTAAGAGAAGGAGCATCATCTTCATCATCAACATTTCTCTTATAGATATATTGTTCCATTTTTCTATTTCTTTGGTCAACATTTAATACATAACAATGCCATACTTCTTCTTCTAATGCAACACAATCAGTAGACGGATTACCAAGTAAGTCATATGTATATGTTGTTGAGTTTAATGTAACTCTTAATGAGTCATTGATTAAATTAACTTTCCAACCTAATTGATTAGTAGAGTCATAATAAGTCATGAAGTTATAAACCTCATCTGTTATATAATTTGCGATTTTAAACCAAATTTGGAATCCTATATTATCAGAGAATTTCAATATTGGATCTAAATTTTTATATCTAACTCCTGGTGTTTGTGGAGCAATAGATGATAAGTCATAATAAGACTTAGATATAATATTTGATGAATTTTCAATTAACTCTTTATCAATTTTAGCCAAATATTCTAATCTAATAGGATCTTTAGTTAATGGTTTGAATTGATCTTTGTTAGCAATTGCCGCTTTGTCTTGGTTATTTTCTATACCAAATAATTCATCAATTGTACTATTCTTAGTAAGTTGTTGAAGCTTATCTTGAATCTGTTGAGAACCAGCTTGAACATTTGCTTTCTGAGTGTATTTTTTCAGAATCAATTTGTAGTAAATTGCCGCATTATTAAAGTTCCTGAATTGTTGAGCGTGATCAACTTGGAACATTCTATTGATATCACAGAAATATAAGAAGTCTTCTTTTGATGGTCTTCTTTGTGGTCCAAATATCTCCTTAAATTGTTTCTTTGTTATATGAACCGTCATAGATTCAAATAAACTTAAATCAAATTGATTCATAACTATTTGAGAATCTGGAAAGTTATTACCATCAACTGCTACTTTTATAGTTCCTTCACAAACAACATTGTATAATTGATATTCATGTAATGTATGGTCTTGTCCTTTCTTATCTGCGTCAGTAGCAAAATAAATAACTTTATGTC
>Ga0209596_1002214_pt1 | contig 16089 bp, 12 predicted proteins | sample M_130807_MF_Meta_FD_187314 | JGI IMG/M metagenome (GOLD analysis project Ga0209596, IMG submission 187314) | Freshwater microbial communities from Lake Montjoie, Canada to study carbon cycling - M_130807_MF_MetaG (SPAdes) (version 2) | ecosystem: Environmental > Aquatic > Freshwater > Lake... | reverse complement strand
CTGCAGGCGCTGTGCGAATACGTGGACAAGCAGGAGGAGCATCACCAACGGCGGACGTTTCAGGAGGAGTTTCGGATGTTTCTGGAAAAATACGGTGTGGAATACAGTGAGGCGTATGTGTGGGATTGAGTGGACGCATGGGCGCACAGCGGATGGATCGGGCTTTCAGCCCTTGTCGTGTTCGCGATTCAAATCCTTGGGCGTTGCCCAAGGCTGGTATGGGGTGCGCCGTTGGCGCTTGGGCGCTTCCAAATCATCGCGCTGAATTCAAACGCGACGAAGCACGGCATGTGATGCACGCCTTGACCCGCCGATATGGACAGGATACTGTCCAGCCATGACCGCCATTTCCTACACCGCCGCTCGGGAGAATCTCGCCGCAACCATGGACAAGGTTTGCGATGACCACGCGCCCATCGTCATCACGCGCAACCGCGAGCAGGCGGTGGTGATGATGTCACTCGCGGACTATGAGGCGCTGGAGGAAACCGCCTACCTGCTCAAGAGTCCAAAAAACGCCAAGCGCATCATGAGCGCCATCGCGCAGCTCGATGCCGGCAAAGGCGTCGCGCGCGCCGTGGACTTGAACGCATGAAGCGCAATCTCGTCTTTTCCGACGAAGCTTGGGAGGACTACCTGCATTGGCAGGAGACGGATCGCTCCATGATCCGCCGCATCAATCAGCTCATCAAAGATGTCCGGCGCAGCCCATATGAAGGCATCGGCAAGCCGGAGCCGCTGAAGCATCAACTGGCCGGATGGTGGTCGCGGCGGATTGATGCGGAGCATCGATTCGTCTATCGCGTGACGGAGAACGCTGTGGAAATCGCCACGTTGAGGCATCACTATTGAAGCACCGATGGCCTCCGCGTTGCAGCCTCTAATGGGTGCGCGGGCCGCAGCTTTTCTTTCCTACATGAGTTTCGCCCAAACATCACTCCGCACGGTGCCCATTTTATCCGGGACTCTGTCGCTCCTTGCATGCGCCATTTCCGCCGCGGCGGAGCCTGCGGAGAGCGCGGAGTTTTTCGAGAAGCGCATCCGGCCGGTGCTCTCGGAGCAGTGCTACAAGTGCCACAGCTCCACTTCGGAAAGGCTCAAGGGCGGGCTGATGCTCGACAGCCGCGAGGCATGGATCAAAGGCGGCGACACCGGCCCGGCCATCAAGCCCGGCGATCCCGAGAAGAGCCTGCTCGTCGAGGCCATCCGCTGGAAAAATTCCGACATACAGATGCCGCCGAAGAAGGCGCTCGCGCCGCAGCAGATCGCGGACATCGAGGCCTGGGTGAAGGCGGGCGCGCCGTGGCCACAGGAGGCAGGCGCGAAGGTCGCGACGAAGAAGGTTTTCGATCTCCAAAAACGCAAAGCGGAGCACTGGTGCTGGGAGCCGGTGGTGAATCCGCCGGTGCCCGCAGTGAAAAATTCCGCGCTCTCGAAATGGCCGCGCACGGATGCCGACCGCTTCATCCTCGCGAAGCTGGAGGAGAAAGGGCTGAAGCCCGCGCTGGATGCTGACGCCGGGACTTTGATCCGACGGGTGACTTTCGCCATCACCGGACTGCCGCCGAAGCCTGAGGAAGTGGAGGCATTCGTGCGCGAATACCAGTCACCAGTCACCAGTCACCAGTCACTGCTCGAAAAGACGGTGGATCGCCTCCTCGCCTCGCCGCATTTCGGCGAACGCTGGGCGCGGCACTGGCTCGACCTCGTGCGCTACGCCGAGACGCGCGGGCACGAGTTCGAGCCGCTCATTCCGAATGCGTATCAATACCGCGACTACGTGATTCGCGCGCTGAATGCGGATGTGCGCTACGACCAGTTTGTCACCGAGCACATCGCGGGGGATCTGATGCCGCGTCCGCGCCTGCATCCCGAGACGGGCGGGAACGAATCCATCGTCGGCACCGGCTTTTGGTTTCTCGGCGAGGAGGTGCATTCGCCCGTGGACATCCGGCAGGACGAGGCGGACCGCATGGACAACCGGCTCGACGTGATGACGAAGACCTTCCTCGGCATGACCGTCGCGTGCGCGCGCTGCCACGACCACAAGTTCGACGCCATCTCGCAGCGCGACTACTACGCGCTCACGGGATTCCTCATCAGCAGCACGTACCGGCAGGCACCTTTCGACACGATGGAGGCGCACCGCGAAATCGCCACGCAGCTCGACGAACTGCGCACCCGCGAGCGTCCGCGCATCTTGCAGGCCGTGGCGAAATCGCTCGATCCTGCGCTGCAAAAGACTGCGGCGTATCTTCTGGCCGCGCGCGATTTGATCGAGGCGAAGGACGACAAGGCCGCCGCTGCGATCGCCGCGCGGCACTCGGTGAATGCGGATCAGCTCGGCCTCTGGGCGGAGGAACTTCGCAAGGCGCGCAGTGCCGCCGATCATCCGCTCCACGCCTTTGCAAAAGTCGCGCTCGATGTGCGGGGGAACGACACCGCGAAGTTCGCGCAAGTCCTCCCGGCGGCGCGGGCCGCGTGGCAGAAGCGACGGCAGGACACAGCCGGGACGGTGCCGCCGGAAAGCATCGTCGTGGATTTTGCCAAGCCAGGCCCGAAGGACTGGATTCAGGACGGGCACACTTTTGGCCTGCGTCCCGCAAAGGCGGGTGATCCGGTTTTCGGGAGCGATCCGGAACAGCCGGTGACGGGCTTCGCTCTCCGCGGATGCGCGAGCCGCGATGCCGTGTGGAATGATCTGAGCACAAAAGGCAACGAGCACGATCACGGCACGCTGGGAGCGTGGGAGCGCAGCGGGAATGTCATCCGCACGCCCGACGTGACCCTGCGCGCAGGCAGCCTGTGGTATCTCGTGCGAGGGCCGGGCCGCGCGTATGCGGCGGTGAATTCCCACCTCGTGATCGCCGGGCCGCTGCACGGCGCCTTGCTGAAAGAATGGAAGAGCGAAGGTGACCGCTGGCAGTGGGTGGAGCACAAGCTCACGAGTTACACCGGCCACCGGGTTCACGTGCAGTTCAGCCCCGGGGCGGCGACCAAAGCGCCCGCCGTCGCAGGCAAGGTCCGCACCCGCGCAAAGGGCAAGGCTCCGAACCCCGCTGGTGCCGAGCCGCTGAACATCGCGATGGTCGTGCAGTCGGACACAAAGCCGCCGCTGCCGGAATCTCTGAATGAGCTGATGGAAGCAGCGATCGCCAATCCGACGGTGACTTCGCCAGAGGCGATGGCAAAGGCGGTGCAGGCGACATTTTCACAATCCGCCAGGCTCATGGGCGAGGACAAGCTCGCGACCTCCGCGTCCGCTGCGTCGATCGCAGACTGGCTCATGCGGCGCGCGGATCTTTTCGAGAGCGAACAGGAAGCAGGGAAGCCGCAACTGACCGCAGCACTTGCGCCGTTTGCGCGCGCGCAGTCGGCATTGATCGCGAAGATAAAGACCGAATCGCACACCGCACCGGCGATGCTCGACGGGAGCGGCGTGGAGGAATTTGTGCTCGTGCGCGGCCAGACGAAACTGCCCGGCGAGCCCGCACCGCGACGTTTTATCGAGGCGATCGCGGGGACGAAGCCGCAGAAATTTTCCACCGGCTCCGGCCGGCTCGAACTCGCACGGCAGATCACCGACCCTTCGAATCCCTTCACCGCCCGCGTCATCGTGAACCGCGTGTGGCACCATCTTTTCGGACGCGGCATCGTGCCGACCGTGGATAATTTCGGCGTGCTCGGCCAGCCGCCGTCACACCGCGAACTGCTCGACCATCTCGCCGCGCGTTTCGTGAAGGAGCAGGGCTGGTCGGTGAAGAAGCTCATCCGCGAACTCGTGCTCTCGCACACCTACGCGATGTCCAGCGCGCCCGCGGACGCCGCCGCCGAACTCGCCGATCCGGAAAACCTGCTGCTGCACCGCGCCAACCTCCGCCGCCTCGAGGGCGAAGCGATCCGCGACGCCGCGCTCGCCATTTCCGGCCGGCTCGATCCGAAGCTCGGCGGCCCGAGCGTGCCGGTGCATCTCACGGCATTCATGGACGGACGCGGCAAGCCCGGCGGCGGCCCGCTCGACGGAAACGGCAGGCGCAGCATCTACACCGCCGTGCGCCGGAATTTTCTTTCGCCGATGATGCTGGCATTTGACTCACCGATTCCCTTCACCTCGATGGGTCGGCGCAACGTCTCGAACGTGCCCGCGCAAGCGCTGATCATGATGAACGATCCGTTCATCGTGGAGCAGGCGAAGCTCCTGGCGAAAAAGCTCGCGCCAATTGCCAATCCGACCGAGCGCGTGCGGCAGATGTATCTCGCCGCATTCAGCCGTCCGCCGACGCCGGAAGAAATCGCCGACGCAAACACTTTCCTCACCGAACAGCGCGCGCTCTACGCCGCCAAGGACGCAGACGAACGCGCATGGGCCGACTTCGCGCACGTGCTCTTCAACGTGAAGGAATTCATCTACCTCAACTGACCATGCACCACTGCGGAAACTTCACCCCACGCGCGCTCACGCGGCGCGAAATGCTTGCGCGCTGCGCGAATGGCTTCGGTGCGCTCGCGCTCACGGCACTGATGTCCGACAAGACGTTTGGCGGAGCCGTGCGCTCGGGTGATTCGGTCAATCCTCTGAATCCGCTCGCGCCGCGGAAGCCGCATTTTTCACCGAAGGCGAAGAGCGTCATCTTCCTCTACATGGATGGCGGCCCGTCGCAGGTGGACACGTTCGACCCGAAGCCGCGGCTGACCGCGGAAGACGGCAAGCCGTTCGGGATGAAAATGGAGGCGACGCAGTTCAACAACAACGGCAGCACGCTCGGCTCGCCGTGGAAATTTCAGAAATATGGCAAGTGCGGCGCGCCGGTGAGTGAACTCTTCCCGCATGTCGCGACGTGCGTGGATGACCTCGCGATTGTGCGTTCGATGACGAGCGAATTTTCCGAGCACACGAACGCGAATTATTTCCTGCACACGGGCAGCGGGCTGCAAGGGCGGCCGAGCATGGGCGCGTGGGCAGGCTACGGTCTCGGCAGCGAGAATGCCGAATTGCCGGGCTTCGTCGTGCTGAATGGCGGACTGATTCCTCCGGGCGGACTCGACAATTTCAACAGCGGCTTCCTGCCGGCGAGCTATCAGGGATCGATCTTCAAGGCAGGCGCGAACGCCGTCGCAAACGTCACGCCGAACGAGGCGAGCGCCGAGCTGCAAAATCACAAGCTCGCGCTGATGCGGAAGCTGGATCGCGGAGTCGTGTCGCGCTTCGGAAAACTCGACGCGCTTGAGAGTGCGATCGGCAACTACGAGCTCGCCTATCGCATGCAGTCCGCCGTGCCGGAACTCATGGAGCTGAAAGGCGAGACCGACGCGACGCGCGAACTGTACGGACTCAATGCAAAGACGCCGCAGACGCAGACCTTCGGCGCGCAATGCCTGCTCGCGCGCCGACTCGTCGAGCGAGGCGTGCGGTTCATCGAGCTCACGTGCCCGAACGGCGCAGGCGACCGCTGGGACCAACACGGCAACCTCAAGGAAGGCCACGAAAAAAATGCGCGTTTCGTGGATCAGCCGATCGCGGGCCTGCTGAAGGATCTCAAATCCCGCGGCCTGCTCAACAGCACGCTCGTGGTGTGGGGTGGCGAGTTCGGCCGCACTCCATTTGCGCAGGGAAAAAATGGGCGCGATCACAATCCTTTCGGCTTCACGATGTGGCTCGCCGGCGGCGGCGTGAAAGGCGGCGTGACCTTCGGCGCGACCGACGACTACGGTTACAAGGCCGTGGAGGACAAAATTTCCATCCACGATCTGCACGCGACGATGCTGCACCTGCTCGGCATGGATCACACGAAGCTCACCTTCCGATTCAGCGGCCGCGACATGCGGCTCACGGATGTGTATGGTGAGGTCGTGAAGGAAATCCTCGTGTGACGCCCGCGCATCCAGCGCTCGAAAAACTTTTACAGAAAGCCTACTCGGCGGAGCGCGCCGCAGCCTTTGCCTACATCGGCCATGCGGCCTCGCTGAGAAATCCGGAGGCAAAGGTGGCGGTGAAGCAGATCGAGGACGACGAATGGAAGCACCGCGAAAATATTCTCGGGCTGATGCGGAAATACAGCGTGCCGGTGTCGCGGTGGTGTGAGGTGCGGTTTTACCTCATCGGAAAAATCATCTCGGCGAGCTGTCATGTGATCGGGCGCTTCATGCCGTTCTTTTTCGCGGGGAAACTGGAGAGCGGAAATGTGTGCGAATACTTCGTGATGATGCGCCACTTCCACTCGCTCGGCATCCACGAGCACGATGCGATGCTCTACGAGATGGGGATGAAGGAGAAGGAGCACGAGGTGTATTTCCTCGATCGGATTCGCAAGGACAGGCTGATGCCGCTGTTCGAGCGGCTCTTCTCATGGGGTGCGGGAAAGAGCGCGAACGATGTGGATCTTCAGCACAGACATCCGGTCGAAGGATCGGAAAGATACTGCAAGTCTTACAAGTCCCATGGCGCTGCAGACGATGCTCCGGATGCACGCGACGGGTGAGCGCTTTCGACAAACTGAGGGCGGGGCGGCGATCGCTTCTTGCAAAAGTTTTGCCTCAGTCGCGGATGGATCGCGTGTGAAGCACATGCGCCACGGGTGAATCCCACGGCCTGGATGCCAAGCTGCCGCAGACGCAGACTCTCGGTGTGCGACGGACGCCGAACGTCCGATCACGCCCGGTCCGCAGGATGAGCCTCTTGCGCTCCGCGCGCATGTGCTCCACAGTACGTGCCCCGAATCGCAGAACGATCCGCATTTTCAACACAACGACAACGAACGACAGACCATGAGCGAGACCGCAGCGCCTACCGCACCAACGGCACCGAAGGAAAAGAAGCCCACGCACAACGAGGAGATCAAAACCGCGATCCCGACGCTCGCCGGCACGCTCGCCGCGACGCTCGCGGATCCGGCGCTGGACCGGTTTTCCGAGGACGACCAGCAGTTCATGAAATTCCACGGCATCTACCAGCAGGATGACCGCGACCTGCGCAAGACGGGGAAAAAATTCATCTTCATGATCCGCGGACGCATCCCCGGCGGCGTGCTTTCGCCGAAGGGCTACGCGGTGTACGACGATCTCGCGACGAAGTTTGGCAACAACACGCTGCGCATCACTTCGCGGCAGAGCTTCCAGTTTCACGGCGTCGTGAAGACCGGCCTCGGGCCGCTGATGAAGACCATCAATGCGGCGATGATGGACACGCTCGCGGCCTGCGGCGACGTGAACCGCAACGTGATGAGCCCGCCCGCGCCGGTCGCGAGCGCGCAGCACGCGCAACTCCTCGCCGATGCCGTGCGCGTCTCCGAGGCGCTGCTGCCGAAGACGAAGGCGTATCACTCGATCTGGGTGGAGGGCGTGCAGCTCAATCTCGAAGATCCGGCAAACAAGGACTTCGTGGACCCGCTCTACGGCAAGACGTATCTGCCTCGGAAATTCAAGGTGGCCTTCGCGCTCCAGCCTCTGAATGACGTGGACATCCTCACGAACTGCCTCGGCTACATCGCCATCGAGGAGGGCGGAAAAATCATCGGCTACAATCTCACTGTCGGCGGCGGCCAAGGCCGCACGCACGGCCTCACCCAGACCTATCCGCGCATCGCTGACGTGATCGCGTTCGTCACGCCCGAACAACTCACCGAAGTTTCGCGCGGCGTGCTCACCGTGCATCGCGACTTCGGCGATCGCACCGACCGCAAGCACGCGCGGCTGAAGTACGTCCTCGAAGAAAAAGGTGCCGCGTGGTTCCGCGACGAACTCGAAGCGCGACTCGGCCACAAGCTCGCAGACGCAAAGCCGTTCAAGTTCACGGGGCAGGGAGACACCTTTGGCTGGGGCCAGGCGCTCGACGGTTCGCTCTTCCTCGGACTCTACGTGCAGACGGGCCGCATCCAGGACAAGGACGGCTGCCGTCAGAAAACCGCGCTGCGTGCCATCGTGGAAAAGTACCAGACCGAGGTGCGCCTCACTCCGTCGCAGAATCTCATCCTCGCCAACATCAGGCCCGCCGACAAAGCCGCCATCACCGCACTGCTCGCCGAGCACGGCATCCCGGTCGGGAATCAGGCGACCGCCATCCGTCTCGCGAGCATGGCCTGCCCGTCCATGCCCACGTGCGGCCTCGGCCTCGCCGAGAGCGAACGCTATCTGCCCGCGCTGCTCACACGCATCGAGGAATCGCTCGCGGAACTCGGCCTCGCCGACGAGGAAATCATCATCCGCATGACCGGCTGCCCGAACGGCTGCGCGCGCCCGTACATGGCCGAGATCGGCTTCGCCGGCAAAGGTCCCGGCCGCTACCAGCTCTGGCTCGGTGGCAATGCGGACTGCACGCGCTTGAACAAAGTCTGGCGCGATCTCGTGAAGGAGCCCGACATCATCACCGAGCTGCAGCCGCTCTTCGCGCGCTGGAAAGCCGAGCGCCTCGCCGGCACCGAGCGCTTCGGCGACTGGGTCGAGCGCGTGCTTTGGAAAGAAGCACCCGTGCCGGCTCCCGTGGCCGTTGCGGTGAGCTGATCTCCCGGGATTTTCTTAATCCTAGCCCTAATCTTATTCTTAATCCCCGCCCCGATTCGCGCCGTGCGAAGGGGATTAAGATTACGATTAGGAATATGAGGGAGCTCCGCCTCCTGCCGTCGGCGACTGCGAAGATATGCCATCGGGCGAGCCCGGCCGCCGAATTGAATTTCGCAATCGCGGTGTGTGTCGCGTATTTCATCCGGGCATGAAGACGCGCCCCCTCGTTCGCATCGCTCCCATTCAACGGATCGCCGCGCGGGGCGCACGGCACGGCACGCGAGGCGCGCGCGCTCCCCATGCACGCCGCTCTGCATCCCATTCGTCCCGTTAATTCTGAAAGCTGGTATCATACCGCGGATACAGGATCTGCCCGAACTCGTTCACCGGATAATTGCCGTGCTCGATCACGAGCAGCACCGCATCCACATCCACCTTCCCTTCCCGCCGAGCGCATCGCCGACCGAGTTGCACCGTTCAAAATGGAACCGCTCCGAATCCGCTGCAGTCAGGTCATTCGCCGGGTGCTTGTCGTTAAATATCCGCACGACCGCCTGCGACGGCTGATGGTGAAAGCCCTCGCGCTCGTAGCCCTCCATGAAACGTCGCCCGAAATGATACGCGTGCGACTTGAACCGGCACTCGGAATTGATCATCGCGATCCGCCCGCCCTTCCGCGCCGCATCCGACGCCGCATCCGCCAGCGGATTTCCCGCGAGCGCCGCACCCGCGAGCGCGGCGGACTGGATCAGAAAATCACGCCGCGTGTGGGGCTTGATGCGCCGCCTCAGACCGGAAGGATCTGCGGATCGTGCAGGGGATTTCATCGCGTCCGATCGCAGAGCAGAAACGTGCGCCCTCGACAATCTTCCCTCCCCAGCATAACGGCATCGTTCACGGGATTCTCCCATCACCCCATTGCCCGACATTTTTTACGAAAAATGAACTCCCTCCTGTTCCGCGGATTGCTCGTCCTGATCGCGATCCATCCACATTTCCTCACGGGAGCGGAGCAGGCTGACTGGCCGTCTTTTCGCGGCCCGCATGCCTCCGGTGTGATGGACGGAATGAACCTGCCGGACAAGTGGGACGCGGCGACTGGCGTAGGCATCCGTTTCAAAGTCGCGATCCCCGGCCTTGCCCATTCGAGTCCGGTCATCTGGGGCGACAACCTGTTCCTCACGACCGCGGTGAGCAGCCAGGCTGATGCCTCGTTCAAGCCCGGCCTCTACGGTTCGGGCGAGGCATCCGAGGACCGCTCGGTGCATGAATGGCAGCTCCTGTGCTTGGATAAGAAGACCGGCAAGATTCTCTGGACTAAGACCGCAACCAAAGGCACTCCGAAGGACAAGCGCCACATCAAGGCCACTTATGCCAACGCAACCCCTGCCACCGACGGCGAACATGTGGTCGCGCTGTTCGGTTCCGAGGGACTTTTTGCATACACGGTCAAAGGCGAGCTGCTTTGGAAGAAGGATCTCGGGCGGATGGATGTCGGCGCCTATGATCTGCCGGGTTATGAATGGGGAGCGGCCAGCTCGCCAATCATCCATGATGGCAAAGTCATCATGCAATGCGACCAGCAGGGAGGCTCCTTCCTGCTCGCCGTGGATCTGAAGACCGGCAAGACCGTCTGGATGACGCCGCGCGACGAACTTCCTTCGTGGGGAACGCCCACTGTTTACCCTGGCAAAGCCCGCGCGGAACTAATCACCAACGGTTCCAATTTCATCCGCGGCTACGATCCTGCGACTGGCAAGGAACTCTGGCGGCTCGGTGGCAGCTCCAAGATCACCGCACCGACCCCTGTGTTTTCCGACGACCTGATCATCGTGGCAAGCGGGCGCGGCCCGGAACGCCCGGTGTTTGCCATCCGCCCCGGTGCGGTCGGCGACATCACGCTGCAAGCCGGCGAGACTGGGAATACGTCGGTCGCATGGCGCAGTGTCCGGCGCGGAGGCTACATGCCCACGCCGCTCATCTATCGGACTGAGACTTATGTGCTGAACAACGATGGCGTACTCGCTTGCTTCGATTTGAAAACCGGAACCGAACACTATGTGGAGCGGGTACCTCACCGCTCATTCGGCTTCAGCGCATCGCCGGTGGCTGCCGACGGGAAGCTTTATCTTGCTGGTGAAGACGGCCTCATCTTCGTCCTTGATGCTGGCACCAAATTGAAGCTTCTCGCAGTCAATCCACTTGGCGAACCACTAATGGCCACTCCGGCTCTCTCGGATGGCATGATGTATGTCCGCGGCAGCAAGCATCTGTTTGGCATCGGAAAATGACACGCGCGCGCAACCATAAACCCAAAACATGCCATGCAGCTTGAGAGCGTGCCGCCTCTGAGCACCAAAGGTGCGTACCATGCCAGCCCAGGGCACCGCCCTGGGTTATTGTGTGGAAATAACAAAACCCTGAAGGGGCGGCACCACGATGGCACGCCCCTTCAGGGCTCTGGTTCATTTGTGGCGGTGCCCCAGGGCGTTGCCCTGGGCTGGTATGACGACGGGCCGTTGGCCCTCTGGCCGACCCAAGTCAAAGCGCACGCCGTTTTCCAATAACCAATACTCCATCCATGAAACTATCCAGACTCATCCTACAAATCGTCATTTCTGCCACCGCCATTTCCAACCTTTCCGCTGCGGATGTGATCGCGGCAGCTTCTGACGCACCTGACACGACCTTAGTTTTTAACACCACATGGAAAGGTGAGCGCATTCAGTTACCGCCGCCGTTTGCGCCTGCGATGAGGCTGAAGGGCACCGAGGAAATCCGCTTCGCACCGGGGATGTTCGATGCGGGTTCGGCCACATTTTTCAGCTATGCGTTCGTGTTCTCGGTTTCGAAGGATCAGGCACTGACAGAGGATATCATTCAGAGGGAAATCCTCGCCTACTATCGGGGCCTCTCCGAATCTATCCTGAAGCGCAAGAACGTGAATGCCGACGCCGACAAGTTCACATTCAAGCTCCAACAGGCAAAGGAGGCCACCGGCACACCCGAGAAGGTCGCGGCGTCAGCCAAGGCGGTGCAATATCATGGCGAACTGAAATGGACCGAGCCTTTCATCACGGCGAAGCCGCAAGTGCTGTATTTCGAGATCCAATCATGGGCCGATCCCGCCACGTCGCGGAACTATCTCTTCGTCTGCACTTCGCCGAAGCCCCGCGGCGACGCCGATGCGACTTGGATGGAGCTACGCAATATCCGCCGCAGCTTCGAGGTGAAGGGGTCATCGGGAAAGTAGAGCCTCTCATCCACTTTGATTGCGACGGTCCATTGAGGGCAAAAGGCCCGCGACAGGCCAACCCAAGGCGGTGCTCGTGCCTCGCTTGCCTGGGCTGGCCTGTTTGCGAGCCGTTGGTGCTCATTCCAACCTGCGGCCAACACTTCAGGTCTATAGCTTTCACTTGCCCTGTCGCTCGCCGTTCGCCAACCGTGACCCGTCACGTTTGATGTGATTTGCATGAAGGACACTGCGCCCCCGTGGTGAGCAATTCCACCCGTCAGTGAAAATCGTGCGAGGCCGCCGTAGGCAGGTCGCCGAATGCGAGCGGAGTGACTCGCTCGGCCTTCACGTGGATCACGCAGTCTGCGCGCTGCACTTTGCCCTCGATGGCTAGGAACGATTCCTCGCCGAGGACGAGGCGGCATTGCTCGTAGAGCTGCGGTGTCACGATGGCATTTGCGACGCCTGTCTCGTCTTCCACGCTCACGAAGACGAATCCCTTCGCAGTGCCGGGACGCTGGCGGCAGATGACCGCGCCGCCGATCACGACACGCTCGCCGTGCCGCGCCTGTTCGAGATCGGCGGCGCGCCAAAGGTGCGGCACTTTTGCGCGGAGGAGTGCCATCGGGTGCGGGCCGGTGGTGAGCGAGGTGCCGGCGTAGTCGGCGTTCACGCGCTCGATGGGGCTCATCGCACGCAGCGGGACGGCGGGTGAATTTTCCACCGATGCAAAAAGATCGTCGCTCTCTCGCACCATCTCGACCTGCCACTGCGCGGCACGGCGATGCTCGGCGAGTCCGTTCAGCGCGCCCACTTTTGCGAGCGCGCGAAGCACCGGTTTCGCGAGCACGGTGCGGAGCTGGAAATCCGCGAGCGATGCGAACGCCCGGCGCATGCGCTCGGTGATGATGCGCGCGCCGTCCGCGTGATTGAGGCCGCGCACGTAGCACAGGCCGAGGCGCAGAGCAGCGGCGTTTTCCTCAATCGTGCATAGCCACTCCGACGTCGCGACATTCACCGGCAGCACGCGCACGCCGTGCCGCTTCGCATCCTCGACGAGCGTGGCGGGCGAATAGAATCCCATCGGCTGGTTGTTGAAGAGCCCGGCGAAAAATTCCGGCGCGCGGTGGACCTTCAGCCAGCAGCTCGCGTAGGCGATGAGCGCGAAGGAAATCGCGTGCGACTCGGGGAAGCCGTACACGGCGAACGACTGCACGGCCTTCGTCACGCGCTCGATGACGTCCTGCGCGACGCCGTTTCGCTCCATGCCGGCGCGCAGCTTCACGCACACGGCGTTCATTTTCTCCTGCGAGCGGTGGAAGCTCAGCGCGCGCCGCAGTTCCTCGGCCTCGCTGCCGGTGAAGTCCGCCATGACCATCGCGATTTTCAAAAGTTGCTCCTGGAACAGCGGTACGCCGAGTGTGCGCTCGAGCACGGGCCGCAGGCGTTCGTCGAAAAAGGTCACCGGCTCGCGCCCCTGCCGCCGCGCGAGGTACGGATGCAGCATGTCGCCCTGGATCGGGCCGGGGCGGATAATGGCGACCTCGACGACCACGTCGTAAAACGTGCGCGGCATCATGCGCGGCAGCGTGGCCATCTGCGCGCGGCTCTCGACTTGGAAGGTGCCGATCGTGTCTGCGCGGCAGAGCAAGTCGTAGGTCGCCGCATCGTCCTTCGGGATTGCCGCAAGGTCCACGGGGCGGCCGCGCGACTGGCAAAGTTCAATCGTGTCCTGCATCGCGGCCATCATGCCGAGGCCGAGCAGGTCCACCTTGATGATGCCGAGATCCGCGCAGTCGTCCTTGTCCCACTGCGCGACGACGCGGCCCGGCATCGAGGCATTTTCCAGCGGCACGACGCTGCTGAGCTGTCCCTCGCAGATGATCATCCCGCCGCTGTGCTGACCGAGGTGGCGCGGCAGCCCGTAGATTTTTTGGTAGAGCGAAACTGCCGCAGCCGTGCGCGGATGGTCGCGCGGAATGCCCGCATCCGCGAGCTGCGCATCGAGGCCCAGCGTGTGAGGGAAATCGCCGCTGCCGAAAAGCCGCGAGAAACGATCCAGCATTTCCGGCGCGAAATTGAGCGCCTTGCCGATCTCGCGCATCGCGCTGCGTCCGCGGAAGGTGATCACGTTTGCCGTCATCGCCGCGCCGTGCTTACCGTAGCGCCGGTACACTTCCTGGATCACGCGCTCGCGCCGGTCGCCGCTTGGCAGATCGAGATCGATATCCGGCCACGATGTGCGCCCCTCGCTGAGGAACCGCTCGAAGAGAAGCTTGCACGCGATGGGATCGCACGCGGTGATGCCGAGGCAATAGCACACCACGCTGTTCGCCGCGCTGCCGCGTCCCTGCACGAGGATGCCCTGCGCTTTGCAGTAGTTCACGAGATCCCAGACGATGAGAAAATATCCGCTGAAGCCGAGCCGCGCGATGAGCCCGAGTTCGTGATCGAGCTGCGCGCATTCCTGCGGGCCGGGTTTTCCGTAGCGCCCGCGCGCACCATCGAGCGTCACCTTGCGCAGAAAGGAATCCATCGTCTCGCCCTCCGGCACGCGGTAGCGCGGGAATTCGTAGCCGAGTTTTTCGAGCGTGAAGCCTAGTCGGTCTGCGAGGCGCACGGTGTTCGTCACGGCTTCCGGCGCGTCGGCGAAAAGACGCGCCATCTGCGCGGCGGGCTTGAAGTGCCGCTCGTCGTTCAGCGACAGCAGGCGGCCCGCTGCGTCGAGGTGCGTGTGGTTCCGAGCGCAGGTGAAGACATCGAGCACCGCGCGCTCGTCGCTCGTCGCGTGAAGTACGCCGTTCGTCGCGAGCAGCGGGAGTCCGGACGCGGATGCGAGATCACGCAGCGCATCATTTTCCCGCTCCTCGCCGCGGCGGAGGTGACGCTGGATTTCCACGAAGACATTTCCTTTTCCAAACGCCTGCACAAGCTGAGAAACGCACGCTTGCGCGCCGCTGCGATCATCGCGGGCAAGCGCGCGGCGGAGCGGCCCTTCTTCGTCGCCGGTGAGCGCGACGAGGCCCGCGGAAAATTCGGCGAGGTCGGTCCAGAAAACGGGCGGATGCTTCGGATGAACGTCCAACGTCCAACCTCCAACCTCCAACATCCAAAGTCCAAAGTTCCGCCGATGCCGCATTACGTTCATTGGACGTTGGACGTTGGACGTTGGACGTTTCGCCTGCGGCTCCCGCAATTTCGCGCGCGTGATGAGCTGGCAGAGATTGCGGTATCCCTCGCGCGTTTCCACGAGCACGGGCAGCACGCTGCCATCGTCCAGCGTCAGCTCCGCGCCGACGATTGCACGCAGTCCGCTTTCCCGCGCGCGCGCATGGACGCGCGCCGAGCCGTACACGCCGTCGCGATCGCACACCGCGAGCGTGCCGATGCCCAGTTCCGCCGCGCGCGCGACGAGCGCCTCGGGATGCGATGCGCCGCGCAGGAAACTGCACGCGCTGCGTGCGTGGAGTTCGACGTAGTCCATAGGTCACGCTCCATGCGGATGCATCGCCACGACGGTGCGTCGCTCCTGCGCGGGCGGCTCGTCGTAGCTGCCTTCGATGCGCCATTCGCTGCCTGCGCGTGCGAGGCGGTAGAGGCCGCCGCATTCGGTTTCGATGTCCCATTCCTCCGTTGCCCAGAGCGCACTTTCCCACCAGCCGCCGCTTGCGCGGTACGGGCCGAGCGCGTCGCGGATCACTCCGCGCACCTTCGCCGACACGATGAATTCCGGCCGATGCCGCACGACGCGCACCTCCGCGATGACGGGCGGACGCCAGCGGCGCAGCGGCAATCCCACATCGAATGAATCGGTGTCCGCACCGCCTGCATTCATCTCGTGAAAGCGCGGGGCGCGGAGCCGGAAGCTGTCGGGCCGGTGCGTGTCGAGGACTTCGGCGGTGCCGACATTTTCCGCACCGACGAGCGCGGCGAGCCTGCCGAGCGTCTCGCCGAAGCGGTTTGGATCGCGCAGCGGACTCTCGAAGAGCTGGAACTGCTGCCGTTCTGCGAGCGCGGGCATGATGAGCAGGCGCACGCCCGTCGCCGCGTGGTCAATCCGCAGCCCGTCGAGGTGCGTGTGGATGATGCGGAAAAGCACGTCCACATCCGCAGTCGGCGAGGGCACCGTGAATGTGTGCGCGTGCGTGCCGCCGTTTGCGAGCATGAGCGTGAGCGCCATGCGGCCTGCGACGCGGTGCACATTGCCGAGGCGCGCGGCGAGCTGATCGAGAAAGCGGCGCACGATGAAAAGCAGCGGCTCGACGGTCTCCACCTCGCGCTCGAAATCGAAGGCCTCCGCAAATTCCTCCGCCGCGCGCACGAGCCGCAACGGACGCTCCATTTTTCCTCCCGCACGC
>Ga0209596_1002210_pt1 | contig 16108 bp, 19 predicted proteins | sample M_130807_MF_Meta_FD_187314 | JGI IMG/M metagenome (GOLD analysis project Ga0209596, IMG submission 187314) | Freshwater microbial communities from Lake Montjoie, Canada to study carbon cycling - M_130807_MF_MetaG (SPAdes) (version 2) | ecosystem: Environmental > Aquatic > Freshwater > Lake... | reverse complement strand
CGGATGCATCGAAACAGGAAGATGCGACGCCTCATGGCACCAGTATTCAAATAGTTCACCATCCGCGGTTGCATGAGGGATGAGGGTGCGCGGATGATTACCCAACCGCGAAAACAACGGCATCTCTTGACTGCGCACCAATACATTGACGCTGTCAATTTGAATGAGGCCAACTGAATCAATGACACGTCGAAGATGACGTCTATCTATTCGCCCCGTGGGACGAGGTGTTGCAAAACCCTGAGCGGCTAACGCAATGCGTCTAGCCGAATCACGACTTATTTCAGTCTGCGACGGTGACCGTGACACTCTTGATTACAACATCGACCAGTGGCCTGTCACTGCGATCTGTTTCAACGTTCTGCATTGCTTCCACAACTTCAAGTCCTTTGACAACTTGACCGAACAATGCGTACGACGGAGGCAATTGCACACCACTTGCACCACTAATGAGAAAGAACTGTGAACCGTTTGTGTTTGGTCCGGCGTTAGCCATTGCTAGTGAACCAATTTGGTATTGGCCAGCTTTTGGTAATTCATCTGCGTACTGGTAACCAGGGCCACCGCGTCCAGTTCCGGTTGGGTCTCCGCCTTGACACACGAAACCCTTGATGATGCGGTGAAAAATAATGTCGTCGTAATAGTGGTACGCAGCGAGGTACACGAAACTGTTCACGGTCTTTGGTGACTTGATGGGGTCAAGTGCAATGACCAATGTTCCCATCGATGTTTCCATCGTCGCTGTGTAACGCTTCGTCGGATCAATGCCCATTTCAGGGGCCGATGGGAATTTCTGATTCTTTTGTGCAGAACCGTCAAGGGGAGGAAAGGGGAAACTCATTCCGATGACGCTACAAGCCACCCGCCGAACCTTTCGCCCGGTCGTTCACCGATTGTCTACGATGGAGACATGAGCGAACACGTAAGCCCCCTTGACCTCGATGCCATTGAGCGTGACCTGGCCGATGTCGATGCAGCTCTGACCCGCCTTGATAACGACACCTATTGGGTAGACGAAGTCACCGGCCAGCCGCTCAGCGCAGACCTTCTTACCGCTCGGCCCACTGCCCGGCGAAATAATTCTTGAATGTGACGCGCGTCTCGCTTTAGGCGAGGCGAGAGGTTAGAATCTGAGAAGTAATCAATCAGTTAATTGTATTGTGCAAGTAACTGGAAGGACAAGGAGTCACCGTGGCAGATCCAACTAAGCCGAGAGCATCATTTGCTCCGTGGGATCGCCGCGAACTGCCAGGCAGTTTCAGTGTGGAAGAAACCGCACGTCGTGTCGGTAACTACAAATGGGCCGAAACAAAATTGTTTGAAGTTCTTGGCGGCTGGATCGCAACTGTTCCCGAACTCGATATCAAACTTCGTCTTGGTACGCATTGCTACAAGCATGCATGGCACGCAGAACTGTGGCACAAGCGTTTGCCAGAACTTCGCGAAATGAACCCCGCTCGCCTCACTCTTCCGGCCAACGATGCACTCGTGCGTTTTGTCGATGCAATGACTGAGCCTGAAGACCCAAGTCTCACTATTGAAAAACTTGTTGGCGTGTACCGCGTGTATATCCCCCACTTCATTTCGGCGTACACGTACCACCTCAACAACACCAGTGAAATCACCGACATGCCAACCATTCGGTCACTGAAGTTTATTTTGCAAGACGAGTTCGAAGATTGGCGCGATGGCGAAATGCTCATCCAGTCGCTGCTCGAAACTCCAGACCACGTCGATCGCGCTGCAGCTCACCAAGCAAAGCTCGAAAAACTTATGCTCGAGGCTGGCGGTATCGCTGGTCACGGAAGCATCGGAATCAACACCCAAGCACCACAAGGAGCAATGTCATGAAAAAATTTATGCCAGTTGAAGAGTTGGCACGCGACGAGCGTTTCAACCAAATCACACAAGCAGATCGCATGGCCGATGGCCGAGTTGCGCTCCTTGCCGATTCTGAAAAATCGCGACGCTCAAATCGCCTGACACCAGCGCGAGCTGATGCCAGTGAAGCTGCACGTGCACTGATGCACGGCATTTTCGTTGGTGAAATTCAAGCACTCGAAGGTGCCGGCCGTACTTGTTGGGACTTCACCACTGGTGAAGAAGCACCATTCGAACTCAAACTCGACATGGCTCGCCAAGCGTGGGATGAAGCTCGTCACGTTGAAATCAGTCTGAAGCTCAGCGACTGGATGGGTAGCGAGATCGGTCAATATGCCGAGAACACCGTGCTCTTCCAAGCTGCATGCTCGAACGACCCAGTGCTTCGTCTTGCTGGCGTGAACCGCGCGCTTGAAGGTCTTGCTATTGACGTGTTCACCACTATGAAAGAGTTCGGCGAACTTGCAGGCGACCCGTACCTCGAGTTCTGTGAAGACTGGATGCTTGCAGACGAAGTAACGCACGTGAAAATGGGCAGCGACTGGTTGCGTAAAATTACAGAGAACGATCCAGAGCGTCGCAAGAAGGCTCTTGAGTTCCAAGGCATCGTCGACAAGATGTTCTCGTACGGTGGAAGCCGCAGCGACTCCGAAGAATCAAGTTTTGCTATTGCTCGACGATTCCGCGAACTTGCTGGTTTCACCGAAGATGAAAATGACCACATTGCAGACCTCGGAATGCAAGCCCTCAATGAGCGCAAGGCGCAACTTCGCGAGAAGCAAGCCGCAGCCTCTAACTAATCATGACCCTTACGGTCACCCCAGATACTTATAACTTCGTTGCTTTCGATACTGCGTACACCGCGCGTATTGCAGAGCACATGGCAACTCAGCTTGGCCTCGATGACATTGACATTCTCATTGCGATCAATGAGAATTCGGCGTTGACGCGGATTGACATTGATGTCACAGATTCGCTCATCACAATTGCACCGCACTCCGGCGCTATGGAAGATACGCGTCGGCCTCGTCAGCAAAGCGAACTGAACACCACCATCACCATGGCACGCGGCATGTTGCGAGCACGCGATCGGTTACGGGGTGGCTTTGCAGATGCGCCGGCTGACACAGAGTTGTCGTTGCCACAAGCAGCTGTCTGGGATACATACATCATGGGTCGCATCGCACACATGGACATTCAAGTGAACAAACAAGCGTGGGTGTACAACTTCCGCAATCGTCACGGTTTCTCAGACGCTGTTGACGCGGCGTTTGAACAAGTGTGGAACACAGCAAACACCACATGGGCCGAGCTGAGCGCACTGAGCATCAACACATTGTCTGTTACCGCCTAAGGCGGCGTCTCTAGCGCTCGCGCAGTTTCGACAACAAGCGCAAGATCTCTAGGTACAACCACACCAGTGTCACTACAACACCAAGTGCACAGAACCATTCCATGTGCGCTGGCAATTTGTTGGCAACGCCCTTTTCAATCATGTCGAAGTCGAGCGCCAAGTTAAATGCAGCAAGTCCTGCGACGAACAAACTGAATGCGATTCCCATTGGACTCGCATCATGAATGAATGACGGCATTGAGCCAAACATCCCGATGATGAATGACACCAAATAGAACGCCATAAGTCCCATCATTGCGCCCATCACAATGCGGCGTGTGCGATCAGTGACTTTGATGATGCGGCTGCGATACAGAAGCAACATCACAATAAAAACACCGAGTGTTGCGCCAACAGCCTGCAACACAATGCCGTTGTACTGCTCGGAATATGCACGGCTAATTGCACCAAGCACAACACCTTCAGCAAGTGCATAGATAGGGCCGGCAATGCGAGCCAGGTGCGGCTTGAAACTTCCGACCATGACCGCGATGAGTCCAACAATGAATCCGCCGATAACCCAAGCGAATGGAATTTGTACCAACGCACCAGGAGCCGGTGCATCAATCGACAACCACGTGACTGTTGCTGACGCAAGAATCAGAACTAACAACATCATGGTGGCGCTTGCGGTGCCGGAAACGGTCATGATGCCGCCATCCCAACGAGTCACTGGTCCGTCATTCATTGGTTCAACAGTGGGGGGAGCCCATGAGTCGTTCTGCTTGTTGAGATTGCCAAGACCCATGGCCTTGTCGGTGAGTAACGGATTAGCCATAGACAAAACTGTAGCCCTGGCCGGTGTCGTCAGGGCGTCGGGTCCGTGTCAGAATTACTCTCATCGAAACGTCTGCACCCATCTCTTGGACAGTTACTGCGCAAAATCTTGCTGAGCATGCCCGTAACCCCATTCATACTGATGCGGGCGCTCAGGCAGCAGGTTTTCCACGTGCTTTGGTTGCTGGCGTTACCACCTACGCGTACCTCACACACCCAGTTGCAGATGCATGGGGTGAAAAATGGCTTAGCCATGGTGGCGGTGAGTTGCATCTTCGACGCCCCGTTTTTGACCTTGACATCGTGCAATGCGTGCCACACCCTGATGGTGACGCGGTAGAGATTCAGGCAATTACATCAGAGCCAGATCAACCGCGTGCCACATTTCGTGCGGTGCGTGATTCTGGTCCGGTTCCCGCCATGCGCGCCGGACACCGCATTGCTACCCACGCTTTCCACCTTATTGATAACCACGGACCAAATCACGGCGAACACGTCGGTGATGACCTTTCCTTTTACGCACAGCACAATCTTGTGCACCCAGCTGTCTGGCCGAAGTTAGCAAACGACGTCATCCATAAAGAGGTTTCCACTGGCAGTTGGATTCACACTCGAAGCATTATTCGACATCATGCACTCGTCTACGGCGGTTCAACTTTAGAAATTCATTCTGCTGTTGTTGATCGTTTCACGCGGTCAGGAGAACGTATCATTGCTGACTTTCACATGGTCGTTGATGGTGTGATCGCGGTGTCAATCGAACACGAAGCGATTATTTCACTGCCGTAAATAATCAGATGAGGTCGTGTGCGCTCATCGACTGCCATATGTCAATGTCTGGAGCGCCCGTCAGAATGCCAGTGCAGGACTTCGCCATTTCCACCATGGTGGCGGCCTCAAAGTGGGCTTGCTGGGTCACTGGGGAATCCCATTTTTCAATCAAAAGAATTCGGTTCGGGCGCGTATCGGACACGATCATGTCCACATTGCGGCACCCCTGTTCCATACGGGTCAGCACGATGTATTTGGACAGGACAGCGACAAGGGAGCCCATATCAGCGGCGTCGAAGGACATTGTCACAATGACCAGTTCTACCTCGCCAGAATCAGCATTTTCGGGGTTATTTTCAGCCATTCCCCATACTCTGTCAGATGTTGACGAAATGTTCTTCGTCAGGCTGTGGCACCCGACACGCATCTAGATAGCCTGCCCATATTCGACCCGTGTGGTGGTCGATGCAAGATTTAGGCGAGGTACAAGAGTGGCAAAGGATCGTGTCGATCGCGACGAAGAGGACCTCGTCCGGCTGTATCTCACAGACATCGGTCAGTATGCCCTCCTCACCAAGGACGACGAAGTGCGTCTTGCCAAGGCCATCGAGGCAGGCAAAGAAGCCGTTGCCGAAATGGCAAAAATCAAGACCCCTACCGCTACCAAGCGCCGTGAACTGCGCAAAGCAATTCGCGAAGGCGAAGTTGCGGAGCGAGCATTCGTTCAGTCAAACCTTCGTCTCGTTGTATCTATTGCAAAGAAGTACCAAGCATCTGGTCTTCCACTTCTTGACCTCATTCAAGAAGGCAACTTGGGTCTGATGCATGCCGTTGAAAAATTCGACTGGCGTAAAGGTTTCAAATTCTCTACATACGCAACATGGTGGATCCGTCAGGCCATCACTCGCGGTATTGCAAACACCGGCCGCACCATTCGCCTACCGGTCCATGCTGGCGACACGCTTGCTCGTTTGCAAAAAGCTCGCTCGCGCCTGGAACTGAAGTTTGGCCGCACCGCAACTCTTGCTGAATTGGCAAAAGAAGTAGAGATGCCAGAAGACAAAGTTACCGAAGCATTGCGATTTGCTGCTGAGCCTCTGTCATTGTCGGAACCACTTCGTGAAGACGGTGATGCTGAACTTGGTGACGTTGTTGAAGACCGTTCCGCTGAATCTCCATTCGAAACTGCTGCTACTGCATTGCTACCTGAAGAAATTCAGCGCCTTCTTGCACCACTCGACGAACGTGAGCGTGAAATCTTGCGCTTGCGCTTCGGACTTGGTGGCAGTGGCGAAGGTCGCACTCTTGAAGAAGTCGGTGAACACTTCAACCTCACTCGTGAACGTATTCGTCAGATTGAAGCACGTGCCATGAGCAAGTTGCGCCACCCGTCATCAGACACTGGTGCTCGCGACCTTCTCTCCGTGTAGTTAGTCCAACGGTGGAAGAACCAGTCACGCTGCTAGTCAGTGACAATGTGTGGGCTCGCCATGGCGATGCAATTCGTTCAATCTCCCCCAGGGTGACCCCCATCATCTACGAAGGTAACGACGCTCTTCCTGACGAGATTATTCCCACCATTAACACTGTCTTTTATTCGAGTGACTTATGGCCAGATCGTTCACGGGGTTTTGTTCTCTCTATCCTGAAGGCCACTTCGGTGAAATGGATGCATACATTTTCTGCCGGTGTTGACAGTCCGTTTTTTGTGCAACTTATGGAGCGCGGAATTCGTCTCACAAATTCCTCTGGCGCAACTGCTTCGCCCATTGCTCAAACAACTGTCCTATACATGTTGGCTCTCAGCCGCAACGTTCGCGCCTGGTTTCAGCACCAAGAAAAACATGAATGGTCTCGCCATGAGTTTGCAGAACTTGATGGCGCACGGCTTGCTGTAATCGGCATGGGGCCCATCGGCATAGAAATTGCGCGGCTTGGCGTTGCGCTCAATATGAATGTGGAAGCCATTCGTCGCACTCCCACCGGAACTGAGCCATGCCCCACATTTTCATTTGATCAATTGTCACGTGTTCTCGCCCATGCCGACTGGGTTGCCGTCGCACTGCCCCTCACCTACGACACCCGTCAGATCTTCAATGCCGAGACGTTTGCCATCATGAAGCCAGGCGCACATTTCATCAACGTTGGTCGCGGTGAACTCGTTGACGAAGACGCGTTGGTATCGGCATTGCAATCGGGGCATCTTGCAGGAGCAGCTCTTGACGTCTTTGCCACCGAACCACTTTCTCCTGATTCCCCATTGTGGGATATGGACAATGTCATTATCACCCCACATAGTTCTGCAGGGTCGTCCCAGTCAGGGCTGCGCAGTGAAGACATTTTCTTGAAAAATCTTGCGCGCTATGTCGCCGGTGAACCACTCATCAATGAGGTGAATTTGTAGTTCCAATTGTTGATGCTGTTGCACACATTGCTTCTGACGAACAGGAGTCACATATGTCAACCATCTTCATGTCACCAAAAGGTGGCAATTGCACCACCGTTACCGCCACTGCCTATGCCCTACTTTTGGCGGCCAGTGGTATTCCAACGGTTCTTATCGATCTCTGCGGTGATGTTCCGGCTGCGGCCGGCATGGCAGAACCAACAACCCCAGGCATCAATGATTGGTTGAGCGAAAGTTCTACCTCCGACGCACAGTCGCTTGTCACGCTAGGAACACCATTCGATAATGATCTTGTCGTGGTTCATCGTGGTTCATCATTTGTGGAAGGCCAACCACGCTGGGCAGATTTGGCAAATGCCATCACTACTCTTCCTATGAACATCATCATTGATGCAGGCATCACATTCGTGCCGGACGAACTGCGTCGTGCCGTTTCCCATGTCACCATGGTGGTCAAGCCGTGCTATTTGTCATTACGTCGTGCCTCACGTATGCAACGGCCTACACAGTTGTTTGTTGTGTGTGAAGAAAGTCGCGCACTCACCGTGAAAGATGTCGGCCATGTTCTCGGCATGTCTATTACAAGTGAAATTCCATACACACCAGCAATTAGTCGTGCGGTGGATGCTGGAATGTTGCCATCGCGTGCCAAGCAATTATTCGGTCCGTTCATGACTTTGTCATAACTGTCATGCACCATGGTCTCGGACCACTCCAAACACATATTGATGATCCAGACATCAGCGAAATAATGGTCGTGGGTGGAAAACAAGTGTGGGTCGAAGATGCAATAGGCCTTCGTCGGGCCGGCACACTCACGGATAGCGAGATGGCTATCAGTCTCGAGCGCATTGCGCGCGCATCTGGCCGCAGGCTCGACCTTCTGTCTCCCATTCTTGATGCACGGTTGCCAGACGGGTCACGAGCATGCGTAGTTATCTCACCGGTAGCAGTAGGCGGCGCAAGTATTTCTATTCGGAAGTTTTCTCGTCGTATTTTGCCACTTGCAACATTTGGCCCCATCGCATGTACCGATATTGTGCGTGAACTCGTGCAACAAAACATCAATGTTGTTGTGGCAGGTGCAACATCATCTGGAAAAACATCCTTGATATCTGCAGTCAGTCAATCGTTTGGCCCGCAAGAACGGATCGTGTGTGTGGAAGACACAGCAGAACTGAGATTCGCACATCCTCATGTTGTGCAATTACAAACACGACCTGCTAATTCCGAAGGTAACGGTGAAATATCGCTTCAATCTCTTGTTCGCGCATCACTTCGACTCCGACCTGACCGACTTATCGTTGGCGAAGTTCGTGGTGGAGAAGTAGTCGACATGTTGTTGGCACTCTCGTCAGGGCACCGAGGTTGCTGGTCAACCGTTCATGCCAATTCTGCAACTGAAACAGTTGACCGTCTTGCTGCCATGGTGTTGCGCGATTCTCCGCAGTGGTCACGTGATCAAGCAGTGTCGACTATTCATAGCGCAGTTGGCGCAATTGTTTTTGTGCAACGAATTTCTGCACGCCGACGTTCAATTGTAGAAATAGTTCGCTGTAGCGAATCGACACTTCACACTCTGTATCGGTCAGCTGATCATGGTTGATCTTCTAGCGGGAAGTTCTATGGCTATTGCGCTCATATGTTTTGCGGCGCCCCGGTTTTTTCGTCTTCTTGATGTGCTCGAGATGCAACGTCGACTACACGCTGCTGACCTCATGACTGAAGATGCAAAACCATCGCTTGCGCTGCCCAGCCATCTGCGAACAGTCATCTCACCTATGCTCGATTTTGCAACGCTCTGTGAATCACTTGCTCGAGCCACTCGTAGCGGTGCATCACCCCATGATGCACTTCTTGTAAGTCTTCAACGGCACCAGTTTCATCATCCGTGCTGGTCAGCACTCTTCGACGACGTGGCGGCGCTGCAGTCGTGTGACAGTTCACTTGCCACTGCTCGTGAATCTGTCGAGCCACGTAGCAACGATGCACAGTGTCTTTCCCTTCTTGAATCTGCCATGGTGCACGGAAACTTTGTTCCTAGCGCTCTCGACCACGCATCGTCTGTGTTGCGAGATAGGGCTGCCTGTAGTGCAGAACTAGCGGTTGCAGCATCACAAGCTCAACTCTCGGCTCGTCTCTTGTCGATGCTGCCATTCGTTCTGCTGGGTGGTGCAATTTTGGTTAGCTCACAATTCCGTTCCTCGCTGTGGTCCCCCATTGTCTTATGCCCCTTGTTTCTTGGGTTCATACTGAATCGAATCGGATGGCGATGGATCTCTTCGCTTATCTCTCGCGCTGTCCACGATGAGCCCGATGACATCGGACAACTCACCGAACATCTGTGCGTGTCATTGCGTACGGGTTTGTCTATGACCCACGCATGCGAGCGGTGGCGCACAGTGTCGTCAACGGGAAACGCAGTAGCTGATCTCATTAGCGCAGGCGCACCACTGGAAGAGGCATTACTTCCACTGGCAACCACTCATCCGATATCTGGCAAGAACCTCGGTCACACAATTGTGGAGGCCGAGCGCGATGGGCTACCAATTCTTGACACCGTAATGCGACTTGCGACAGACCACCGCATGGAACGACGTAGACAGATAGATACTCGCATTCGCCAACTGCCGACACGCCTCTCTATTCCCTTAGTCCTTTGTGTCCTTCCATCATTTCTCCTTCTCTCTGTTGCCCCACTTGTTCTTGCCAGCCTCAGACAACTCTCAGTTTCACTTCCCTCAGTCACTCAATAACGAAAGAAGAACCATGTTTCATCAATCACAAAAACACTCACGAGGCCAAGCAACCACGGAATACGCACTGATCTTGCTTGTTGCAGCAATCATCGCCCTATTGGTCATCGCATGGGCTACGGCCGGCGGTGGGGCCGGAAAAATCGGTTCATTATTTGACACCGTGTTCAATGACATATTTAATCGCGCATCAAACTCCACGCCATAAGAGTCGTGGACAAGCAACTGTTGAATTTGCGTTAATGGCACCGCTGGTCGTGTTGTGTGCCCTCTTACTGCTCGCAACCTTGTCGGTATGTCTCGACACTTTGCGTCTAAATGACATCGCGCGTAGTGCCGTGCGATCAGCTATTACATCAGACAACCCGTCAGATGCAGCTACAGCCATCGCTGATCTCTCACATGTCTCTGCAAAAACAACAGCAGATGATGCAACGGGCCTAGTCACAGTAAACGCCACCATGAAGAAGCGGTTTCCTCTACTCGGGCGTTGGTTGCCATCGCTGTCGTTGCATGCAGCAGCAACCATGATGCGTGAACCACCATTAGTCCTGGGGTAAACAAAACCGGAGCCCGCATTGCTGCAAGCTCCGGCTGTTCTTAAGGGGGAGATAATCACACCAATTGGTGTGCGATGTTGTTATGCCGAAGCAGAAGTATTCTGAGCTGTTGGTGCGCCTTGTCCCATTGGGCCATCTCCGCCCATTGGGCCATGTCCACGACCTTCACCGCGCATACCACCTGCAGGACCAACACGATTCACCATGGTGTCAAGATTGGTCTTGAATGCAGCAAGCTTTGCATCGGCTTCAGCTTGTGTGTGCTCGCCAGACGTCACTTCTTCTGCAAGGTGTGCAGAGAAATCTGATGTCAATGCAGTCTTTACATCTGCAATGTCAACACTCTGTGCCTTTGCAACATCAGCAAGTGATTTTCCTGAATGAAGTTGTGTCTTCAATTCTGTAGTAGTCAGTTTCAATACTTTTGCAACTGCTTCTGACATCATCTTGCCAGGGCCACCCTTGCCTTCATGCCCGCCTTTGCCGCCCATTCCTTCAGGGCCGCGTGCTGGTAAACCAGCAGTAGTCAACATGGTGTCGATACGCGACGTCACTTCTGCAAGTTCTGCAGCACCTTCTGCAGCAGTGTGCTTTCCAGAGGCGACTTCAGCATCAATGTGTGCCTTTGCTCTAGTAAGAAGAGCTGCCTTCACCGTTGCAAGGTCAATGTTCTTTGCCTTGGCAACATCAGCAACAGATTTTCCGCTTTCAAGCTCTGTCTTCAATTCTGCTTCAGTGATTCCCAAAACTTTTGAAACTGTTGCAAGTGGAGATGGTCGATCACCTTTCACATCAGATGGCATTGCCGGTGGAGTAGGTGTTGCACCAGTGCTTGGGTCAACAGCAGTGGTTCCCGCTGCAGGATTCGTCGGGAGAGTTGTCTCTGTTACCTGTGCAACTGCAACGACATTGCTTCTCTGTGCAACTTGCGCACTTGCAAAGCCGGTGATGCCGAGAACGGCTGCTCCGGTTGCCACGATGAGCCCTGAGGCCACCGCAATTTTTGTAAAACGAGATTGGATCTTCATTGTTCTATGTTCCTTTTTGTGGGTGTACTCCAGAGTTGTTCTGGCGTGACTCCACTGTCACGGGGCTATGTAAGAAGTAAACATGAACAAGGTAAGAGGAAGGCAAGAATTAGGCCAAGGTACGGCAAACCGTTGCAAATCATAGGTACCGTATCTTTATGGACAGCCGCAAAGTACTGATTGCCGAGGATGATTCATCGGTTCGTAAGGCTGTTCAGCGGGTCCTTGAGCTTGAGAATTACGTGGTCACGGCCGTGAATGACGGCAAGGCAGCCCTAGAGGCTCTTGCTAATTCACGCTTTGATCTTGCAGTGCTCGACGTGATGATGCCTTTTGCCGATGGCCTTACCGTGTGTCGCGAAGCACGCCATCGTGGCATTGAAATCCCAATTTTGTTACTGACTGCGCGCGTCGAAGTGGGTGACCGCGTGGCTGGCCTTGATGCAGGCGCAGACGATTACTTGGTGAAGCCATTTGTTATTGACGAACTTCTTGCGCGCTGTCGTGCATTGCTTCGACGTTCACAACCAACCGGCTCAAGTACGCAATTGCGTGTTGGTGATCTCACGTTAAATTCACTCACGCGTGAAGTGCATCGCAGTGACCGCGCCATTAAGCTCACAAAGACAGAATTTGACCTTCTTGAGTTACTCATGCAACAACCTGGCATTGTTGTGTCGCGTGAGACCATCTATGAAGCAATTTGGGGATACAACTTCGAAACGAACTCAAAATCACTCGATGTATATATCGGCTACCTCCGTCGCAAGACTGAAGAGAACAATGAATCACGTGTTGTGTTTACGGTACGTGGTGTCGGGTATACGGTGAAGCAATCATGAACCTGCGCACACGCTTCGTACTTGTCTCAGCCAGTCTTATGTTTGTATTAGCTACCGGTATGAGTATTGGTGCCTATCGAATCGCATCTAATCAACTACAACATCAAGTAGAAAGCTCGCTAGATCAACGTGCTTCGCGAATTCTTCAAATCATGGGCCGGCGAGGTTTCAATTGGAATGATGCATTTGGCCAAGGCCCCGTAAACCAGGCAATTATGCAGACCGAAGTTGATGCCATCACACAAATCGTTCTTCCTAATGGGCAAGTACTTGGGCGCCGTGAATATCCTCGACTACCAATCGAAAGAGGCGATCGCTCTCTATCAGTTGAAGGCAAACGAATTCATCGCTCCTCTACCATCATCGACAAACATGAATTTCGCATGCTCACTGTCATTGCTGATGATGGCTCGCTCATTCAAGTCGCCAAAGACACTCAAATTCTTTTGAATGCTCAAAACGGTATGCGCACGTGGTTCCCTATCTATGCAGCCATCGCCGTTGTTATTTCTGCCCTGTTTGGTTGGCTTTTTGCTCGTCGCATTAGTAAGCCAATAGAAGACTTAGCAATTACCGCTGAATCGATCGCCGCAACTCAAGACCTAGACCGCACAATTCTCGTTTCAGGACGTGATGAAGTGGCGCAACTAGCCACCAGTTTCAACACCATGCTCGAGGCGTTGCGAGGCAGTGTTTCGCGGCAGCGCCAACTGGTACAAGACGCTAGTCATGAACTTCGTACACCATTAACCAGTCTTCGTGCGAATACTGAATTGCTCGAACGTGGCACATTGTCCGATGCTGACCGGACATCCATTCTTGCTGACATGCGCGCAGAAGTTGACGAACTTGCAGATCTCAGCGCAGAATTGAGCGCGTTGGCAATCGATAATCGCACCACAGAAGAACCCATATCTATTGACCTTTCAGATGTTGCGCAGGAGGTTGCCATTCGTGCTTCACGCCGATCCGGGGCGCCGATCACTGTTCACACGACTCCTGGCACAACCGTTGTTGCACGCCCGAATCAACTCGAACGAGCACTCAGCAACTTGGTTGATAACGCCGTCAAGTTCACTGGTGACAGTTCCGAGATAGAAATTCATGTTGGTTCATTCCGCGTAGAAGTTCGCGATAAAGGCCTTGGCATCACCGACGCTGACAAGCCCCTTGTGTTCGACCGTTTCTACAGGGCAACTGCTACCCGATCCATGCCTGGCTCTGGTCTTGGTTTATCAATCGTGTCGCAATTCGCTACAGATCACAATGCCAGCGCATATGTCTTAGACAATGCAGGCGGAGGAGCAATAGTCGGATTGCAATTCCCTATTCCAACGGCTTAACAGTTTTTCGGAACCCGCGGCGATTTTCTTGACGTTCACGCTCGGTTTGTTCTTCTTCAACGTTGAGTTCTTCCGCTACCAACCGGCGCATTGATTCAAGACGTACAGCCGGCAAAGTCCCGGCCGCTATCGCTGCAGTAACAGCACAATCTGGTTCGTCAAGGTGTTTGCAATCACGAAATCTGCATGAGCCAGCCAAATCAAACACATCAGGGAATGCGCGTTCAATGCCGTTACTGCTTGTCCACAAGGTCACTGCACGTAATCCTGGCGTATCAAGCAGCCACGCATCTCCTGGCAATGCAATCAGTTCGGCAGCAACTGTGGTGTGACGTCCACGTTGATCATCTTCACGCACTTCAGCTGTTCGTTGTATCTCGTAACCGACAAGCGCGTTAACCAAAGTTGACTTACCAACTCCACTAGCACCGATAAATACAATCGTGGTGTGTGGTCGTGCGTATGCACGAATCTTTTCTAAGCCTTCGCCAGTTACAGAACTAACCAATGCAATGTCAACATCAAAGGTAATTTCTGCAAATACTGCACGTGCCGCTTCCGCTGCATCAGGGCTAATGGTGTCCGTTTTGGTTAACACCAGAACGGGAGTTGCTCCACTATCAAACGCCAGCACCAGTTCTCGTTCTAGTCGACGCTGATTCGGCGGAGAGTTCACCGAATGAACCAAAAAGACAGTGTCGATATTGGAAGCGACTATTTGGCGCATACCTCGTGCACCTTCAAACGAGTTGCGCCGCGTTAACGCACTACGACGCGGGTGCACCATATCTATACGTTCAAAATCAGATGAGACTGACACCATGTCGCCAACAGCAACTTCCACGCCAATATTGCGCACCCGGATGGTCTCTGCGGTATCTAACAACACCGTGCTCCACCCGCGATCTAAGCGGGTAATGCGCCCAGAAAACACCTGATTCTCAGGCGCGCTCGGCGGTGTGACATGTGTTTCCATCTACCGAAACGGTACCGCCATGTCGCCATCGCAGTGTTCGGTTTCGTATCCTAATGATGACCTTTTTGAACTGGACCCCCATGCTCTCTTCTCTTGCCCGTTTTTGCGTGCGCCATAAGCGCATCGTTGTTTTCGTAATTTGGATTCCGCTTGCCATCGCCATGGTTCTTGCCAGTTCAGCAATCGGCCCTGATTTCCACACCGAAATGAGCATGCCCTCTAGTGAAGCAAGCCAAGCTGAGAGCATTCTTGCTCGCGCCAACCCCAATCAAGGCGGTCAATCTTCACAATTGGTCTTTCGAACCACGTCATCAATTGATGAACCGCAAGTAAGAAAAACAATTTCAGATGCAATAGCCGCAGTTGATGCAATCAATGATGTTGATATTACTTCTCCTTTTGTTTTGCAAAATCAAATCAGTAAGGATCAAAAGATTGCATTTTCTGAGGTCAATGTTCCTCGTAAGAATCAAGAAGAATATAAAGCGCTTAGTACTCAAATAAAAACAGTGACTGCGCCAGCACGAGCTGCTGGAATAGAAATTGGTTACGGCGGTGCAATCTTTGAAGAGGTGCAGTTACCCGAATCTGAAGCACTGGGTGTGTTAGCTGCCATCCTGATTTTGGTTCTGGCTTTCGGATCTGTCATCGCAATGGGTCTTCCCATCAGCATTGCGCTGATTGGTCTCATCATTGCCACAAGCATCGTTGGAATTATTAGTCACTTCTTATCAATGCCTGATGCAGTGACATCGATGGTTGGAATGATTGGCTTAGGAGTCGGTATTGACTATGCGTTGTTTATTGTGACGCGTTTTCGTGAGGGGCTCCACGACGGATTATCAGTGGAAGAGGCAATCGTTGAAGCTATTGATACGTCTGGTCGGGCTGTGGTGTTTGCCGGCATTACCGTCATCGTCGCAGCCATAGGACTACTCACCATTGGGCTTTCATTCGTCACCGGATTAGCAGTAGGCATGGGAACTGCGGTAGCGGTCATGATTGTTGCTTCCATCACATTGCTCCCTGCACTTCTCGCAATGGTCGGTGAGCGCATTGACACAACTTCTCGAGCAGCAGTCATTTCACTGACAGCTTTTGTTCTCAGTGGTTTTATTGCTGTATTTACAAAGAATTTTCTTGTCTTAGCAATTGGTGTTGGCCTTGCAATTGCTAGTCAACTCACGCGTTTTATTATTCCCACATTGCGTGTCGCCATTCCTCACCGCGCGCAAAATGATCATCAGAACACAATCTGGTGGCGTTGGAGCCGTGTCGTGCAACACAAACCATGGATTTCATTTGTGGCTTCATCACTCTTTCTCGTCATTCTCTCTGTTCCCATGCTGTCCATTCGTTTGGGTTTTGGAGATG
>Ga0209596_1002209_pt1 | contig 16110 bp, 15 predicted proteins | sample M_130807_MF_Meta_FD_187314 | JGI IMG/M metagenome (GOLD analysis project Ga0209596, IMG submission 187314) | Freshwater microbial communities from Lake Montjoie, Canada to study carbon cycling - M_130807_MF_MetaG (SPAdes) (version 2) | ecosystem: Environmental > Aquatic > Freshwater > Lake... | reverse complement strand
AGTCATATCCTGTCTTCCCGACCAAAAAAGAAAACATAAGCCTCAACGAAAGTTGAGGCTTTGTTATTTAGCGAATGAACAAATCAAGTTTACTTGAATTTGTGAATGAGTTAAATAACATAAAGGCCACGAAGTGGACTTTTGTTCAATAGTATAAATCAAGCTCGCTTGAAATCGCGCATGAATGAAATAACAATTAGCCTAATGAAAGAATTTCATTAGGCTAATGTTTTTATGCTTTTGCACTGAGGGTTAACAGGATGCCGGAGCGAAGCGATGGCCATCCTAAATTTTAAAAAAAATATAGATAGAAGAACGAAGTGAGGTGATCCTCTATCTTTTAAAAAAAGTAGAGGGTTACTTAAAATTCAATATCGCCCACTTTAACAAACTATTATTCTCTTTAGGCAGGTCTAATTTCTTTTTAATATTATACCTATGGTTGCGAATAGTTTTTTCAGAAACAAATAATAATTCTGCTATTTCTTTACTATTTTTTTGTTCAGCAATTAAACCAAGAATTCTGCTTTCAGTCGCTGTTAGTTTTTTATTCATAGCTTATACTGTTTGTTTTGTAGTATAAACTTATTACATATAATATCATTTCCGGTTAAAGTATTTTAAGAAATGAGTATATGAATAGAAAATTTATAAAAATTTTATGGTTTTTTACTAAATCTTATTAAACTATTTTAACCAAATAGTATTTTGCTTAAACTATTTTAATATTGGCTTTAAAACTTCAAACTTACCATCGATAGTTTTCGAGTCGTAGTTTAAGCCTAGTATATGCGCGACCAATGGATAAATATTTACATTTTCAAAACCATCAATGGTTAAACCTTTTTTAAAGGCAGGGCCCCAAGCCATAAAGCTGGCGCGCATTTCAGGCATATGGTTATCAAAGCCATGTTTACCTATAGTGGGTTTAGACTTCGATAAATTAAAGATTTTTGGAAAATGGGGAACTACAATTAAATCACCTAATCTGTTATATTTGTCATCTGCTTTTTTATAATGCCAGTAGGCTGGAGTTTCATCTAAAGTATACACTGTTACACTGGTGTCTTTTTTAAGTGCATTATAAGTAGGTTCTACTTTTGATTTATCCTTGGCATATAAATGAAGTTGCGTATCGCCCCAAGGCACTGTAAAAGAAGCGGTATCAATACTAGAAGGTAGTGGTTTAGCATTTTCATTGTCTACCTTGGCCATGCCATGGTCTGAAACAAAAATATAATTAATGGGTAATTGTAAACTTGCTAACGATTCTTGTAGAGCATTAATACTACTATCAACAAACTGCACCGACTTTTTTACGCGTATATCGTCTGGCCCATAAGTATGTGCATCGTGGTCAACATCAGAGAAATAAAAGGTAATAAAGTGAGGGCGCTGGTCTTCAGGAAGGCTTAACCAATCCTTCACCGCTTTTATTCGCGTAGCAATATCAATTTTCTCATTATAGATATAATGGTAGGTAGGCTTAATACCTTGAATATCGGCTTCCGAGCCTACCCAGTAAAAACTAGCACTAATCATTTTTTTCTGCTCTGCTAAAACCCAAAGTGGGGTTCCCCCATACCATTTTCCTTCAGCCACCATTTTCTTATTACCCATATTATAAAAAGCGCCTGTGGGAATATCTATATAACTATTATCTACTAGTCCATGATGAGAAGGATATAAACCTGTGACTATACTATAATGGTTAGGAAAAGTGACAGAAGGATAAGAAGGTATCATATATTTCCCTCGAACGCCATTAGAAGAAAGTGCTTGTAATTTTTTGGCTTCGTATAGTTCAGTAAAATCGGCTCTAAAACCATCGGCTGAAATTAAAATAACATAGGGCTTATTCATTTGTTCCGGACTATTCTTTCTGCCACTGATAATTTGTTGCGTAGTATCCTGTGCATTGGCAAATATTGCCAAGAAAAGGCTTGCTATAAATAAAAAACGTTTTATCATAAAATAATTTGAAAGGGTTTAAAATAAACAAACTGCTTGTTTACTAGAATGGTTTTTTATTTAATTTTTGTCTTATTAAAATACTAATGGGTAATGTAAGTAGGGCTACTAGAATGCCCCCTGCAAGGTCTAAGGGGAAATGTTGTGCTAAATAAATGCGTGAATAACTACAAGCAAGCGCATATAATAAAAAAATAACAAAAGCATATTTATTAGGGAATAAATAAGTAGTCAATAAAAATAGTGTAAAGGCGGTGGCGGTATGACCGGAAGGGAAACTATTAAAAGTATGAATTTCAACACCCGCTACAGTATGAATTTGAGTAGTGTCTAATCCGCTTGCCATAGGGCGCATGGCAGTTCCAAAAATATAGTTTTTTGCAAATTGTGTGAGCAGGGTAGATACTAAAAAGTTCATCAAAATAAAAGTGGTATCCTTTTTATACAAGCCCACCAGAACAGTAAAATAGGGAATCCAGATCCATCCTTCGGCCAAGTAGCTACTGTATTCAAAAACCTTATCTGCCACCAGGCCTAGGTTCGCGTTTAAATAAAGAAAGGCCTCATTCTTACCCCAGAGCATACTCATTGAAAACAAACTAGCAGCAAGGCTAATGCTTAAAACGATAGCGATTATAAAGTACTTTTTTTGCAAGAATCTGGTTTTTGCAAATTTACGAAATGTTTATTCTTTGTTCTAAACAAATTATTTAAAAGGTTGTTATAACTTTAATCCCTCCTATGAGCCAAATTAAAGAATATATTACAGTAGTCGGTGCCCGAGAGCACAACCTCAAAAATTTTGATATTACCATTCCTAAAAATCAGTTAGTAGTGTTTACGGGGGTGAGCGGAAGTGGTAAGTCCTCCTTGGCTTTTGATACCCTATATAATGAGGGTCAGCGACGCTATATGGAAAGCTTTGGCGCTTATGCTAGGCAGTTTATGGGGGAGATGGAGCGTCCCGATGTAGACCAAATTACAGGACTTTCCCCGGTGATTGCCATTGAGCAAAAAACCACTAATAAAAACCCAAGGTCTACGGTTGGAACTGTTACAGAATTATACGATTTTCTAAGATTATTATATGCGCGTATTGGTAAGGCCCATAGTTACAATACGGGCAAGCCCATGGTAAAATTTTCTGAAGCAGAAATTATTCAAAATATTTTCACTCAGTTTAAGGACAAAAAAATTAATTTATTAGCACCCGTGGTGCGCGGTCGTAAAGGCCATTACAGAGAATTATTTGAAGAAATTAGAAAGAAAGGATTTGTGAAGGCAAGGGTAGATGGAGAGATTATTGAACTAAGACCTAAATACCAAGTAGACCGTTATAAAATTCACGATATTGAAATTGTGATTGACCGTATTCCTGTCACAGATGCGATGAAGACAAGATTGGGTGAAAGTATTTCCCAATGTTTAAAAATGGGCAAGGACTTACTCTTTGTTTTAGAAGAGGGTAAAACTAAATTGGTTCAATACTCTAAACAATTAATGTGTGAGACCACGGGATTAAGTTATGAAGAGCCTTCTCCGAATAGTTTTTCTTTTAATTCCCCTTATGGAGCCTGTTCTAATTGTAAAGGTTTAGGCAATGTGTATGCTATTGATATGAGTTTACTTTTGCAAGACACTGCCTTAAGTATTAATGAAGGAGCCATTAGTCCATTGGGAGAAGCCAGAGAGGCCAGTGTATTTAATCAAGTAAAATTATTCGCCAGAAAACATAAAATTAATTTAGACAAAGCCATTCAAGATTTATCTAAAGAGCATTTAAATTTAATTTTATTTGGAGATAAAAATATTTCTTCCAGTTTGGACATGGATTTAAACGATGAGAATATTCCCAACGAATACACGGGTAGTTATGAAGGTATCGTTCCCATGATGAAAAGATGGTTTACTTCTTCTCAAAGCACCGACCAATTAAAAGCTTGGGTGGAAGGGTATATGGAGCTCAATACCTGTCCTACTTGTGAGGGTGCTAGGTTGAGAAAAGAAAGTTTATGGTTTAAAGTCAATGATAAAAATATTGCTGCATTAAATGATATGCATTTAGATGCCTTGCAGGACTGGTTTAAAAAAATACCTGCTAAGTTGGATAAAAAAGATACTCAAATTGCAGCTGGTATATTAAAAGAAATAGACGACCGTATTTCATTTTTAATGAATGTAGGTTTATCGTATTTGTCTTTAAGTAGGCCTTCTAAATCCCTTAGTGGGGGCGAGTCTCAAAGAATTCGCTTGGCTACCCAAATTGGTTCTCAATTACAAGGCATTACTTATATATTAGATGAACCTTCTATTGGATTACATCAACGCGATAACCAAAGGTTAATTACAGCGCTTAAACAGTTACGCGATATTGGCAATACGGTTTTAGTAGTAGAGCATGATAAAGATATTATGATGGCTGCCGATTATTTGGTGGACATTGGCCCTAAAGCAGGTATTCATGGAGGGCATATTGTTGCTCAGGGTACACCGCAAGAAATTATTAAATTAAAATCGGATACCTCCTTATTTTTAGCCGGGAAAAAGAAAATTGAAATACCTGTTGAGAGAAGAAAGGGCAACGGCTTACACATACATATTAAAGGTGCTACGGGTAATACTTTACAAAAAGTAAACTGCAGTTTTCCTTTAGGTACATTGACGGTAGTGACAGGCGTGAGTGGAAGTGGAAAGTCTACTTTAATTAATGAAACTTTATATCCAATTCTTTCTCAATATTGTTATAATAGCAAAACCAAGCCCATGCCATTTGTCAAAGTGGAAGGCATTGAACAAATAGATAAAGTAATAGAGATAGACCAGTCTCCTATTGGAAGAACACCTCGTAGCAACCCCGCTACTTATTGTGGTTTCTTTACCGATATCAGAACCTTGTTTGCTTCTGTACCAGAGGCTAAAATTAGAGGCTACCTAGCAGGTCGTTTTTCTTTTAATGTAAAAAGTGGTCGTTGTGAAGTTTGTGAAGGCGGTGGAATGCGTGTGATTGAAATGAATTTTTTGCCCGACGTATATGTGCATTGTGAAAAATGTGGAGGCAAAAGATATAATAGAGAAACTTTAGAAATAAGGTATAAAGGAAAGTCCATTAGCGATGTATTGAATATGACAGTAGAAGAAGCCTGTGAATTTTTTCAAGCCGTGCCTTTTATTTATAGAAAATTAAAAGTGTTATTGGAAGTAGGGCTGGGCTATATTACTTTAGGCCAGTCGGCCGTAACATTAAGTGGAGGTGAAGCGCAGCGGGTTAAATTAGCCACTGAATTAGGAAAAAAAGATACAGGTAAAACATTTTATATTTTAGATGAACCCACTACGGGCCTTCATTTTCAGGATATTCAATTATTAGTGGGTGTATTGAACCGATTAGTAGATAGAGGCAATACTGTTCTAGTCATTGAGCATAATATGGATGTCATTAAAGTGGCCGATCATATTATTGACCTTGGTCCAGAAGGAGGAAGTGGTGGAGGATTAATACAGTTTGAAGGGACGCCCGAAGAAATGATTAAAAAATCAAAAACACATACGGCTCAATTTTTAGCATTAGAAATGAAGGGGTAGCTTTAGTAATTTTTTAAATAAGTATATGACTTAAATAAGTATACTGCTAAAAAATAAGTATACAACTAAAAAGTAATGCTATAATTTTTCTGCGCGTATCATGGGAATATGATCGATCTCATCCTCTATATATACATCACCCGATTGTTCAAAGCCTTGTTCCTTGTAAAATTTCTTTAAGTATAATTGAGCGCCAATTTTAATAGGCCCTTTTCCAAATAATCTCTCACACTCACTAATAGAGTATTGCATTAAGGCCTTGCCAATACTTAAGCCTCTATGTTTGGGAGCACTTACCACACGGCCAATACTTTGGTAACCATCATACATTATATCTTTATCGAATAGTCGGGTAGTGGCTACTACTTCATCGCCCATAAAGCCAATGGTGTGAAATGCTTTTTGATCGGTATTGTCTAGGTCTAAAAAAATACATTTTTGTTCTACCACAAATACCTCGCTTCTTAATCTTAATACATCATACAATTCATTTACTGTTAGTTCGGTAAATGGTTTGGTAACCCATCGTAAATTGCTATTAGTACTCATAAAACAAAAATAGGGATAAATTAAATAAGATAAAATTAATCAAGATCAAATAAATGAAGATTAAATAATTAGGAAATTAAATAAATAGGAGACAAACACTAAATATATAAACATTACATGTAAATAAGTGTTTAATAACCATACTTTCCTTTCCAACGCTCTTGTAAAAATTTTTTAATTTCTTGTTCTCTACTATTTTGCTGAGGCTGATATAAGACGGTATTTACTATTGTATCTGGAAGGTATTCTTGCTCAATGAAATTTTGCTCGCCCTTATGTGAGTATTGGTAGTTTTTACCATAAGATAAGTCCTTCATAAATTTTGTAGGTGCATTGCGTAAATGAAGGGGCACAGGTAAATTACCTGTTTTATCTACCAAGGCGAGTCCAATATTAATAGCTTCATAAGAGGCATTGCTTTTGGGTGAGCTGGCTAAATAAATAGCACATTGAGATAGAATAATTCTACTTTCTGGATAACCAATTTTATTGACTGCATCAAAACAGGCATTGGCCAATAAAAAAGCATTGGGGTTGGCATTGCCAATATCTTCACTTGAAAAAATTAACATTCTTCTAGCTATAAATTTCACTTCTTCACCACCTGCAATCATTCTCGATAGCCAATACACTGCACCATTAGGGTCGGAGCCTCTCATACTTTTTATAAAGGCCGATACAATATCATAGTGCTGCTCTCCATTTTTATCATAGAGGGCAATATGAGTTTGCGCCACTTCCATCACCCATTCATTGGTCAATAGTAGCGAGCCACCAGTTTTTTCTATATCAATTAAGGCTTCCACTGAAAGCTCTAATAAGTTTAATAATTTTCTACCATCACCACCCGACAATTGAAACAAGGCTTCCGTTTCTTTAATTTGAATATTTTGTCCTTTAAATAGTTCATCTTTTTCAATGGCTTGATTCATTAATTGTAGTAAAGCTTTTTCATCCAAGGCTTTTAAAATAAAAACCTGGCATCTGCTTAATAAGGCGCTGTTTACTTCAAAACTTGGGTTTTCTGTAGTGGCACCAATTAAAGTAATAATGCCTTTTTCAACGGCGCCTAATAAAGCGTCCTGTTGTCCTTTATTGAACCTATGTATTTCATCAATAAATAAAATAGCACCGGGTTTTGTTTTAGCCTCTTCAATTACTTCTCTTAATTCTTTTACGCCACTACTAATGGCACTTAATTGATAATAGGCACTATGAAAGGTGGTGGCAATAATGTTGGCAAGGGTAGTTTTACCTACACCAGGAGGGCCCCATAAAATCATAGAAGGAACCTTTCCTTTAGAGATGGCCTTTTGCAAAACACTTTGATCACTAGAAAGATGTTCTTGCCCGACTAAATCGTTTAGGGTTTGAGGTCTTAGTCGCTCTGCTAATGGAATGGCGTGGTTCATTGCTATAAATATACAAAATTAGATAGATCGCACTTATTCAAATAAATAGGCATACTGCTTTAAAAGGCGAAGGCTTGTTCTAATATGCATAAGCCCTACAATACCTGTAACAAGAAGAAATACAGAAACACCCTTTATCAAAGATAACATAAGGGCACTGGTTAATTCTTTCGGAATACCGGGCTGGCTTTCAAGAAATTCATCAATAAATTTTAATAAAACTAAATCACTACTTATAAGCACACTTATAGCATTGATGAAAAATAAACTGCATAAGAAAAAACTTACATAAGCGTTTACCTTAATCCAATCTTTTAATTTTGCAGTTTGTGCTATTTCTTTTTCTATACCTGCTTTTAAAAATTTAAAACTTGCAAAAGTATAAATAACAAGGCAGGCTATAATAAATACCATTATGAGCACACTAGCGTTGGCCAAGGAGGATAATAGTAAGGCCATATCCAAAAAGGCAAAAAATAATGCAATAGGTATAAGTATATATGAAAGTACCGTGTATAATTTTAATTGAGGAGCCATGCTTTGTAAAGTATTAGTCTATTATTATTCTAGTGTTATTCTAGTGTTATTCTAGTGTTGTTCTAGTATTATTCTTTATCCTAGTCTTTTTTTAAATTCAATTTAATTTGTAATTCTTCAAACTGTTTATCATCAATGCTACTAGGTGCATCCAACATTACGTCACGGCCACTATTGTTTTTAGGAAAAGCAATAAAGTCGCGAATACTTTCACTACCTCCTAATAAAGCGCATAAACGATCAAAGCCAAAAGCAATACCACCATGTGGAGGCGCTCCATACTCAAAGGCGCCTAATAAAAATCCAAATTTATGTTGTGCCTCTTCAGGGCTCATGCCTAGTGCTGCAAACATTTTTTCTTGAAGGGCTCTTTGGAAAATACGAATAGAACCACCGCCAATTTCATTACCGTTCAATACCATATCATAAGCATTGGCCTTAATGCCTGCATAAGGATGTTCTAAATATTTGGCAGCATCCTTAATTTCTGGCGCATTGTTAATCATAATTTCAATATGATCGGGCTTAGGAGAAGTAAACGGATGATGTCTTGCTACCCAACGATTACCTTCTTCATCATATTCAAATAATGGGAAGTCTAGTACCCATAACAATTTAAATTCATCTTCTTTTCTAAAACCTAATTGCTTGCCTAGTTCTAATCTTAATTCACTAATGGCCTTTCTTGTTCTTTCTTCAGGTCCTGCCAATATTAAAATTAAGTCACCCGCTTTTGCATTAGAGGCAGCGGCAATGGCTTTTAATTTATCTTCTGTATAAAATTTATCTACACTACTTTTAAAACTACCATCGGCATTACATTTAATAAATACCATACCCTTCATGCCTATTTGCGGACGCTTCACCCAGTCCGTTAATTCATCGGTTTGTTTACGAGAATATTCGCTGCAACCAGGTACAGCAATGGCTACCACTGTTTCTGCTTCGTCAAACACTTTAAAGTCGGCTCCATTTATTAATGCTGCTTTATCTTGTTTTTCCGCAAATACATGTGCAGGTTTTTTCAAATTGCAAACTTCCATCCCAAATCGAATATCTGGTTTGTCATTACCATACTGCCACATGGCATCTTCCCATGTCATTCTTTGAACGGTCTCGGTATAATCAATATTTTTAACGTCTTTAAATATGCTTTTAATTAAACCTTCAAACATATTTAAGATATCTTCTTGCTCCACAAAACTCATTTCACAGTCTATCTGTGTAAACTCGGGTTGTCTATCGGCTCTTAAATCTTCGTCTCTAAAACATTTTACAATTTGGTAGTATCTGTCATAACCACTCACCATTAATAATTGCTTGAAAGTTTGTGGCGATTGTGGTAAGGCATAAAATTCACCTGGGTTCATTCTGCTAGGTACCACAAAATCACGCGCCCCTTCTGGCGTTGATTTTATTAAAAAAGGAGTTTCAATATCCATGAAACCTTTTTCATGTAAATAGTTTCTTGTAGCGCGGTTTACATTATATCTTATTGTCAAATTCTTTTTAACGGCGTTTCTTCTTAAATCCAAAAAGCGGTATTTCATTCTAATATCATCTCCGCCATCTGTGTCGTCTTGAATGGTAAAGGGAGGCACCAAGGATGCATTTAATATAGTAAACTCGCTTACTTTAATTTCAATTTCACCGGTTGGAATATTTGCATTTTTATTGGAACGCTCAATAACAGTTCCTTTTACTTGAATCACAAATTCACGGCCTAGGGGTTGTGCATCTAATTGCGCTTGCAATTCTTCACCCATTAAAAGTTGGGTAATACCATAGCGGTCTCTAAGGTCTATAAAATTAATGGCCCCGAACTTACGAATGGTTTGCACCCATCCAGCTAAGCTTACATTTTTATTGACAGATTGAATTGTTAACTCTCCACAATGGTGCGTACGGTACATAAAAATCTATTGATATAGGTTTGATGAGCAAATATAGCCCAATTCCTAGAAAAACCCCATCTTTGCGCCATGAACGCAAGTACTAAATCCCTTACCGCTAGACGCGTTGTTTTATCCGGTTTTTTCTTTCTTACAGGTATTTGTTTTGCCAGCTGGGCCAGCCGTATTCCCGATATTAAAATGCAATTAGGTTTAAGTGATGGCGCTTTTGGAGGCATCTTATTTTTTCTTCCTATTGGCTCCTTTGTAGGCATTCCTATTTCAGGAAGTTTAACAGCTAAAAAAGGAAGTAAAATAATTGTCATTATTGCTTCCATCATTTATCCTTTATCACTTATCTCTTTAGGCTTTGCAAATACCACTACACTATTAGCCGCTGGTTTATTTTTATTTGGAATGGCGGGTAATTTATTTAATGTTTCTATTAATACACAAGCAGCAGCACTTTCTAAATTATTTGAAAAAAGTATTACATCCAGGTTTCATGGCTTTTGGAGTTTAGCGGGTTTTACTGGCGGCTTATTAGGTGGTTTTTTTGTAGCACATTCAATTTCACCTTTAGAACAATTTACTTTTGTGGCAGTGGTAGGTTGGATATTCTTATTTTTTGGACATCCTTATTTATTACCCGGCGAGCCTAATAAAAATCACGTTTCTAAAATTTGGAATAAACCAAGTCCTTTAATGTGGCAGTTTGGATTAATTGCTTTTACCAATATGATTTGCGAAGGAATGATGTTTGATTGGAGTGGAGTATACTTTCAAGATATTGTGAAAGTGTCGAATCAATGGAGAACTACCGGCTACATTTGTTTTATGGCTTGTATGACAACAGGCAGAATGTTTTCCGATAATTTAATTAATTATTGGGGTGCTCGAAAACAATTGGTATTAAGTGGACTTGTTGTAACACTTGGTTTAGTAATTGCCACAGCTTATCCGCATTTAGTGGTAAGCTCAATTGGTTTTATGTTAGTAGGTTTTGGCGTATCTTCTGTGATTCCCACTATTTATGGGACCGTGGGCAGAACCACTGAACCAAGTAAGGTGAGTATTGCATTAGCCTCCGTTTCTTCAGTAGGATTTTTCGGGTTTTTAATTGGCCCACCCATTATTGGATTTTTATCTCAAGCCATGGGACTGAGATGGGCTTTTTTAACAGTAAGTAGCCTAGGTATTATCACTGCTTTAAGAGCGAATCAATTGAAGAAGTATTTGTAATAATATTTATAAGGTTGCTGCTTCTTGCTTATGTTTTGGCTTGTATATTAAATAGTAGTAAGCTAATATTAAGACGCCGGTAATAAAAGGAATCATTGCTAATTGTTTAACAGTAATAGTTCCAAATACAATATTATTGTCTACTCCAAAAAATTCACTACACATCCAAAAAGAGTTAGCCATTATCCAAATACTAATAGCTAGGTTATGACATAGTTCAGAAACAATATGTCTTGTTCTCCAAGCAATAATAAAGGAAATAGTTAATGTGGGAATAATCATCGTAATACCTAACCAGGTAATTCCCATACACCAGGCGATATCTTTAAAAATCCAAAAAACAATATGCAAATTTTCCATTTTGCGATAAGCAATAGGAATGTTGTATAATTTTTTTTCATCTTCGTTCATGATGCAGACAATGGTTTAAATGAATGATGTTTAAAAATATTGATTTTTTTTATTTTCGGGGAACTTTTTTTAATCGCTTATTTAGGTGCTCATTAAATGCTTGAACCTTTGAACATTGGCCTCAACATGAATTGGGGTATTGTTTTCTATATGCTCAATTAGCTCATGAGTGAAATAAGGGGCTAATGAACAGCCCTTGGTGCCCATACCATTACAAATACCTATTTGAGGGTAGCTAGGATGCAAGCCCACAAAAGGGCGGCGCTCGGTATTCGCTGGTCTTATACCAACAAAATGATCTACAATTTTATAAGGAATTTTTAATAATGCATTTAGGCTATCAATTGTTTTTTGTTTAAAGACCTCTGTGGGTATTGTATTGGCATAATCCCATTCAAAGCTAGAGCCCACCCAAAATAAATTTTCTTTCCAAGGCACAATGGCTAAATTATTTTTATAAATATGTTTAGAAGGGAGTCCTTTTATTTCAACAATAAGTGCTTCTCCTTTATTGGGGGCAAAGGGCAGCGTTTTAAAATAAGGGTTCATCATCGTATTTACGCCATCGCAGAAAATAATTTTTTCTGCACTTATATTATTCCATTCCACACCCTTGTCTACTAATTTCAAATGGTTGTAATCAAAATTTGATTCTATATAATTTTCAGCAAATTGTTTTCTACCTGCTTCCAAAAATGTAATTAGGTCAATCCAATAACAAGCATCAATTTCTCCTGTACCAAAATGCATATTGAAAAAAGACTGCCATGCTAAGGGATCATTGTTTTTTAAATACACATTATCATGATCCATTCGATACTCAAAACTATCTTTCATTTGTTGTGAAGGATGAATTAAAACAACAGGGGCCTTAGATATAATTTTTTTGTTTGTTTTTTCTTGATAGTCTTCATAGGAAGCTACTGCAAAGGGGAGTAGTTCATCAATCATCCATGTTTGCACTATTCTTCTACCCGTTACTGGGTTCATCACCCCACTTGCCACTTTGGTGGCAGAAGCTGTGCTACTATCGTTTACAATGGCGAATGAAATATTTCTTTGCTGCAAAAAATAACCCAGCCAAGTGCCCACTAAGCCTTGACCAATGATTAAATATTTAACGTTTTTTTCCAAAAGGAATTACTTTATTGGTGGAAATAACAAAGGCAATACTATCTTTTACATTTCCTACATGGGCTACTAATACTAAATCAAAACTATCGCTGTAATCGTTGGGTACCGTAAAAGGGAATTCCACTTCAAACTTTTCATTTTGAATGGTGGTAAAATATTGAAAAGGAAAAATATTTAAAAACCAACCATCTACCGATGTCTTTGTTTGATGGTTAATAAGAGACAATACAAGTGTGCCTGTTTTTTCTTCTTTTAAATTATGTGTTAGTTCTACCTTTAATTTTACCGACTGGCCTGTTTTTAATTTTACAGGAGCAAGGCAATCTATTTTAATAGCAGGCTGCTGTGCTATACTTAACTGACTGCATAAAAAAAAGGTAAATAATAGTAGCGCATATTTCATAGGACAAACTTACAATAAAAAATCCCTTATCTTTTTAGGATAAGGGATTGCTGAATATAAATAGAGGTCTATTTCTTTTTTAAGGCTTCTGCCATTGTAATTCCAATGTCTGCAGGGCTAGCCACTACATGTATGCCGCAGCTTGCCATAATTTTCATTTTAGCAGCAGCAGTATCATCTGCACCACCAATGATAGCACCCGCATGACCCATTCTACGACCTGGAGGCGCTGTTTGCCCAGCAATAAAACCTACGACTGGTTTTCTTAAGTTATCCTTGATCCAATGGGCAGCATCTGCTTCCATACTTCCTCCAATTTCTCCAATCATGATAATACCTTCTGTCTCTGGATCGTTCATTAATAATTCAACTGCTTCTTTAGTAGTGGTTCCAATGATTGGGTCGCCACCAATTCCAATGGCTGTTGAAACACCTAGGCCTGCTTTTACTGCTTGATCTGCTGCTTCATAAGTTAAGGTTCCACTTTTGGAAACAATACCAATGGTTCCTTTTTTGAAAATAAAGCCTGGCATAATACCCACCTTAGCTTCTTCTGCAGTAATGACACCTGGACAGTTGGGTCCTATTAAACGAGTTGTTTTTCCTTCTAAGTAATTTTTTACTTTCACCATGTCTTGCACTGGAATGCCTTCCGTAATACAAACCACTAATGCAATCCCTGCATCTGTGGCTTCCATAATCGCATCGGCTGCAAATGCAGGAGGTACAAATATGATACTTACATTCGCGCCCGTATTTTTAACAGCATCGGCTACAGTATTAAATACAGGTTTTTCTAAATGCGTAGAACCTCCTTTTCCAGGGGTTACACCACCCACTACATTGGTGCCATATTCAATCATTTGACTGGCATGGAAACTTCCTTCAGTACCGGTAAAACCTTGCACGATGACCTTTGAATTTTTATTGACTAATACTGACATGTGGGCTATTTTGTTATTTGTGGCGCAAAAATAGGCTAATCGAGGTTTTTTTACACTTATTTCACAACAAAAATTGAAGGTTTTTTTATAAATGGCTTTCATGTGCTACTTTTGCCATTCTCTCAGACAAATTAAAAAAAATAATTATGGCAACAACTTCAGACATCAGTCGTGGAATGATTCTAAAACTAGACGGTAACTTATATTCTGTAGTAGAATTTGGAGAAAATAAAACGGCTCGTGCAGCAGCTAAAATCTGGGCCAAATTGAAGGGGGTAGACAATAAAAGATCTATTGAAAAAACATGGAATAGTGGTGAGAACATATATCCAGTGCGTGTAGAAAAGAAAACTTTTCAATACTTATATAAAGACGACAACGGCTATAACTTAATGAACAATGAGACTTTTGAGCAAATTGCAATGGCCGAGGAAATGATTGACGCCCCTCAGTTTTTAATTGATGGCGCTGAAGTATTTGTATTTATGAATACGGAGACCGAGCTTCCTATTGGAGCAGAGCTTCCAGAAAAGATAGACGTTAAAATTACTTATTGTGAAAATGGCGTTAAAGGAGATACTGCCACCCGTGCCCTTAAAGCTGCCACCATTGAATCGGGCGCAACTGTAATGGTGCCATTGTTTGTAAACGAGGGAGAGAAGATTAAGATTAATACCAAAAACGGAGAATACGTTGAACGTGTGAAGTAGACTTAAAACAGGCCTAAAATACCTTAAAATGCCCCCGATTGATCGGGGCATTTTTGCCAAAAAAAGCCCATTTTTAATAAAAAAAGCCCTTTTTTTCGCGAAAATTCATAAAAAAAGCCCATTTTTACCCAAAATTGCTAAACATGGACTTGAAACAAATTCACGATTTAATTAAGGTAGTTAACAAGAGTAATATCGGAGAGATAAGCATCGAAGATAAAGACGGTAAAGTAACTATCAAGCAAAAAGAAGAGCATGTAACAGTAAGCTCGGTGCCTGCAACAACTTATGCTGCAGCTCCAGTAGCAATGGCTGCTCCTTCTGCAGGTGGTCCTGCTGCTCCAATCGCCACAGCTGCCCCAGTAGCCACTAATTTATTGACCATTAAAAGTCCAATGATTGGAACTTTTTATAGAAGAGCATCACCTGATAAACCACTTATGGCCGAGGAAGGAACAGCAGTTGCTGTAGGTAAAGTGGTTTGCATTATTGAAGCGATGAAACTTTTCAATGAGATTGAAAGTGAAGTCAAAGGAACCATTGTGAAAATTTTGGTAGATGATGCCAGCCCAGTGGAGTATGACCAACCTTTATTCTTGGTTCAACCAGAATAAACCTCATCCATTTTCAAATTTTAATTCAGAAAAATGTTCAAAAAGATTTTGATAGCCAATCGTGGCGAAATTGCTTTACGTATTATTAGAACCTGTAGAGAAATGGGCATTAAAACAGTGGCCGTTTATTCAACTGCAGATAAAGATAGTTTGCACGTAAAGTTTGCAGATGAAGCTGTTTGTATAGGTGGTCCTAAAGGACAAGAATCCTATTTAAATATTCCACATATTATGGCGGCCTGTGAAATTACCAATGCTGATGCAGTGCATCCAGGTTATGGTTTTTTAGCAGAGAATGCAAAGTTTGCACAAATATGTGCCGACCATGGTATTAAATTTATTGGGCCAACACCTGATATGATTAATAGCATGGGTGATAAAATTACTGCCAAAGAAACCATGATTAAAGCAGGGGTCCCTGTGGTGCCGGGTGGAGAAGGTTTGTTAGAAAATGTATCGGCAGCCAAAAAATTAGCTAAAGAAATTGGATACCCTGTTATTATTAAAGCCACTGCAGGGGGTGGAGGTAAAGGAATGCGTGTGGTATGGAATGAAGGTGAAATTGAAAAAGCGTATGATGCAGCTAAAATGGAAGCAGGGGCAAGTTTTAAAAATGATGGTTTGTACATGGAGAAATTTGTGGAAGAACCAAGACATATAGAAATACAAGTTGCAGGAGACCAATACGGAAATGTTTGTCATTTAAGTG
>Ga0209596_1002208_pt1 | contig 16114 bp, 12 predicted proteins | sample M_130807_MF_Meta_FD_187314 | JGI IMG/M metagenome (GOLD analysis project Ga0209596, IMG submission 187314) | Freshwater microbial communities from Lake Montjoie, Canada to study carbon cycling - M_130807_MF_MetaG (SPAdes) (version 2) | ecosystem: Environmental > Aquatic > Freshwater > Lake... | reverse complement strand
AGTTCAAATCTGTTCGGGACTACCAGCCGAAAGGCAACACATCGGGGAATTAGCTCAGCTGGCTAGAGCACCTGCCTTGCACGCAGGGGGTCAACGGTTCGACTCCGTTATTCTCCACCACGCAGTAATAGCAATATTGCTGCATGAGTTCTTTGACTTATTGGAAATAAGATATACTACAAGAAGAGTAATATAAATAGGAGAAGTTACTAAGGGCGCACGGCGGATGCCTAGGCTCTCGGAGACGATGAAGGACGCGTACAGCTGCGATAAGCTGCGGAGAGGTGCCTAAAAACCTTTGACCCGCAGATTTCCGAATGGGGCAACCCATCTGTTTTAACAGAATTAAGAGTAAACCCGGTGAACTGAAACATCTAAGTAACCGGAGGAAAAGAAAACAATAAGTGATTCCCCAAGTAGTGGCGAGCGAACGGGGACATGGCCCAAACCGATCTTGTTACGGCAAGGTCGGGGTTGTAGGACCTTTAAATAAATGTAAATGGAATTGGAATATACCTGGAAAGGTGAGCCATAGAGTGTGACAGCCACTTACAAGTAAAATTTGCATTTGGGAAGGTATCCTGAGTAGCGCGGGGTCGGAGAAGCCTTGCGTGAATCTGCCAGCACCATCTGGTAAGGCTAAATACTCCCGAGAGACCGATAGTGAACAAGTACTGCGAAGGAAAGGTGAAAAGTATCCCGAACAGGGAGGTGAAAAGAACCTGAAATCGTGCGCCTACAAGCGGTCGGAGTCCCCATTGTGGGATGACGGCGTGCCTTTTGCATAATGAGCCTACGAGTTACTCCTCACTGGCAAGGTTAACCCCGATAACGGGGGCAGCCGAAGCGAAAGCGAGTCTTAACAGGGCGCATAGTCAGTGGGGGTAGACGCGAAACTTTGTGATCTACCCTTGGCCAGGATGAAGTTCAGGTAACACTGAATGGAGGTCCGAACCGGTAAACGTTGAAAAGTTTTCGGATGAGCTGAGGGTAGGGGTGAAAGGCCTATCAAACTGAGAGATAGCTCGTACTCCCCGAAATGTTTTTAGGAACAGCGTCGATGGTACAGTATTAGAGGTAGAGCTACTAATTGGGTAAGGGGAAGTCAAATTCTACCGAACTCAAATAAACTCCGAATGCTAATACTTAATTAATCGGCAGTGAGGGCATGGGTGCTAAGGTCCGTGCCCGAGAGGGAAAGAACCCAGACTAACAGCTAAGGTCCCCAAATGTATGTTAAGTTGATCAAATGTGGTCCAATCGCATAGACAGCCAGGATGTTTGCTTGGAAGCAGCAATTCATTTAAAGAGTGCGTAACAGCTCACTGGTCGAGCGATAGGGCATAAACAATAAACGGGCATAAACATACTACCGAAGCTCTAGATGCGGCGCAAGCCGTGTGGTAGGGGAGCATTCCAGTCAGCGTCGAAGGAGTTCCGTAAGGACTACTGGAGCGTCTGGAAAAGCAAATGTAGGCATAAGTAACGATAAAGGAGGTGAAAAACCTCCTCTCCGTAAATTCAAGGGTTCCTGATCAACGATAATCGGATCAGGGTTAGTCGGGACCTAAGGCGAACCGTTTCAGGGAAGTCGATGGACAACAGGTTAATATTCCTGTACTAGCTGAGAGGGACGGAGAGATGTAGCACTTACGTACAGACAGATGTACGTTGAGCCTAGTTTTCGGACGAAGCGAAAGTGTGAGTTCTCTTCCAAGAAAAGCTCCAGCGTAAACCCGTACCGTAAACCGACACAGGTGAATGAGGAGAGTATCCTAAGGAGCTCGAGTGAATCATGGTTAAGGAATTAGGCAAATTTACCCTGTAACTTCGGGAAAAAGGGTGCCCCGAGCAATCGGGGCCGCAGTAAAAAGGCCCAGGCAACTGTTTATCAAAAACACATGGCTCTGCTAAATCGAAAGATGATGTATAGGGTCTGACACCTGCCCGGTGCCGGAAGGTTAAAAGGGGATGTCAGCGCAAGCGAAGCATTGAATTGAAGCCCCGGTAAACGGCGGCCGTAACTATAACGGTCCTAAGGTAGCGAAATTCCTTGTCGGGTAAGTTCCGACCTGCACGAATGGTGTAATGATCTGGGCACTGTCTCAACCATGAGCTCGGTGAAATTGTAGTCTCGGTGAAGATGCCGAGTACCCGCAACGGGACGGAAAGACCCCGTGCACCTTTACTATAGCTTTGCATTGGGTTTGGATAATTGATGTGTAGAATAGGTGGGAGGCTTTGAAGCAATGTCGCTAGATGTTGTGGAGCCATCGTTGAAATACCACCCTTCAATTATTTGGATCCTAACTCCTAATGGGAGAACAGTGCATGGTGGGTAGTTTGACTGGGGTGGTCGCCTCCAAAAGAGTATCGGAGGCTTCCAAAGGTACACTCAGCACGCTTGGTAACCGTGCGTAGAGTGCAATAGCATAAGTGTGCTTGACTGTGAGACATACAAGTCGAGCAGGAACGAAAGTTGGGTATAGTGATCCGGCGGTTCTGTATGGAAAGGCCGTCGCTCATAGGATAAAAGGTACGCCGGGGATAACAGGCTGATTTTGCCCAAGAGCTCATATCGACGGCAAAGTTTGGCACCTCGATGTCGGCTCGTCACATCCTGGGGCTGGAGAAGGTCCCAAGGGTTGGGCTGTTCGCCCATTAAAGTGGCACGCGAGCTGGGTTCAGAACGTCGTGAGACAGTTCGGTCCCTATCTGTTGTGGGCGTTGGAAAATTGAGAGAATCTGACCTTAGTACGAGAGGACCGGGTCGGACGCACCTCTGGTGTATCTGTTATGGCGCTAGCTGTATCGCAGAGTAGCTACGTGCGGAATAGATAAGCGCTGAAAGCATCTAAGCGCGAAACTAGTCTCAAGATGAGTTTTCCTTTAAGGGTCGTAGAAGACTACTACGTTGATAGGCTACAGATGTAAATACAGTAATGTATGAGTCGAGTAGTACTAATTACCCGTAGACTTACCTTTAACTCTTTATTATTTCTTATTTCCAGCATTTGTCATAGACTTTAAAGACCTTATGGTGGCTATGGCGATGGTGTCCACCTCTTCCCATTCCGAACAGAGAAGTTAAGCCCATCAGCGCAGATGATACTTGGGTAATACCTGGGAAAGTATGTCGCCGCCGACTTTATTAAGACATAAAACCTGACCTAACAGTCGGGTTTTTTTGTTTATTACCGAATTGGATTTTACTTGGATCTTTCTACCCGCTTCACCTCATCCCACATCGCATCCATTTGCTCTAAGGTTAAATCGTTCAGCGATAACCCCTTTAATTCTGCAATACTCTCGATCGCTTTGAATCGTCTGATAAACTTGTGGTTGGTTAACTCCAAAGCATCGTCTGGATTGATACCGCTCAAACGAGCAAAATTGATCAACGCGAACAAATAATCACCAAATTCGGCCTCTTTATCCGCCTTGTTATCAGCCTCTTGGAATTCCGCCCATTCTTCTTCAACCTTCTTATAAGCATCCGCCGGATTGTTCCAGTCAAATCCTACCTGTGATGCCTTTTCTTGCATACGGTAGGCTTTGACAATTCCGGTTAAACCTTTGGGAACGCCATCTAAAATCCCATTTTTCTTGGTGCCCTTCTCCTTGATTTTGATCTGCTCCCAATTCTGTTTGACCTTCTCAGAATCGTTGGCTTCCACATCGCCGTAGATATGCGGATGTCTGCGAATAAGCTTACTGATTAGTGATTCAATTACATCGCCTACGTTGAAATCGTTGGTCTCGGACGCAATCTTACTATAAAATACAATGTGTAAAAGGATATCACCGAGCTCCTTTTTGATCTCCTCCGAATCTTTTTGTATGATGGCGTCTGATAATTCAAACGTCTCCTCAATGGTTAGCGTGCGTATGGTCTCCATGGTTTGTTCTTTATCCCACGGACACTTTGCGCGTAATTCATCCATCACATCCAACAGTTTGGAGAATTGGTCCAATATTTCAGCTCGGTTCATTTGGTTATTATTACTCTTACGATTTCTAATTGATTTTATTTCTTCCTTGATATTTGATGAAGTTTATTCCCTGGTCCTGATTTGATTTTCGACCCAATCACGATGAATAATTAATGTGATCAGAAACTAGTTGCTTTCGAGCATCAAATCCATAATAGCCAAGGCACACACCGCTTCAACAATCGGGACAGCCCTTGGCAATACACAGGGGTCATGTCGTCCCGTGGCCGCTAAGGTTACATTGTCACCCAATTTATTCACGGTATTCTGCTCTTTACCGATGGTTGATGTAGGTTTAAAGGCCACCTGGATTTCTATGTCGTCCCCGGTACTCATGCCACCAATGATTCCTCCACTGTGATTGGTTTTTGTGCTCACCCCATTTGAATCACTGACCCATTCATCGTTGTGCTGGGATCCTTTCATCGAAGCGGCAGAAAAACCATCGCCAAATGAAATGCCCTTAACCGCGTTGATATTCAATAAATACTGACCTAGAACGGATTGCAATTTCCCAAAAACAGGCTCTCCGATTCCTTTTGGCATTCCGCTTATATTACATTGGATTACTCCTCCCAAACTGTCGTTTTCCGATTTTGCCAATTCAATGGCAGCGATCATAGCCTCACTGGTTTCTAAATCCCAGCATCTAACTAGACTTCTTTCAATGTCTGATGCAATAGGCGTGGATTGGGTTTTTGGGGCGATGATCGTATAGATTTGATTCACCCATCCGGTGATTATGATACCCTGTTTTTCTAAATATTGAATGGCCAATGCACCAGCGGCGACCCATCCTGCTGTAATTCTTGCACTGCTTCGTCCACCACCGCGATGATCACGATGATCGTATTTGGTGTCGTATAATGAATCAGCATGGCCAGGTCTGTAAATGTCCTTTAACGCATCGTAGTCCTCCGACTTCGCATCAGTATTTGGAATCAACATTGTTATTGGCGAGCCTAGGGTTTTTCCTTCAAAAATTCCAGAAATGATTTCAACGACATCACTTTCGTTACGAGTTGTGGTAATGTTACTCTGACCAGGACGTCGTCGTTGCATACATCTTTGCAATGCCTCTAAATCAACGGTCACGTTTGATGGATATCCATCTATCACAACTCCAATGGCAGTCCCGTGGCTTTCACCAAATGAAGTGATGGTTAAATTCTTGCCGATGCTGATGCTATTTCTTGCCATTTCGTTTTGATATACTACTACTACTACTACTATTCAATTTCTTGATTTACCAAGTATGGTCGATCTGAATTTTTGGTCCTTCAGGTGTGCCAACGAAAATCAAACTGAAACGACCGCTCAAAGTATCTTGAGTGGGAGCGTTGTTATTATTTTGATTCAGGGGATTGGGTTTGCCATTTTGCGACAAGGATCCGGTGGCCTGCTCCACTTTATTCTTTTGAATGACTTCCCATCTTCCGATGACTTGTGCGATGTAGGCCGATTCATTTACCCATCGGATTTCGTCGCGATGAAAGGTGAGTTTTCCCATCGCATCTTTATCTGGGTAGCCTTTTTTATAGGAATCTGTAATTTCTTGCCAACTTGTTTTAACTTTTTTGTCGGTAATGAATCGCACGCTGGAATCTTTGATGTAGCCCGACATAAAAACATCGATGTTCGCATCGTTCCAACCCTTAAGTTGATAATCAAGCACCTTGTTAACATCGTTCAACGTATATGCAAATACGCTTTGACTTTTGGATAGATTCGTTACGGGGTCTGAACCGCCACTTTGGTAGCGATAAATAAACGATATGACTGTGCAGACCATCGCAATTATTGCAAGAATCCAGGTTTTGCGTGAGTCAGTTCCTTTCTTCTTGGCAACTGTTTCTGTTGTATTGTTGTGATTTTCGGTGTTCATGTGACTGACGATTAACTTAATCAAAGGTACACTTCTTCAATTGCTCCCAAAACTGCGGAAAGGATTTTTCTACACAGGCCGTATCGGTATAGCTCAAAGTGGGAATCCATGGTTTGAGTGCAGAAAATGCCATTGCAATGCGATGGTCTGATTGGGTGTTTACATTGAGTTGGGCAGGAAAGCATCGACCGGAATAGTTTAATAGCCAAAGGTCATTCGCGTCAGAGCCAGATTTTTTTAGTGTGCATCCCAGCGGTTTGATATTATCTTGAATTGCTGCAATTCTGTCGCACTCTTTGTATCGCAGATTTTCAATGCCATGAATTACCACAGATTTCCCCATGATGCACCATCCAACCACTAGGGCAGGAACCAGGTCGGGGTTGTTTTTTAGATTGATATGCAGGGTTTGATCGTGCGCTATTATTTCATCGTCCTCTAAAAAATCAGGGGTCGGGTTAATGTGGCTATTCTGCCTTGAAATCAGAATCCCGTTCTCGGTTGCAATTGACTTGATGCCAAGATGATTGCCTAATTCGCACATTATTGCATCGCCTTGCGCGCTTTTGCCCGTGAGTGCTAAATTTGTATCCAGCTGAGATTGACTCATTTTTAAGCCAAGTAGTTCAAACGTAGAATCCTTTGGCATGCCCAGCAGAATTGGGTAGAAGAATGCGGCGGAGCTCCAATCCGATTCTAGTATATCTAAATCAATTGGGGTATTTGAACTCTGGTAATCTCCATTGATTGTAATGCAAAGCTCGGTGCCTTCTTTAACGCTTGAAGTCTCAATGCCCAACCGATTCAATAACTGAACAGTCATTTCTATATAGGCCTCAGAATGGGTGTTATCGGTGATGATGATTCTTTTGATACCGTCAAATAAAGGAGCAATCAAAAGCAATGCACTGGCATACTGAGAACTTAGAGCCGCACTGATTGTGACATCTCGCCATGCTGTTATCCCGCGATTTATTGAAATGGGGGTGAATCCAACCCGGTCAGAATAACTTATGTCGGCGCCCATTACAATTAAAGCGGTTACCAAAGGTTCGATGCTTCTGCTGTTTAAGCTTTCATTGCCCGTGATTTGACAACGCGAAGTGAAATTTGCAGCGGCGAAGGCGGTAAATAGTCTACACGGCGTTCCGGCATCTTGAAAATAATAGGTCGACGACTCACCGGCGGAGTTGTCTTGGCTAAGCGCATTTATCAGCAGCTGCGTGTCTCTACATCCATTGGCGATAATGTGTGAGTTGTCTTCCAGCCAAGATTTTAGATTTCCCTGGCCGGCGATGGCAATCAAAGCTCGGTTTAGCAGGCTTTTACTTACCGGGAGGTTAATTTGTATGGCCGACATAATTATTCAATACTTGAATTACGGCCTCGGGTGATACGGCGATATTATAGTCACAATCTCCTGGGGCATAAGCCATACAGAACAATAATTTGTCGTGGATATTCTTTTTATCGGCCCGGATATAATTCATCAACACCGGAATGTCATTCTGACTAAAATGAATGGAAGAATACAGTCCTTCTACAATCGTTTTTAATTGTTGATGTAAGGCTTCTGTCACTTCCCTTTGGGTGGATAATTGAATCGCCAAGGCCGACTCCATGACCAATCCCCATGCAATGGCGAAGCCGTGCGGGATGGGCTTCTCCTGGTCAAGGCATAACGATTCTAATGCGTGGCCAATCGTATGACCAAGGTTTAATAATTTCCGCTGTCCCTTTTCTTCGAAATCCGCGTTAACAATGCGCGATTTGATTTTGATGTTCCACTCCAAGATGCTCAGCCATGTTTGGTGATCATTTGTGTTTGGGATGGGCTGCTGAACTTGTGTCCAAGCTTTTCCGCCCAATAAGGTTCCGTGTTTGATCACCTCAGCCCATCCGCTCAATACCTCGTTATGGGGTAGTGTTTTTAACCAATGTGGCGTGATGAAGATATTAGTTGCGGTAGAAAATGTGCCGATATAATTTTTATAATGACCTAAATTGATGCCGGTTTTTCCACCAACAGAAGCATCAACCATCGCCAATAAGGTCGTTGGGATATTCCAAAATTCGATGCCTCTCAAATACGTTGAAGCGCAGAAACCCCCTACATCGCAAAGTGCGCCACCACCAATATTAATCAGTAGTGAACTGCGCTGCGCGTTGTTGTCCTTCAGCCAAGTGTAAATAGTTTCGCAGACAGTGAGGTTTTTGGCATCATCGCCATTGGGAATGGTAAGGATATGAGATTCGGGAATACCGCCTACGCAATCGTCAATGAACGACAAACAAAGGGATTGGGTTGATTGACTACATAAGAAAAAGACATCCGGTTTTGAAGCGATGTTGGCGTCCGAAATGTTATCAAACCTCGATGATAACGCTTCAGAGAATTGCGTGGCGATATCCAAGCCACACCAAATCATGATTTGATTTTATCGTATCGCTGACTGTTGGTTGGGTCGATTTCGGAGAGAAATTTTGCCATAGCCGTTTTTTCAGGGACGGCCGCCCCTTTATATATTTCTACGAGCTCAGCCCATTTAGTTGAGAAGAAGGATTTTTGCAACAAGCAGTTTTGGAAAATCGACTGGGTTTCTTTTAACTTCTTGATGTTTTCGGTGATGCTTTTTCTTGCCTGGTCTGGGTTTGCCGCAAACTGATCCATCCCTTTTCGGTGATAGTTATAGGTGAGCAAACGAAGGTCCTTAAATCTTGGGTTTGTGAGATTCTCCGCCAAGTAGAATCTGTTTCTTATCCCTTTGCCATCGCCCTGATTCCAGCCCATTTTGTTGGTCATGATTGAAACCATACTTTGCATCTTTGAAAAATACGGCGAGCCACCCAATTCTGAAAAACTATCGAAGTCCATTCCAATCGCTAAGTTGACATAATAAGCGAGTAGGGTGGTGAAGTCATTCATGTTCATGTTCTCCTGGTATTCGAGGTTTTCGAATTCTCTATAACTGAAAGTGATGTCTTCGTCGTTGAACTGAAAAATGGTTGTCTTGTAAGTAGAGTTATATGTCGGCCTAACCACCTGAAACTGCATGGAGCCTGAAAAGTCGTTGTTGTTAATCGCTGTGATGTCGAAAAACATGCTAAACTCAATTTTCTCTTGCGATGCGATGTTTTCGTCGGTCCATTTTCTTGTGTTGATGAACTGCTGGGCCGCATTTTGCAAAGTTTGTAACACCTGTTTGTCGGTCATTTGAACCCGAGGCGCTACAATTTGAATATTTGCTTTGATTTCTTGGGAAAATACGCTTGGAATAAACACTGCGAGGGCAATGAAAATTACTGTAAGTTTCTTCAAGGGATTTACGGAGTATTTCATCAATGAGTTTGGGTTAACCATTCTGATAAAGATTGAAGGAGTTTCTGGGCGACCTCGGTTTTAGATGCGGTGGGGATTTGCCATTGTTTTCCATCGTTACAGAAAATCGTTACGGCATTGGTATCCACGCCAAATCCGGATTCGGGGTTGCTTTGAGAGTTAAGAACGATGCAATCTAGGTTTTTCTTTTGCAATTTGCCTAGCGCATTATTATTTTCATTTTCTGTTTCTGTTTCTAGCGCAAATCCAATGGTAATTTGGTTTGACCGTTTTTGACCCGATAATTCACTAAGGATATCGGGATTCTTTGTCAATGTAATCGTAATAGAGTCCTCAGTTTTTTTGATTTTCTGTGATGCGATTTCAACGGGAGCGAAATCAGCCACGGCCGCCGCCATAATTAAGATATCGCAATGCGGGAAAAGCGCTAGACATTTCGTATGCATCTCTTTGGCACTGAGGGTAGGGTATACCGCGCAGTTTTCAGGCAAAGCCACACTCACTGAGCCATATACTATGTCGACCGTTGCGCCAGATTGAACCAAAGCATCAGCGATCGCAAATCCCATTTTGCCAGAACTGTGATTGCCTATGAATCTTACGGGGTCGATTGACTCTTGTGTGCCACCCGCGGTGACCAAGACTCGTTTACCTGTAAAATAATTGGGGGCGGGCAATAGTTGACTTTCAAGGACCGCGAATATTTGTTCGGGTTCTGCCATTCTACCTTTTCCCGATAGGCCAGAGGCCAATTCTCCGTCTACAGGGTCGATTATATTTATACCTTGACTCGTCAGTGTTTTGATGTTGGCCTGGGTTGATGCATGCGTCCACATGTCGAGGTCCATTGCCGGAGCCACCCAAACTGGGCAGCGAGACGACAGGATGACCGACATCAGCAGATTGTCGCACAGCCCATGAGCCATTTTAGCCAAGGTGTTAGCTCCCGCGGGCGCAACTACAATGGCATCGGCCCAAAGAGCCAAGTGGACGTGGTTGTTCCATTCGCCCTGGCTATTTTTGAAAAAATCGGATAAAACTGGGTTTTCGGATAGGACCGAAAGGGTTTGGGGTGTGACAAAAGATTTAGCGGCCTCAGTTACGATGACCTGTACTTCTGCACCCTCCTTTTTGAGAAGTCGAACCAATTGTGGGATTTTATAAGCGGCAATGCCACCTGTAACCCCAACAATGATTTTCTTATTCTTAAAGTGGTTTTTCCGGAGCATCGGGGATTCTCCAGTAGGTTTTTTGATCGTCAAACTCCTGCGTAGCCATCAATGTAGGTTTTGGCATGCGCTCATACATCATCGAGATTTCAATCTGCTCTCTATTTTCTTGAATTTCTTCCAAGTTGTCTGCGTCGTTGATAAATGGCTCCAAACGATTGCGCAACTCTTCCTTTTGCTTCTCGGCGATTTGATTCGCACGCTTTGAAATGATGATTGCACTCAAATAAATGTTGTCGGTCTCTTGCTCTAAATTGCGCAAGTCACGTGTTTCGGCATTACGGGATATAGGATTGCTCATATGATTTCTTTCAATTTTGTGATTTCTTTGATGATTTTTAGTCTCGTTTCTGCTGCATCAGAACTATGTAAGCCGGCAGATCTATTGGCGTCTACATAATCGTCGATTAGCTTCATTGCTTTTTCTAATCGTTCGATACGCTTTGATTCAACGGAGTTCATTCCATACAAAAACTGTGCCTTATAGGCGATGAATTCCAGTTCCTCTTTTTGTGGGATGTCGGGGTAGGATTTAAGTGCTAAAACTGCAGCAGCACTTGCGGCCTTGAATTCTGAAATTTGATAATATTGGTTAACCTGTGCGAAGGCTTTTTTGTGAATACGCTCCCTCAGATCGTCGATATGCTCATTGCACTTCGGAATATAATCAGAGTCAGGATAGGCATTCATGAATTCCTGAATCTCGTTGATGATGTCAATTGTGTTTACCTGGTCTAAATCGTAATCCGCCACCGACATGAAATCGCAGTAAAGAGCCATGTAGGAGCAGTCTACAGCCTTTGGGCTTCGTGAGAATTTGTAAGTGAAATCTTTGAATAATGTACTTGCATCTTCGTAGGCCTTCAAATTGAAATAACAATAAGCCACTTTTACGTAGGTGAGCTCTAAACTATCGCGCTTGTTCTGGAAATAATCGTCTTTCAGTTGCTCATATAATGGCAAAGCACGACCAAAATCCTCTTTGGCATAAAGCTCTTCAGCCTTGGCCATTTTTAAACCTGAGTTCTTGCCTTTGAAGATTTTTCCATAGTCGCTGCAACCCACATTAATTGTGAGAAGGGCAATCAGTAGAAACAAATTTGACTTGAACCGCATAATAAACTTGCAAATATAAGTAAAATCAAGGGGTTTTTCATTAAAATCGACGGGGATTTTGGGGCATTCAACGGATTATTTTGTATTGTGTCAATCTCTTGAAAACTTGTTTATACAAAGCCGTCTTTTATCGTCAATTTTGAACCTTTATGGAAGCCCACAACACTGTTTCATCCATGGCCACTATGGCTACACAAATTCGGCGCGATGTTCTTCGCATGGTTCATGCTGTTTCAAGCGGTCACCCAGGTGGCTCTTTAGGCTGTGTGGATTATTTCACTGCATTGCATTTTCATTTTATGAAGCACAATGCTGCCAATTTTAACATGAGTGGAAACGGCGAAGATGTTTTCATTTTGAGTAATGGTCACATTTCGCCAGTATATTACAGCACATTGGCTCGCTCGGGTTACTTTCCCGTGCCTGAGTTAGCAACCTTCCGTAAGTTGAATACACGTTTGCAAGGTCACCCCGCTACACATGAACATCTCCCAGGGATACGTGTCGCCACGGGTTCTTTGGGTCAAGGTTTGAGTGTTGCGGCGGGTTTGGCGCTTCAGAAAAAACTCGACAAAGACGATCACACTTTATGGGTGGTTACCGGCGATGGAGAATTGCAAGAAGGTCAGATTTGGGAAGCAGTTATGTTTGCTGCCCATCGCAAGTTGGATAATATGATTGTTGCGGTTGACTTTAATCAGAAACAAATTGATGGTTCTACGGGTGATGTAATGGGATTGACCGAATGGACATCGAAGTTCTTGGCCTTTGGCTGGGAAGTACTGGAGATGGATGGCAACAATTGGGATAGCATCATGAAAGTGGTTCCCGAGGCTCAATCTAAATTGGGTGGTGGCAAACCTATCGTCATTATAATGAAAACGGAAATGGGTCAGGGTGTCGACTTTATGATGGGTACACACGCATGGCATGGTAAGGCTCCGAACGATGAACAGTTGGAACGTGCGTTGGCGCAATTGCCAGTGACGGAACACGGAGATTATTAATGGTATGATAATGGATTGACAGGCATCGAGTTATCCAAAATGAAAACTATGAGAAAAATTACCCTATTGCTCTGCTTACTGATTATGTCGTCTTTGGGCGCACAAGTAAAAAATGGGTATCCCGGACAAAAAACGCGGATGTTGTTTTTGCTTGATGGCAGTGGAAGTATGTTGGCGGAGATGGGGAATTCAACGCGTTGGGCGGTAGCTGTGACGTTGATGAATAAAATGGTTGATACGTTGCGGTCGGTTGAGAATTTGGAGGTAGGTCTTCGCGTTTTTGGTCATACCCAACCCAACGAAAAAAAGGATTGTAACGATACCAAATTAGAAGTGCCTTTTGCGCCTTTTAATCACAAGCAATTCGCGGCCAAGCTAAAGACTATCAAGCCTTTGGGATACACCTCAATTGCGCAATCGTTGTTGGCATCGGCAAAGGATTTTCCGGCAGATCCTACAGCGAGAAATATCATCATTATCATTACGGATGGGGTAGAAGAATGCGGTGGCGACCCCTGTGCAATTAGTATCGCATTGCAACAGAAGGGTATCATATTGAGACCTTTTGTGATTGGTTTGGGTACGGATAGCGAAACTTTTAGGAATGCTTATTCTTGTACCGGAAGATACTTTAATGCCGAGACGCCGGCACAATTTCAAAAGATCATTGGCGTGATTATCAACCAGGCGTTAAACAATACTACGGTTCAAATCAATTTATTGGATAATCAGGGGTTGCCTAGGGAAACCGACGTGCCGTTGACCATTTTTGATGCGGATAACGGTCAGATGGTTGAGAATGTGATACATACGATGAATGGCAAAGGCGTTCCCGATACTTTGTATTTGGATCCCGTACGTCGTTACCGCGTGGTGGCACATACCAAGCCTCAGGTGAGTTCGGAGATTATAGAGATGGTTCCGGGCAAGCATAATGTGATTCCGTTGCAGACACCCCAGGGTAGTTTGTTGTTGAAGATGGGTGGGATTACCAAATATCCTCGATTGCAGGCGATCGTAAGGAAGGGAAACACGATGCAGACGATCAACGCGCAGGAGTTCAATACATTGGAGAAGTACATTGTGGGTGGGTATGATTTGGAGATTTTGACCATTCCGAGATTGAAATTTAATGCAGTTCAAATCAAACAGAATCAAACTTTCACGATAGAGATTCCGAACCCGGGGGTATTGCAGTTGAGCATCGGAAAAGATGTTACAGGGGCAGTGTTTCAGCGGGTTGACAATAAATTAGAGTGGGTTATGGACTTGAATGGCACGGTACCAAAGCAAATGATCAATATGCAACCGGGTGAGTTTACAGTGGTATATCGCACAGCGGGGGAGACAAGGACACTTTATAGTAAATCGAAAATATTTAAAATCAATTCAGGAACCAATACGCAATTATCGATCTAACACACATGAAATCATACGAAATTTTAGGACAAAAAGACACCCGGAGTGGGTTTGGCGCTGGATTACACGAAGCTGGCAAATTGGACAGCAATGTAGTTGCATTGTGCGCAGATTTAACGGGTTCTTTGATGATGGATGCCTTCAAGGATGAATTTCCGGAGCGTTTTATTCAGGCGGGAATTGCAGAGGCAAATATGATTAGCGCATCAGCGGGTTTGGCTACGGGCGGTAAGATTCCGTTTGCTGGAACTTTTGCGAATTTCGCAACTGGCCGCGTGTATGATCAGATCAGGCAGAGTGTGGCTTACAGTCATAAGAATGTGAAGATTTGTGCTTCTCATGCCGGATTGACATTGGGAGAGGATGGCGCTACGCACCAGATTTTGGAAGATCTTGGGTTGATGAAAATGTTGCCAGGAATGGTGGTGATTAATCCTTGCGATTACAATCAGACCAAGGCTGCCACGATGGCGATTGCCAAATACGATGGTCCTTGTTATCTGCGTTTCGGTCGTCCAAAATGGCCCGTTTTCATCCCAGAAGATATGCCTTTTGAGATTGGTAAGGCGTTGATGTTGAATGAGGGGAAAGATGTTACAATTTTCGCAACAGGTCATATGGTATGGAAGGCAATTGAAGCTGGACATGCTTTGGCGGAGAAGGGGATTGATGCGGAGGTGATTAATATTCATACGATTAAGCCATTGGATAGGGATGCGATTTTGGCATCGGCGAAAAAGACGGGTTGTGTGGTAAGTGCGGAGGAGCATCAGATGAATGGCGGTTTGGGCGATAGCATTGCTCAGTTATTGGGCCGGGAGTTGCCAACACCGATGGAGTATGTGGCAGTGAATGATTCATTCGGGGAGAGCGGTACGCCGGATCAGTTGTTAGAGAAATACGGTTTAACCACGGCTGCGATTGTGGCTGCGACGGAACGAGCGATTGCCAGAAAGGCATAAAAGGTTAAACAAATTCCATTCGTTGCGGGTCGTTTCGATGCGCAAGCGGATGTATCTTTGAGGCCCGGCGAAGCCGGGCTTCATTTATTATGGGGAAGTGAGCAATCAACAATGAATACGAGAGAAATTCTGGGTGCCTTTGCCCAAATCCAACCCATGCAGGCACTGGCGGCCGCGGCGGAGCACGCGGCCGCACCCATCCACCTCCAAGGGCTGGCGGGCTCGGGCTTCGCCCTCGCCCTCGCTTCCCTCTACGCATCTACCTCCCGCCCCATCATCGCAATCCTCCCCAACAAAGACGAAGCCCAATATTTTAAATCCGACCTCGAAAACCTCCTCGTAGGGGAACCCATCTACTTCCTCCCAGATTCATACCTGAAACCCTATAATACCGCCCGCGAAAATGCCATGGGCGTGCAAGAACGCATCGAAACCCTCAATGCACTTCGCAAAAATAACAAACGCATCTTCGTTACCTATGGCTCCGCCATCGCCGAATATGTCGTGGATAAAGTAGAACTCGAAAAATCTTCCATCGATATCGCAAGAGGTCAAAACCTCGATACCGAATTTTTGATGGAATTTTTGGAAATTAATGGATTTGAACGACGCGATTTTGTGTTTGCACCCGGTGAATTTAGCATACGCGGGGGAATTGTTGATCTATTCAGTTTTGCCCATGAATTCCCTTTCCGGATAGAATTGGATGGCGATATCATCGAAAGCATCCGCACGTTTGATGTCAACGACCAACTTTCACTCAAAGAAATTGCCCATTTTTCGCTGCTCCCTAACATTCAAGACCAACGCGATGAAGAAACCACCATTTCAATTACCGACTACTTTGATCCTAAAACGCTGGTTGTTTCGTTTGATCTAAGCTTTCAAATCGAAGAACTAGGCAAAGCCTGGGAAAAAGCCCTCCAAATCCATCAAGAGGCCGTTGATTTTGGCAGAGAAATTATTCCCAAACACCCTAAACAAATCTGGAATACGCCCAAAGGCCTGATTTCGGCACTTGAGCCTTTCACACAAATACATAATAGTGGTGCGCGTCCCACCGGGAAAATAGAAATCATCGAGTTCCTGCAGCAGCCTCAACCACTGTTCAAAAGGAATTTTTCTATGCTCACCGAATGGATGCAATCCAATAAAGCTGAAGGG
>Ga0209596_1002206_pt1 | contig 16121 bp, 14 predicted proteins | sample M_130807_MF_Meta_FD_187314 | JGI IMG/M metagenome (GOLD analysis project Ga0209596, IMG submission 187314) | Freshwater microbial communities from Lake Montjoie, Canada to study carbon cycling - M_130807_MF_MetaG (SPAdes) (version 2) | ecosystem: Environmental > Aquatic > Freshwater > Lake... | reverse complement strand
AAGCGCATGATTATCGACTTTGACTTAGGCATCGAGTTAGTTTCAGTCGAGACCGTACGACAACCAGACGGGCTCGCTCTCTCAAGTCGCAACGCCCGGCTCACTGCGCAGCAACGCGATGCGGCTTGCGTCATCTATCGCGGTCTTCAAGCCGCGCGTAATGCCTATATGCAGGGCGAACAATCGTCAGCAGAACTTATAGCAATTACAACAGACATCTACGCATCATGCTCTGAAGCCAGAGTCGAATACATCGAGATATTTGACTCAACTACAATGTGTGCACTTCAGAACATCTCCAAGCGAAATGCTGTTATGGCTGTCGCGGTGTGGTTTGGTGATATACGCTTGATAGATAATATTGAATTCACTGCATAGGTAACGACGTATGCCCAATGCCGCATTCTCGTCTTGGCCTGCATCGCTCTGGAAAAGCGATTCGCTCACACACTCTTTCGAGCACGCACCGTCTCAAGTGGACTGCGATGTTTGTATTGTGGGAGCGGGTTATTCAGGCCTATGGACAGCGATTCAATTACACGAAATCAATCCATCTAAGAAGATCGTCATAGTTGAGGCCGTACAACCTGGATTCGGAGCAAGTGGACGCAACGGAGGTTGGTGTAGTGCATTTTTGCCCATGAGTCTTGACGCGATCGCCAAAGCATCTTCTCGCGCAGAAGCAATTGCGATGCAACAAGCCATGTACGACAGTGTTCGAGACATCGGGTTATTCATCGCCCGACACAATATTGAATGTGGCTGGGCTGCAGGCGGAACTCTCCAAAGCGCGACCAATAGCGCCCACCTTGCTCGACTTCAGTCCCATGTCGACAGTTATCGTACTTATGGATTTGGTGATGAGCACATCACGTTGCTGAGTGCTTCGCAAGCCAACCAGCGCATCAAAGCCCAAGGCACACTCGGTGCAACGTATTCTCCTGACTGTGCTGCTGTGCACCCAGGTCAACTACTTGATGGTCTTGTACGTCAGTGCATGGCAAATGACGTCACTATCTACGGAGACACCCGCGTCATAGATATCTCCCAACATTGCGTCACTGCTCAAACCAAGGATCATTTCACCCAAATTCAAGCAACGCATATCGTTCGCGCCACAGAGGGTTATACGTCAACTATCAAAACGTCGCGTCGAGCAACCGTTCCGATCTATTCATATATGATTGCAACCGAGCCACTACCAAACGAGATTTGGAGCTCCATCGGATGGGCATCTCGCGAAACATTTAGTGATGCGCGCAACATGGTTATCTACGCGCAGCGCACTGCCGACAATCGAATCGCTTTTGGTGGTCGTGGAGCACCGTATCGTTTTGGAAGTTCCGTCGATTCAAAGTCTGATATCTCTAGTGCCGTTCATCGAAAAATAGCCGCCACAATGCATGCCTTGTTTCCGTCTACGCAAGACGCTTTGATTACGCATCGTTGGGGTGGCCCACTTGGCATCACTCGAGATTGGTTCTCCGGTGTCACTCTTGACCACAACACTGGGTTGGCAACGCTGGGAGGCTACGTCGGTGACGGAGTCGCTGCGTCATACTTGGCCGCTAAAACTCTGGCACATCTGATCTGCGATACCCAAGAACCTGTGACTCGCCTACCGTGGGCTCAGCATGTGTCGCCTGCATGGGAGCCCGAGCCTTTGCGATGGCTCGGCATTAACGCCTTGCTGAAAGTTCCAGAACTTAGTGACTTACAGGAAGCGCGCAATAGATCCAGTTCATGGCTACTGCGTGTTCTCAAGCGTTTTACCCGCTAAACCTCAACGATGCATTTGTGAGTTTTGTTGAGATGCCTTTAGGCGGATCGTGTACAGCGAGTCTCCCGATATCACTCCTCCGCGCGACAACAAGCGACCGTATTGCCAGTTTGATAACCCAAGCTCTGGGCGCAATAGCGCAAACTGCCCATCTACCCAGCGTGTAAAGCCGTCCCCAACAAATGGCGCGTTCGCAGTTTTCCAGACCTGTTCGATCTCTTCGTTATCTGTGCTGACTACCGACACCACAAAGTGGGGACTGTATATATTGCACAATGAAATACCATCAGCTAACAGCTCAACCGCGACAATTGCGAACTCCGGGATGTCTTCCCATTCGTATTCAATAGCTAGATCCGTTTCAGCTATTAGGTCAGTCTCGTCACAATATCGTGACGCTACATCTAACGCATGTTGCGTCGCATGAATACGAATAGCGCCATGTCGCTTCGATGATGCTGCTCTGGCGGCCTCAATAATTATTGGTATCTGTTGGGTCGCTTGAGATGCCACCACACAAACCGTATTGAGGGTGTTGCACACTTTTCGGTCAAGCGAATGTTGTACGACGCTTCTCAGACGTTCTGGCTCTGCGTGTTCCCCCACAATCATCCATGCCCCACCGGTGCCGTGAAGACTGACCGCAGTTCCGACCTGTTGTGCGATCGCACCAAGTTGCGAAACAGCCTCACCGGAACCCCGCGCCACTGCTAACGAGAGTCGCCCATCATTAAACAACGCCCAACCTGCAGCATGTTCGGGCGAGTCAACAAGCACCACACAACCCAAGGGCAAGCCCGCCGCTACAAGTGCTGGCTGAATCACGAGAGCCATCAAGGCTCGTGCTGTGCGTAATGCATCGCTTCCGATTCTAAAAACGACAGTGTTGCCCGAGCGCAATACACCCGTTGCGTCGGCGAACACATTTGGTCGTCCTTCAAAAACGAATCCAACAACTCCCAGTGGTGCACGCCACTGCTCAACTGTCCATCCATCATGCTCTACCTTTGAGACCAGTTGCTGTTGATCAAGGGCCATGTGTTGCCACAAACGAAAAGCATCTACCATGTCTTGTCTCATCGCGTCGCTAAGTACTAATCGGGTGGTTGAACGCTTACGTGCAGTGGCATCTTGTACATCGTCGTCATTAGCCGCACGGATCGCCCCGAACACGCTGTCATCGGCCAACAATTCGGCTGCGATCTTATAAAAATCAGTGATTGCTGAATCTCCAACAACACCGAGTTGCGAAAATGCATCAACACATTGCGTCACTGCATCAGCGACAAGTTCTTCAACCGTCGCCGGAATACGCAGCAGAAGGCTGTTGCGAGCGAGACCAATCACGGTGTCACCCGCCTCAAGGGATTCGGCGAAATCTTGATCAACCGTGATCAAAACCCCGCCCACCAGCACTCGATCCCCCGTCCGAAGAACATGTTGGTCTGGCATTGACCTATTCTGCTCTGTGTGACCAACCAAACCGACATCGACCCTTTTTACTTCCGTCAGCTTCTGAGCGGCCGAGATTTTGCCGTCGGGGATTCTCTGGCAAGCCAAATGGTGAACTACGCGTACCTCATCGGTGACAGCATTACCCGTGAGTGCGTGCTGGTTGACCCGGCATATGCCGTTGACGATCTCGTGCGCATCGCCCAAGAAGACGACATGACCATCACCGGAGTACTGGCATCGCACTACCACCCTGACCATGTGGGGGGTTCAATGATGGGTCACACCATTGAAGGCGTCAGCGCACTGCTCGAGAATCATCACGTACCGATACATGTCAACACCAATGAGGCTCCATGGGTGTTGCGAACAACAGGTGTATCAGACTCGGACCTATGTCAGCATTCGGCTGGTGACACCATCATGGTCGGCAATATTGAGGTGACAATGGTTCACACGCCTGGCCACACACCCGGTAGTCAATGTTTCTTGGCGCACGGTTGTCTTGTGTCTGGAGACACTCTGTTTCTCGAAGGGTGCGGACGCACGGACCTGCCCGGAAGCGATCCATCGCTGATGTACGAAAGTCTCAACATGTTGGCCCAGCTTCCAGACAGCACGATTGTTTTTCCCGGACACGCGTATTCAACCCCAACCGACATGCTTCTACGTGACGTCAAAGCAACTAACTACGTTTTTAAACCAAAGACTCGTGAGGACTGGATGGCGTGGTTCGGAGGAGCTGGCTGAGTTATCTGCCTTACATCAGAACACGGCGCCGGCGATAGCGCTGATTCCGCTCATCACCAATAACACAAGAACGAGCACCCTAAACGCCTCGGCATTTACACGTGGGCGCAAGACGAGTCCAACTTTGAGCGCTAACACAAGTGTCGGAAGAACAATAACGCTGGCCCGTAGAGCATCGGCCGTCACCTCGCCGGCTAAACAAAACAGAACAAATGAAGCGATCCCAACAACTGCAAACACGCGATTAATCGTCGCACGAAAACGATCTGGCTCGATCTTGCGTGCATGCATTAGAAACGCTAACGGCGGCCCGTTTGTTGATAACGATGTCGCCAACACTCCCGAGATAATTCCAATAATCCATTCATGGCGCACAGATTCACGTTTCAACGTAAAACCTTTCCCCAACAAGATCGTCACTGCCAATATGACGACTCCTAATACAGCACGCAAAATATCCTGACTCAGATCTACAAATGCAATGAGCCCAAACGGCATCCCACACGCAGAAGCGAGGATGAGTCGTTTGGCCATCACCGCGTCGGCGTCTGCACGATCTCGAATTGCTTGATACGACGTCGACACTATGCCAAGCGCCGTTGACACAACTACGGCAATCTGAGGTTCAACAAACAACGTCATCAGAGGCACAGATAGAAGCGCAAAGCCAAACCCTGAAATGGACTGAACTCCAGCCGCAAGAGCAACAACAACGGCGATACCAAATAGTTCAAGCCCACTCATAGCGATGCCGCTGCCTTCCCCACAGTGCGAGGCTAGATGGATGGCTTGTTCCTCCTCGGGATAAGCAGAGATAAAAACCCATAAATCCCTTATATGTCTGCCTTTGACTTGAACATTTCGTACACTTACAGAGTGCAACCCGTTTCTTTGCCTGTCGCTTTGTCGGTCAATAAGACACTCACCATCAATGCCGATCGCCTGATGAGGCGTCTTGCAGATTTGGCCGAAGTCTCTCCGATCGATGGGGGCGGCAATTGCAGACTCGCTCTCACAGCGCAAGACAAGTTGGGCAGAGATCTCGTGATGAATTGGATGACAGAACTCGGCCTAAGCATCACGGTTGACACGATTGGCAATGTGATTGGTACATGGGACACAGGGTCAGGAGCACCCGTGATGACTGGCTCTCACATTGACACCGTACGCACAGGTGGACGATTTGATGGCAACTACGGCGTACTCGCAGGGCTTGAAGTAATTGAGACATGCCAAACAGCAAATCTCGAACTACCACGACCACTTTCCGTTACTTTTTTCACCAATGAAGAAGGCGCTCGCTTCGCACCTGACATGCTCGGATCTTTGGTGTACGCGGGCGCAATGCAAGTAGAAGAGGCTCTCGACATTGTGGCAATCGATGGCGCACGACTCGGTGACGAACTTCGAACAATCGGATACGACGGCTCAACGCCATGTCCTGGCGTGGTACCGCATGCGTTTGTTGAGCTGCATATTGAGCAAGGACCAATTCTCGAGGCTGAAGGATTTGTGATCGGTGCTGTCACAGGAGTGCAAGGCATTAGTTGGCAAGAAGTCGTGATTGAAGGACAAAGCAACCACGCCGGAACAACTCCAATGTCGATGCGTCATGATGCTGCATACATTGCAGCCCGGTTGACAGTTTTTCTTCGAGAACTAGCCCTGCGATATGGACAACATCAAGTCTGCACAGTCGGCAAAATTGATCTCTTTCCGAACCTCGTCAATGTTGTGGCCGCGCGTGCCACGCTCACGCTCGATGTTCGCAACACAGATAACAATGTGCTGCAAAAGGCTGAGCAAGAAATCGCCGACTTTATAAAGATCCTTGCATCGCAAGAGTCAGTGACAATCAGTACACGTCAGCTCGTTCGATTTGATCCCGTCATATTCGACGACAGGGTTATCTCGCTTGTTGAGTCAATTGCTCACGACTCAAAACTGTCGGTAAAGACAATGCCTTCGGGTGCAGGGCATGACGCACAAATGTTGGCCCGCGTTTGCCCATCCGGCATGATCTTTGTGCCAAGCGTAAAGGGCATCAGCCACAACGCTGCAGAGTTCACGCATACTGCTGATCTTGTCGCTGGGGCAAATGTCTTGCTCCAATCGATGATCGCTCTCGCGCATCACGACTTTAATTCGCAAGCGAGTGCATCATGAGTCGGGTAATCGTTGTTGGGGCAGCCCAACTGGGCCCAATCCAGCGAGCGCATACGCGTCAAGACGTTTTGAAACGCCTTATGGCTCTCATGGCAGAGGCGGCCTCTCGTTCGTGTGACGTTGTCGTGTTTCCTGAACTCGCTCTCACGACTTTTTTCCCACGTTGGTTCGAGTCAGACATCACTACAACCAACCACTTTTATGAAACTCAAATGCCGTCTTCAGTGACGCAACCACTTTTTGACGAGGCACGCAGATTAAATATCGCGTTTTGTCTCGGCTACGCAGAACTCACGCCCGATGGACATCGATACAACACCCAGGTCCTAGTTGGCAAAGACGCCAAGATCATTGCGCACTACCGAAAAATACATGTCCCTGGACACGAACACCATGAGCCAGATCGCCCATTTCAACATGCAGAGCGCTACTACTTCGAACCATCCCAAGATGGATTCGGTGTATGGAACGCACTAGGTGGACGAATTGGCATGATGATCTGTAACGATCGTCGCTGGCCTGAGACATACCGCGTGATGGGACTCAAAGGCGTAGAGATGATCCTGTGCGGCTATAACACGCCGCTGCATTATGCCCCGGATCCCACACAAGATCGGCTGCAGAGTTTTCACAACTCGCTTGTCATGCAGTCGGGCGCCTATCAAAACGGAACATGGGTTGTTGGTGTTGCAAAAGGTGGATGCGAAGAGGGCGTCGACAGCCTTGGCGACAGCGCGATCATTGCGCCATCTGGTGAGATCATGGCGCAAGCACAGACCACTGATGACGAGTTATTGACATACGCATGTGATTTAGATTGGTGCAACAATTACAAGAACACACTCTTTGACTTTGATCGTTATCGACGCCCGGATATGTACTCATCAATCACTGCTCAACGCGGCGTCGTACTGGACTAGTTGATATGACCACTCAAACACACGGCCTCGTGTGCGCCCATCATCATCTTTATTCTTCACTTGCTCGCGGAATGCCCGCTGGCGGCGCTGCTGCAGACTTTCTGGCAATATTGAAAACAATTTGGTGGAGACTTGATATCGCCCTCGACCTTGACATCATCTACTGGTCAGCGGCGCTTGGTGCGGCTGAGGCTGTCATGTCCGGCACAACTGCCATCATCGATCACCATGAGTCACCAACCGCCATCGAGGGCAGTCTCGATGCGATCGCTGCTGGATGCGCCCTCGTTGGTGTGCGGACCAATCTTTGCTACGGCGTTACCGACAGATGGAGCGACGATCAATCATTAATGCCTGTCGGAACAACGCCGCGATCCATGACAGACGGTGCTCGCCGCGGTTTGCAAGAGTGCGACCGCTATTTATCAACTGGTGCAACCGGAATGGTGGGTGTGCATGCTGCATTTACCTGTAGCGATGAGACGCTCGAAGCTGCTGCAGATCTTGCATTGCGACACAACACAGGAGTACATATCCACGTCGCAGAAGGCGACGCTGATGCCAACGCCTCGATGCGTCTCCAATCACTTGCTTCAGAGTCATGGTTGCTGGCACATTGCGTCTATTTAGACCAAGACATGCCAGGCACAATTGTGCACAACGCTAGGTCCAACATGAACAATGCAGTCGGCTATGCGTATCCAGCCAAGAAAAATAATCGCATCGTGCTCGGCACAGATGGCATCGGCGCCGACATGCAAGAAGAGGCTCGTCTTGCATATGCACGATTACGAGAATCCGATATCAGCCAAACTCCCGAAACTGTGTGGCAATGGTTGCAAAACGCTGAACAAATATTTCCCGAAGTCTGTCGCGACACAGTGACATGGAATTACGGCAGTATTGATTCCCCGTGGCACTCAGCATTCACGACAACAAGTGCTGTTACAGATGTCGCCGTCGCAGGCGTGCCTGTTGTTGTCGATTCGCAACTTGTCACTTGTGACCTAGGTGAGATCCGCGCCAAGGCCGCCGAAGCGACACAACGTCTGTTCGGGCGACTCTAAAGGAACCTATGTCTATTCATATACCTACTTCTCTTGACGATGCATTGGCTCTATTGCACGAACTCCCCCGTGTCCAGCTGCTTGCTGGTGGAACCGATTTTATGGTCGAAGTAAATTTTAATAAACATGACGTTCACGATGTCGTTGCGCTGAGGCGTGTCACTGAACTTCAACAATGGCACCACGACGCAACAACCAACACCGTCACAATTGGCGCTGGTGTCGTGTACGCAGAGATGGAACACGGCGAACTAGCAACACTGTTCCCTGCTCTTGCTGAGGCGGCACGCACTGTTGGTTCGCCCCAGATTCGCGCAGCCGGAACACTTGGGGGCAATCTGGGCACTAGCTCACCAGCGGGCGACGGGCTACCGGTGTTGTTTGCACTCGACGCCGTCGTTAATCTCGCGTCGCATCGTGGCAAGAGATCACTGCCGATAGGCGAATTTATGTTGGGTCCAAAACGCAATGCTCTTACCCAAGACGAACTAGTTGTCTCGGTATCAATGAAAACGACGACTGGTTGGCAAGGGTACGCAAAAGTCGGCACTCGAAACGCAATGGTTATCTCGGTCGCATCTGCATCTTTAGTTCTGGATACGGTGAGCGGCACTGCTCGAATAGCGCTCGGATCAGTAGGGCCAACAATCATTCGCTGTACTCAAGCAGAACAGTGGTTGCAGACTCACTACGACATTTCTGCTCGAAAAGATATCGATGAGGCCATTGCTACCGAATTTGGTCTTCGAGTGAGCCAAGAATCTCGACCAATCGACGACCATCGTTCGACGGCTCAGTATCGCCGTCATGCAGTTGGTGTTTTAGCAAAGAGACTCCTACAGAGGGGATGCGTACAATGAGTGAGACTCAGATTTATTCATTGCGAGTGAACGGCAAACTTCGGGATGTTACCGATGCGTGGCTCGGCGAAAGTTTGCTCTATGTACTCAGAGAACGCCTCGGACTCCCAGGTTCTAAAGGTGCGTGCGAGCAAGGTGAGTGCGGCAGTTGTACCGTCGTGATGGACGGTGCGGCCGTCTGTAGTTGTTTGGTGCTTGCCGCTAGTGCTGTCGGTGCCGACATCACCACAATTGAAGGTTTGACCGAGGGTGCTCTCACAGACGTTCAACAAGCCTTCATCGATGAAGGTGCAGTGCAGTGTGGTTTTTGCACACCAGGACTCATTGTTGCCGTACATCACTTACTCGATAGCACGCCAAGACCGTCCGAGATGGAAGTCAAAGAAGCACTCTCCGGAAACATTTGTCGTTGTACTGGCTATGGCCGAATATTTGCTGCTGTCACACGAGTCATCGAACAAAGAGCACAGCAGTGAGCACCTCAGTAGTACGAACACGTCGAGACACGCTAGGTACATCTGCACTGCGTCCCGACGGCGGTGCAAAAGTCCAAGGTTCATTTGCGTTTTCGTCTGACGTATGGGCCGACAACATGCTCTGGGGCGCAACTCTTCGATCACCACATCCCTACGCACGAATCATTTCTATTGATACATCTGAGGCAATCAAAATTGCTGGAGTTGAGACTGTACTCACCGCAGAGGATGTTCCTGGCCAATTGACATATGGTCTCATCGATTCTGATCAACCAGTTTTTGCATCAGGAGTTGTGCGATATATGGGAGAACCAGTTGCGGCAGTTGCTGCTGATCATCCCGAAACATGTCGTCGTGCTTTAGCAGCAATACGAGTTGAATACGAGATCTTCGAACCGCACGTCAATCCCGAGGATTCAATCTCTGGATCGGTGCCACCGATTCACCCCAACGGAAACCTCCTACGACACCAACGCATCGTCTGTGGTGACACCACCGTCACTGGTCCAGTCGTGGTTGAATGCGAATACGAAATCGGCATGCAAGACCAAGCATTTCTCGGACTCGAAGCCGCCCTCGCAATTCCCGATTCCGATGGTGGCGGTGTCGAAATGATTGTCGCCACACAGTGGCTGCATGAAGACAGAAAACAAATCGCCCTTTGTTTAGGTCTTCCGGAGGAGAAAATTCGATTAACTCTCGGTGGAGTGGGCGGAGCATTCGGCGCCAGAGAAGACATCAGTCTGCAAGTACATGCAAGTCTGCTGGCTCTTCGCACCGGTCGTCCGATCAAGATGCAATACAGCCGCGAAGAAAGTTTCTTTGGTCATGTTCATCGTCATCCTGCCAAAATCTGGGTACGTCACCATGCCAGCAACGACGGCATGATTCTTAAAATTGAAGCCCGTATGGTCTTTGACGGTGGCGCATATGCGTCTACCTCTGCAGCAGTCCTTATTAACGCCGTCACGCATATTCAAGGACCATACCGATGCGCTAACGCTGTCGTTGATGGCTTCGCTGCTCGAACCAATAATCCACCGTGTGGCGCCATGCGCGGATTCGGAGTAGTGCAAGCGTGTTTTGCTCACGAGAGCCAAATGGACAAATTGGCACAGGCATGCGGCCTCTCCCCTGTCGAAATACGCCTTCGTAATGCAATGCGCACGGGTGACCGCTTGATTACGGGACAACCAGTTGAAAGTGTCGCTCCCGTAGAGCGTTGTATCCGCGAGACAGATGCAATTGCGTTACCACCACAAATGACGAGTTCTCCTCACGAACTTTCGTTGCCTGGTGGATCTGGTCGCACAGCAGATCGCTCACACATTGTTCGTGGCATCGGATGGGGCGTCTCCATTAAGAACCTGATGTACAGCGAAACTTTTGATGACTATGCAACGGCTCGTTGTCGACTAGAAAACGGGATCGTGACTCTGAAGTTCGCAACATCTGAAGTTGGTCAAGGCTTCGTCACGCTTGCTCCCCAGATTGCTCGTTCTGTGCTTGGTGTTGACACAGTCATTGTCGACCCGATGGACACAACAATTGGTTCTGCTGGCTCAACGTCTGCGTCACGTCAAACATGGATGAGTGGCGGAGCCGTTGATGGCGCGTGTCGACTGGTACGAGAGCGCTTATTTGAGCATGTGGCACTGCAAAACAATCTTGACCCGTTACAACTCGAGATCGACGACACGGACATTATTGATACGCGAGGAACGTTACGAATTTCTGTGTCGAAAGCAAGCGCCGGGGTGACCTTCGAGGAGACCTTTGAACATCATCATCGACCCACAGAAGATCTTGACGAAAATGGACAAGGCAACTGCCATGTCGCCTTTGCCTTTGTTGCCCACAGAGCGGTTGTTGATGTCGACACAGAACTTGGTCTTGTCAAGGTGGTGCAGATCGCAACTGCCCAAGATGTTGGTCGCGCACTGAATCCGCTCTCTGTCCTTGGTCAGATAGAAGGTGGTATTGCTCAAGGTCTCGGGCTCGCAGTGATGGAAGAGATTCTGATGGTCAATGGAATCGTCAAGAATCCAAGTTTTACCGACTATCTCTTGCCGACTGCCCTTGATGCGCCCGATGTCGTGGCAGTTCTCATTGAAGAACCCGACCCTCAGGCTCCTCTTGGCGCTAAAGGTGTCGGCGAACCACCGTGCATCTCCGTTACGCCTGCCATTGCTGCAGCTATTCGCGATGCAACTGGTCGCGCTATTACGCGCGTTCCAGTTCGACCCAGCGACATCTGTCTGTGATCTTTTGCCCCTCGTCTCGCGTTCTCATTATGGTGAAGCGATGATTAATCGAATACCAACGGTGAGTGCCTTCGCTGCATGCGTCGTCATGCTCTCCGCTTGCTCTTCTTCTGTCACTCAAATTCCACGCGGAGCGAGCCTCCCAATCGTTGCCGTAGCGTCAGTAGATAACTCATTTGAGCCACAGACAGTCTCGGTAGTTGTCGGCCAATCTGTGACCTGGACAAACACGGGTCGAAATCGCCACGATGTTAAAGTCAAAAAAGTACCGACTGATTTTGGGATAGATCAAGATTCCTTCATCCCACTTACCGGCACGTACACGTATGCGTTCAGTAAGTCTGGCTCTTTCGTCTACTATTGTTCTATCCACGGCACGGCTAAAGGAAAAGGGATGGCCGGCACAATCCTGGTCTCGAAATAACACTCGCAATAAAACTTAAACAGGGGGAAATATGAAAACACTACGCATTCTTATTACAACTGCGGCGCTGATGGGAGTTCTTGCTTCGTGTGGAGGTTCTTCTTCCTCTGACGCAAATGTAAAACGAGTCCCTCAAGACTTTAAGACCATCCAAGAAGCAGTTGATGCAGCAGTTGCAGGTGATCTGGTGTTGGTTGACAAAGGAACCTACTCCGAAGCAGTCACCGTCGAAACCGACAACATAGTGATTCGTGGCATCGATCGCAACGAAGTCATCCTTGAAGGCGACTACACCCTTGACAACGGAATTCGTATCGTTGGTGCCAAAGGTGTCGTCGTCGAAAACATGACCGCACGCAACTATCGAGCCAATGGATTCTTTTGGACCGGCGTTGACGGATACCGCGGGTCCTACTTGACTGCAGTACGCAATGGCGACTACGGGATTTATGCGTTTGACTCCGTGAACGGAATCTTTGAACACAGCTACGGCGGCGGAAGTCCGGACGCAGGTTTTTATATCGGTCAATGCAAACCGTGTAATGCAATCATCAACGATGTCATTGCTGAGAACAATGGTCTTGGATACTCGGGCACCAACGCATCCGGAAATCTTGTGATAGCGAATTCAACGTTTCGTCAGAACCGAGCCGGAATAGTTCCAAACTCCCTCGACAGCGAAAAACTGAGCCCCCAAGAAGACAACATCATCGTTGGCAACTTGGTCTATTCAAATAACAACGGTCTCACACCTGCAATTGGTGCAGCCAAACTTGCGATGGGTAATGGCATCCTCGTGGCGGGCGGAAACAGAAACCAGATCCTGCGCAACCGAGTCTGGGATCACGACATCACCGGAATCGGCATTGTTCCAAACTCCGACAAGAGTCTCTTTTGGGTAGAAGGTAACTCAGTTCAAGAAAACGATGTGAGCGACAGTAGGGCTGCAGACCTTGCGCTGACGGCTCTTGATGCCAAGGCAAATAATTGTTTTTCAAAAAATGTCTTTGCCACAAGTAAGCCAGCCGACATTGAGAACGCACAGCCATGCTCTGGTACTGCAACAGCACCATTCGACAAAGATCCCCTGCCGCTAGCTGACTTAATTAATCGAGTCAAGCCAGATTCTGGCGACATCAAGAAGATGCCCGATCCAGGTCCTCAAACCAATATGCCAAATGCTGCAAAAGCCAAGGCAGTTCCTATGATCGCTCCTCCTACGCCTCTTGATGTTGCGTCAGTCACGCTGCCCGCTAAACCGTGATGCGTCGTGCACTGCTGTGCGGTGCTGTTATTGCAGTACTCACAGCGTGCGGCGCTAGCGATTCGTCTCAAGCCTCGCTCGCACATAGCTCAAAGGCGCGCGTGCACCCGATGTCGCTTGGAGTATCAGAGTCAGTCGTCGACCCTGATTCAGGTCGCCGCGGCAGTTTCGGCGTCGTGTGTCCCTTTAGTCATCGCAATGAGGATGACCCGATTGTGTTTCCTGATGAATCGGGGGCGTCACATCAACATGATTATTTCGGAGCGACAAGTGTCAGCGCTTCTACACGCTGGAAATCTCTTTTGACAATGCCAAATCTGTGCAAATCCATGGGCGATCTATCTGCGTATTGGGCTCCGACATTACAAGCCAATCTCATAGACGTCGATCCGACAGAGATGGCTGTGTATTTACGCACCCCCACCGAGGCGGATCCGTTAGCGATCGTCACGCCGCCAAACGGACTTGAACTTATGTCAGTGCGTTCGGGGTGGACATGCGCTCGCACGGATGAGCCAACTGCACAGATGCAGTATTGCCCGCCTCCGTCGACGACCCGACTGATTCTTGAGTACCCAGACTGTTGGGATGGCAAGAATTTGTCTTCTGCAGATCACTATTCCCATGTTGCAGTATCAGTGCGCGGCCAGTGCCCCACTACGCATCCAAAGATGATTCCGCAAATGGCCACAGAAATACGTTACGAACTCAAAACATTTCCCAAAGACACGACATATGCACTTTCATCGGGAGCATTAGACACTGCTCACGCTGACGCAATTTTGGCGTGGGATCAAAAAGTTCTGGCTAAAGAGATTCGCTCTTGCATTAAACGACGTGTGAACTGTGATCTCACGTGGTTCACATCGGTTCAGGGATGACCGTTCCTTAATTTACGCCTAACACGCGATCTGTGTACTCGTTAGCAAAAACTCTGTTTGGGTCAAGCCTCTTGCGAAGTTGCAAGAACTCATCAAACAACGGATACGCGGGCGCAAGATCTGGCGCTGTGCGAAAATGCAATTTGCCCCAATGGGGTCGTCCCTCATATGTCCGCATAATTGCTTCGACATCTCTAAAATACGGTTGATAGTCCATTCCTTTGTAGACGTGAACCGCAATGTAAGCAGAGTCACGACCATACGATGTTGAAAGTGCCATGTTGTCTGCCTTCGTAAAACGCACTTCTACCGGGAAGTTCAAAAGATGTCCGTTGGAATCGACCATAGATCGCACTTCGTTCAGCGCATCAACTACATGTGATCTCGGTATCGAGTACTCCATTTCATAAAACTTCACAAGACGCGTACTTGCGAACACTTTGTAACTCGTATCAACATATTCGCGTCCACCAGATGACGGCAATGCCTTTGCAAGCCGCGGTATCCACTTGGGTCGCATGCGACCAACAGCACAGACTGCGCCAAATCCGTAATTCTCGATCAGCACTTTGTCGATCCAATGGCGCACTACTGGCTGAGGCGATACATCATCTTCCGTTCGATTATTGCGCTTCGTCAACGCCCATCCGGTGTGGGGAACCCAAAAGAATTCAAAGTGGTCGTTGGTGTCGACATGGGTATCAATCTCTTCAAGCAGTTGATCAACACGCATCGGAGTCTCTACGGCACGGAGCCGAAATGCCGGAACAGCCTGCAACGTCACCTGTGTGATGGCTCCCAAGGCACCTAGCCCGACTCGGCCCAAACGCAAAATCTCAGCGTTCTGTGTCTCGTCCGTATCAGTTATCTGACCGAGTCCGTTGATGATTCGCATTCCGGTGATTTGTCCTGCGAGTCCAGTGAGATGCCGACCAGTGCCGTGCGTGCCCGTAGACACCGCACCCGCCACAGTCTGGTACGTGATGTCGCCTAGGTTTGCTAGTGCGAGCCCATGCTGATCAAGCAAGACATTGAGATCAGCAAGAGTTGTACCCGCCTTCACCGTGACGCGCTGTGCATCTGTATCCACCCCAACGATTCCGGTCATATTTTCAAGCGACACAAGGCGTCCCTGGGTCAATGCAATCGACGTAAAACTATGACCAGATCCCACCACCTTGACGGCCTCACCACGGTCGCGAGCAGACACCACGGTCGTCAATAATTCTTCATCAGATCGAGGCTTTTCAATCGAGAGGGGGTGGGCGATTTGGTTTCCGGCCCAATTTTTCCATGTTGGCATTGTTATATCTTCCTCATCAACAAATTCTACGCCTCGTGAAGCCGTGCGTCGCGTCGTACGGCTTCATTGAGGGGGTATTAAGCCAATAAGATAAAACCACCAACCGACAAAGGAACCACCATGCCAACCCAAGTACCTCATGTGAATTACCTCGTCTTGGGAGACAAACCGCACCTCGTCGCCAACGAATGCGTGTCCTGCAAGGCACGTTTTTTTGATCGGCGCAATGCCTGTGCAAACTGTTCTGGTACCGAATTCAAAAAAGTCGACATCGGCACGACCGGAATTGTTCGTTCTTTCACCATCGTCACATTTGCTGCACCCGGAGTTCCTGTGCCATTTGTTGCGGCAATCATTGATTGTGAAGGAACAAGTGTTCGCGGAAACATTATCAATACAGACCCGACTCCTGACAAGATCACACTCGGAATGAAAGTACAACTTGTCACGACTTCACTTGGATCAGACGATGACGGTGTCGAAGCAATCGGCTTTGGCTTTGAGCCAGCAAAGT
>Ga0209596_1002205_pt1 | contig 16127 bp, 14 predicted proteins | sample M_130807_MF_Meta_FD_187314 | JGI IMG/M metagenome (GOLD analysis project Ga0209596, IMG submission 187314) | Freshwater microbial communities from Lake Montjoie, Canada to study carbon cycling - M_130807_MF_MetaG (SPAdes) (version 2) | ecosystem: Environmental > Aquatic > Freshwater > Lake... | reverse complement strand
TCTTGACCTACTTGATGAGTCAAGCGGCAACGGATATTGAGCCACAGCACACCGTTTTAGTCTGGATTTCGTTCACGCTGATTGGCATCCACGTGCTGATCGCTGGATACCTGGCCTATAAGAGACCACGCCGTGAAACGTTATTGAAGGAAGACATTAGGGCTCTGATTTCGCCTGATGCGCAAACGCTGGAAGAAATCGCCCAGTCGCGAGCTGCTGGTACCGCACCTACCGATGTGCCAGTCCTGGAAGCTAAGTCGCTCAATGTGGATCTTGGTTCGGTTCGGGTTCTCTTCGATGTTGATCTGCGTGTGATGCCTGGCGAAATTATTGCGCTGATGGGAAACAACGGCGCCGGAAAGACCACGACGTTGAGAACGTTGGCCGGCTTAACTCCCGCCACGGGCGGCGCAGTTCTCCTTGATGGTTTCGCTGTAACAACCCTCACGCCAGCAGGTCGGGCAGAGCTAGGTTTGTCCCTGATCATTGGCGGTCGAGCTGTATTTGGTCCTCTGTCGGTTCGTGAAAACCTGGAAATGTTTGCTTACCGACTGGGTCTGAGTTCGGCTGAGTTGGAGTCGCGAATCGAGAAGACGAAAGAGGTTTTTCCGTGGATTGCTGAGCGGTCCTCGCAAAGTGCTGCGACCCTATCGGGTGGTGAACAGCAGATGCTGGCTATTGCTCAAGCCTTGGTTGTCCGGCCCAAGATTTTGCTCATTGATGAGTTTTCGCTGGGTCTTTCGCCCAAAATCGTTGGTGAGCTTATTGATGTGGTGCGAACAATCAGCGAGAACGGAACCGCTGTTTTGCTTGTCGAGCAATCGGCTTCCGTTGCTTGTGAGGTCGCTGATCGAGTGTATGCACTTGAGCGTGGCAGCATCGTTCTTGCGGAAAATTCAACAATCTTGGCCGCTGAACCACAACGTTTGACGAATTTGTATCTACAAGGATCGGCAACCCAAGGGAGTTCTGTGTAATGGGCCTGAATCAAGCAACCTTGATCCAAGGACTGATTCTGGGAATCCCATATGGTCTCTTGGCCGTCGGCTTGGTATTGGTTTTCAAAGTAAGCAAGTTCATCAACTTCGCACAGGGTGCTATTGGTGCGTTTGGTGGAGCCGTTGTTGGCTCGTTGACGGTTACCTATGGAGTTCCGTACTGGGCGGCCTTCGCTGTTGGAGTTGTTGTCGCCGCAGGGATCGCAGCCGCCTCGGAAGCGGCGATCATTCGTAGATTGAGTGGGCAACCGCTGTTGATGGGTGTTGTCATCACTCTCTTGCTCTCCCAATTGCTTTTGGGTATGTCGTTCGTTGTTGTTGGCGATGCAACTTTTGGTGCGGCGTATCCCACGCCAGCGCCGTTCCCAAGTTTTGAAGTCGGAACCTTCGTTATCGTTCCTTCCTACACCGCACTGTTGATTCTTGGCCCGATTGTGGTTATCGCCTTAGCGCTGGTTCTGCGCAGAACCCGATATGGCTTGGCGGTTCGTGCTACAGCATCTAACCCTGATGCAGCGTGGGTTGCGGGTGCGCCACCGTTCCAGATCGCTGGTCGATCGTGGGCTATTGCTGGCGGAATCTCAGCATTTTCGGCCATTCTCTTGTGGCCCACCCAGGGCGTGGATGCCTTGGGGACCCTGGGTCCTGCTCTATTGCTTCGTGGCTTGGTGGCCGCGTCCATTGCACGTTTTGAGAGCATCACTGCTGCATTCTTGGCCGGAATCGGCGTGGGAGTTGTAGAGGTCGCCCTTCGTGGCTCTGGAACAACCACAGGCATCGCCGACCTTGTTCTGGCCGCAATCGCGCTAGTGGTTTTGATTGCCCGACCGCCTAAGGCATCGCGAGTATCCGAAAATGATGGAAACTGGACGAAGCTGTCGCTGCGTCGCCTCCCCGTTCGCTATGAGCAACTGTGGCTTGGACGCAATTTCGGCACCGTAATGGGAGTCGTTTCCTTGATCTTCATGATCACCGTTGTACCGCTGTTCTTTTTGACAGCCACCGTCGCGTCGACTTTGACCTATGTCTTCGCACTGGCCATCGTTGCTCTTTCGGTGATGATCCTTACCGGTAGAGCGGGGCAACTATCACTCGGGCAGTTCGCCATCGCTGGCATCGGAGCGACTGTCTCAGTCAAGATTGTTGATCTGTCCGGAGTGTTCGTCCTGGGTCCTATCGCTGCCATGGTCATCGGTGGATTGGTCTGCCTCCTCCTGGGAGTGCCCGCCCTGCGGACCAAGGGGTTGGTTCTGGCCGTCACGACGTTGGCGTTCGCCTTGGCGACGCGCTCATGGATCTTGCCGCAAGACTGGGCGCTGGGCAGTGGACTTAAGCCGGCACGGCCAGCTTTTGGAGCCTTTGAGATTGATAGTTCGGTGCGGTATTACTTCTTCGCTCTAGCGATTTTAACTGCGGCAGCCGTCTTCACTAGTTGGTTGGTGAAACGAAACTGGGGTCGTGAACTCGTTGCACTTCGGGATAACGAGGGCGCAGCACGAGCCCTTGGTGTTCAGGTTGTCCGCCGTCGTGTTGAGGCATTCTTGGTTGCAGGAGCGCTAGCGGGTCTGGGTGGTTCACTGCTCGCGCATTCTCGTCCGTTAATCACGCCCACTGATTTTTCAGCGAACACGAGCATTGATGTTGTAGTCATTGCAGCTGTGGGTGGAATTTCTTTGGTCTCGGGCCCCATCATCGGTGCTTTGTTGGTCGCAGGAATTCCTCTCCTGGCTGGCCTCGATGCGGCCGCTACTACTGGACTGTTGCTTTTGTACTTGGTGTTGGTGTTATTCCGACCCTCGGGCTTTCTGAGCTTCCTGGTGCCGCTGCGTGATTGGTGGCTAGAAGAGTGGGGACGAACCCGAGGTATCGACCCCGCCACCGTTAAGCCACGCACAACGCCCCAAGCGAGCCCGCTCTTGGCCTTTATGGGATTCGGAAGTCGTGAAAAGACTGCTAATTCTTCAGCCGGCCAGTCCATTCTTGAAGTAGCCGCCATTAGCAAGTCTTATGGAGGAATCCGAGCCGTGAAAGGCGTCTCCTTGTCGGTTCGTGAAGGCTCAACGACGGCGATCATCGGTCCGAACGGGGCCGGCAAAACCACCTTCTTTGAAATGATCTCGGGCTTTGTCACACCCGACGAAGGATCAGTCACATTCCACGGTCGCAATATCACGTCGCGTTCACCTGAATTTAGAGCTCGACGCGGAATTGTTCGTTCTTTCCAAAATGCGCTGCTATTTCCCACGTTGACCGTCTTTCAGGCCGTTGAGTTAAGCCACGGTCGAGGTCGCTCAGCGGAATTGACCGTTCCGGACCTGTTAGAACTTGCTGGCTTGAGCGAGTTTGCGGATACCTTGATTTCTGATCTACCCACCGGTGTGCGCCGGGTAACGGAACTGACGTGCGACATCACCTTGACGCCTGAGCTGATTTTGCTTGACGAGCCCTCTGCTGGAATCGCTCACTCGGAGATCCCTGCCCTAGCCAAGTGGATTCGCGCTCTTCGTGAGGATCTGCAAATGACGGTCTTGGTGGTTGATCACGATATGAATCTCCTGCGTTCTGTTTGTGATGAGTTCGTCGCGATGGATTTGGGAGAAGTTATCGCGCGCGGCACTGCGGACGAAGTAGCTGCGAATCCGAAGGTGATTGAGGCCTTCCTTGGTACGAGTGTGGCTGCGGTGGAACGGTCGGCTGCGGCAACTGCTGTTGAGTAGAACGGGCCTTTGTGGCTCGGCGCTGGAAAATCGCCTCGGCGAGCCATGGGTCGGCCTTTCGCGGTAGCCTGAAGGCACTAGATCTGCTTCCTCACGAGCAAGGGGGGATGGGGCTCAGGCCTTTTTCCTATGGATATCAAGCGCATTCTTCGTGGACCGATTGTCTGGATCGGCGTGGCCATCTTGGTGGCTTTGCTGGCCGGTCAATTTATTTCCTCTGCCTCGGCACCTAAGAAAGTTGATACCTCGACGATCATCGCCTCGATCACGAAGGGCGATGCCAAGTCCGCCACCTTGGTTGACCGCGAACAGCGTATTGAGATCGTGCTTAAGAACGGTGACAAGAAGCAGTCCGAATACGTCACAGGCCAAGGTGTGGAGCTCCAGCAACTCCTACAGACCAAGGTTGATGGTGGGCAACTCACGGGTGGCTACAACGTCAAGGTGCCTAAAGACAATGTCTTACTTTCTCTCCTCGCCTCGCTGTTGCCCATCGCCATCATTGTGTTCTTGTTGTTCTTCTTTATGAACCAAGTGCAAGGTGGCGGATCCAAGGTCATGAACTTTGGTAAGTCCAAGGCCAAGATGATGTCGAAGGACACCCCGCAGACCACGTTTGCCGATGTGGCTGGTGCGGATGAAGCCATTGAGGAACTCGAAGAGATCCGAGATTTCCTTACCGACCCGGCCCGCTACCAAGCCGTAGGCGCCAAGATTCCGAAGGGCGTCTTGCTCTACGGCCCACCCGGAACAGGAAAGACGTTGCTGGCCCGCGCTGTAGCTGGTGAAGCTGGCGTGCCGTTCTACACGATTTCTGGTTCGGACTTTGTTGAAATGTTTGTCGGTGTCGGAGCATCACGAGTGCGCGACCTGTTCGAACAGGCAAAGGAAAACGCTCCTGCCATCATTTTCATCGACGAAATTGATGCGGTCGGTCGACACCGTGGCGCAGGACTCGGCGGCGGCCACGATGAGCGCGAGCAGACCCTGAACCAAATGCTCGTTGAGATGGACGGATTTGATGACAAGGGCACGGTCATTTTGATCGCCGCCACCAACCGACCTGACATCTTGGACCCAGCGTTGCTACGTCCAGGCCGCTTTGACCGACAGATTGCCGTTGATCGCCCGGACCTGCAGGGACGTGCCGCTATCTTGACGGTGCACGCCAAGGGCAAGCCCATTGAGCCAGAGGTTGACCTCTTGGGTGTCGCTCGCCGAACCCCAGGGTTTACCGGCGCTGACCTGGCGAACGTGTTGAACGAAGCGGCCTTGCTGACTGCGCGCCATCACCTGACCATGGTGAACAAAGAATCCATGGACGAGGCCATTGACCGAGTCATTGCCGGTCCGCAAAAGCATTCGCGCGTCATGAGTGATCACGAGAAGTCGATCACTGCGTATCACGAAGGTGGTCACGCTCTGGTCGCCGCGGCGTTGCAGAACACGGACCCGGTCCACAAGGTGACGATCTTGCCTCGCGGTCGCGCGTTGGGTTACACGATGGTGTTGCCGGATCAAGAAAAGTATTCGACAACGCGCAACGAAATGTTGGATCAGTTGGCGTACATGCTCGGTGGCCGTGCCGCGGAGGAATTGGTTTTCCACGACCCCACTACTGGCGCTTCCAATGACATTGAGAAGGCTACCGGTGTTGCTCGGGCGATGGTGACGCAATACGGAATGACTGAGCGTCTGGGTGCCATCAAGTTTGGTCAGGAATCTGGCGAGGTCTTCTTGGGTCGCGACGTGGGACACCAACGGGACTATTCAGAGGCTGTGGCTGGTGTTATTGACGAAGAGGTCAGGCACCTGATCAATCAAGCCCATACTGAAGCCTACGAAATCCTGGTTGATAACCGCGACGTCCTTGATCGCCTGGTCCTTGAGCTGTTGGAAAAGGAAACCTTGGACAAGGAGCAGGTCGCTGAAATCTTTACCGATATTCGGAAGCGATCGGAACGACCGAAATGGACTGGCTCCACTGAGCGCATTCCGGCAGCCGGACCGATCTCGGTTCCCGCGAAGGTGAATGGCTCGGGATCGGTTCAGGTGGCTCACAACGATGTCACGTCTCACGACAAGCCCTCGGACTAGTCGTCATGAGTGATCGTCTCGTGGAGCAGGCTGCTTCCATTGATCCAGTGACCGACTTGGTCAGTGATTTTCGCGATGTTCCGGCCTTTGATCAAGAGCGTGCCGAGAAGGCAGTTCGCGAGTTGCTGCTCGCCGTGGGTGAGGATCCAGACCGCGATGGGTTGGTAGACACACCCGCACGCGTTGCTCGTGCATATCAGGAAATATTCGCTGGCATGCACCAAACGGCGGAAGATGTTTTAGCAACCACCTTTGACCTTGGTCACCATGAATTGGTCATCGTGAAAGACATTGAGTTGTATTCGACCTGCGAGCATCACTTGGTGCCGTTTTTCGGACGTGCGCATGTGGGTTACCTGCCCAATGCAGAAGGGCGCATCACGGGCTTGTCGAAACTAGCTCGATTGGTGGACGTATTTTGCAAGCGCCCCCAAGTTCAAGAGCGACTCACATCTCAAGTTGCTGATTCGTTGATGCGTGTTCTCGCGCCAGAGGGCGTGATCGTAGTTGTTGAGTGTGAGCACCTGTGCATGTCTATGCGAGGCATTCGCAAGCCAGGAGCTACGACGATTACGAGTGCTGTTCGAGGTGCTTTCACCGACCCGGTGCTTCGTTCCGAGGCCATGACTTTGATCCGTGGTCACTGATTCAGTTGTTGTTGTGAAGCATCCTGCAGGTTTACCCGCTGAGTTGAGCCAACTGACGCGCACGTTGGTGATAGGTGTGCTCAATGTGACACCGGATTCATTCAGCGATGGCGGCCACTACCTCGATCCGCAGCAAGCAGTCGAGCATGGGCGTGAACTGGTATCGCAGGGCGCGGACATCGTTGATGTGGGCGGCGAATCCACCCGCCCGGGCGCAACAGCGATTGACGGCGCAACGGAATTATCCCGAGTGATCGACGTCGTCACGGGTTTAACCAGTGAAGGCATCACGGTCAGCATTGATACTCGCCGATCTCAGGTGGCTGAACGCGCCCTAGAAGCTGGCGCTGTTCTGGTGAACGATGTCAGTGGCGGTCGCGGTGATGAGGCGATGTGGCCATTGATGGCCTCGGTGCGCGCGCCCTATGTCCTAATGCATAACCGAGGCGAAGGTGCGAGCCAAGATGGCCTCGCCGATTATGAGGATGTTGTCGTCGAGGTGAAGCGCGAACTCTTCGAGCAGGTAGAGGCAGCCATCGCTGCTGGAGTAGATGCTTCACGCATTGTCTTGGACCCAGGAATCGGTTTTGCAAAAAGAGCCGAACACAATTGGCCACTTGTTCATCAAGGTGCGCTCGCCGACATGGCTTCTTGGGGGTTTCCGGTTTTGCTCGGAGCCTCTCGCAAACGTTTTCTTGGCGTGCATGAGACTGGTGAGCCGCGAATCGATGATTCCATGGACACTCGCGACGCGCTGACCGTCGAACTGACTCGCCGCGCAGTGAAGGCAGGTCTGTGGGCCGTACGAGTGCATCGCGTAGAGGCGAATGTGGCTGTGGTCAACTCGTCTAGAGTGAGGTGAGAGGAGGCACCATGACGGACATCATTGCTTTAACCGGTCTGCGCGCCTTCGGATATCACGGTGTCCTGGCCGAAGAGAAAGCAACGGGGCAGGAATTTGTCGTTGACCTTGCCTTGCATGTTGATACCTCTCACGCTGCACGTACCGACGACCTAGCGGACACCGTTGATTACGGTGCACTGGCTCATGCGGTTGTTGCTGTCATTGAGGGTGAGCCGGTGGAGTTGATCGAGACCTTGGCCCAACGCATTGCTGATGTGGTGTTGATCGACTCACGCGTTTCTACGGTCAACGTGGTGTTGCATAAACCCACGGCACCCATTCCCTTTGCCTTTTCGGATGTGAGCGTAGAGATTGAGCGCTCGCAACCGTGACACATCATGTGGTGTTAAGTCTGGGCGCCAATCTCGGCGATCCGTTGAGTGCTTTGACGTCAGCATTGGAGGCTTTAGCGCAGACGGAGGGTGTGGAGGTACTCGCAACATCCAGTTTCTATGGCACAGCACCCATCGGTGGTCCAGACCAACCTGACTACATCAACGCAGTTGCAGTGCTGGACACCACGTTGGCACCGATGGCAATCCTTGACCTTGCACACCGGATCGAAGCCGACCATGACCGAGTGCGGCAGGAAAGATGGGGGCCGCGCACCCTTGATCTTGATCTGGTGGTTTACGACGATGTGATCAGTAAAGATCCCACGTTGACGATTCCCCACCCGCGGGCGCATCAACGCGCGTTCGTCTTGGTTCCATGGCACGAACTTGAGCCCGATGCGGTACTCCCCACTTTTGGCCCGATCGCTGATTTGATAGAGCACGTGAAGGATCAAGACATTGCGGTGGTGGCCGCGCCACATCACCTAGGCTCTACTGAATGAAGCTCACCACCTGGCGTGACCTCTTAGGACCATTTTTGGTATCCAGTGCTGTGAGCCTTGCGGTCTTTCGCGTCATTGGTGCATTGACGAGCACGGTTCCCAATGTTCCCATCGCCGCTGTGTTCACCATGCTCGGTGTCAGCGTGGCATTCGGCCTATTGACGTGGGTGGTTAGGCCTCGGTTGATGCTCAGCCCCGGTCGTGAACCTCTTGACCCACTTGCAGCCGGCCGAGTCGTGGCCTTGGCGTTTGCGAGCTCTCGTGCAGGTGTGGTGATCGGTGGAATTTTCGTAGGTTGGTTGGCCGCTGGGTGGTTTGCCGATGCCTTGAACACGCCATTTGCCAAAACTCGTGCCTTGCACGCCGTTATTTGCATTGTGCTCTCAGCGGCATTGGTTGCCATTGGAGTGATCCTCGAGCGAGCGTGTGTTGTTCGGGTCCCGCGCGACGACAATGATCAACCCAAGGCATAAGGTTCAAGCGTGACTGATAACCAAGCCCTTGAAGACCTGCCATACATCGAACTTCGGGACAAGGCTTTTGACCTTGCGCGCGAGCGTCACGACCTCAAGTTCTTCCTGGAGTTGATGAATCACACCCCAGCCGCCGCTGCCATGGCAACCGAGGGCGGATCGCTGGGCGAAATCAGCGGATCAATCGTTGAATCCATTGAGGCCGCTCGCGAAGCCTTCAGTGCGGAGTCGGTGGGCGAGCTAGAACCGTTGTTTGTGGCACGGTTTGCCACCTACATTCGCGAGCACGCGTCTAAATAAGCGCGTTGACCATTTTCACCGCATTCAGGCGTTGCAGTCGTTGTTCGACCTGCGCCTACTTGTCAATGTCCCCGATGACATAAACCATGGACTGCAAGAGCGGGACCAAATCATCAATCGTGCAACCGGGAATGACCTGCGATAACGCTTGTGTGTTGTTAAACGAAGCGGTCCGCATCTTTAAGCGCCACGGCATGGCCTTGCCTCGTGAGACGAGGTAGTAGCCGCTGGTTCCCAGCGGTCCTTCGGTGCTGACATACGTTGAACCCTCAGGAGCGCGAAGTACCTTGGGAAGTTTGACATTGACAGGTGCTCCGTTGAGTTCGTCAAGGTGAGGCAAGCAGGCATCAACCAGCGCGATGCTGAGCGTGAGGTGCTCAAACAAGCATTCAAACCGGGCGAAGGCGTCACCATTTGAACGTAAAACCGGTATGAGTACTGACGAGAGTTCGCTATAGGCCAGATAGGGACTGCTACGACGCAAGTCAAGATCAACGCCGGCTGCGTGTGCGGCCACTCCACTGACGCCAAAGTCAGCCACCGTTTTTGCAGAGAGCACCCCCAGCCCGGTGAGTTGCGTTCCTAGCCGATCAAAAAGAACAGACTGCAAGTGCGGCAAAGCCTGATCAACGAGATCAATCGCTTGTCTAACGTTTGTCGCCCAGGCCGAATCAACATCTGCCTTGAGACCTCCCACTTGATTGGCCATGAAGTGCAAACGCCCCCCGGTGGCTTGCTCCATGACGGCTTGAATGCCATCGCGGGCTTGTGTGGCAGGGGACGCACTCGCGAGGTGAGGGTCCGGATACGCAACCGGGATGACAAAAGCGAGGTGGCTGAGCATTCTGTTGAGTTCATACATCGTGGTGCGCAACCACGTCGCACGTTCGGGAACGCTCATACCGATGAGTTGCTCGACAGCCAGCGCCACTCCCACTTCGCTGGCAAAGGCCCCGTGCCAGTCGTGGCGGTTGGCAAGGCCGAGAATCTGTCGGTAATCACGGGCTTCAAAGAGCTTCTCGGCACCACGATGCACATGACCAATCAACGGCTCTGCGGAGGAAATGCGATCACCGTCGAGACTGACTCTTAGGCGGATGAGTCCGTGCGAGCTGGGGTGATGCGGGCCTAACCGAAGTGCCAGGTCAACATCACCTGTTGGCGCAGTCGCGACATCGCCCACCGCAATGATCATGGGGCTATCGTCCCATCCCGATGTGGTGAATCAGCCAGGTGAACGCGCCAAAGCCCTGGGTGTCTCGGGCTAGCTCGCGTTGGCTGTGTTGGGCGATAGCAACGAGTGCGTCGTGGGGTGATTGTGGTGGTGCATCGGAGTAATCGAGGACGCCAAGTGCGTCTCGTTGACTCGAGAGGACGGTGGTCACCGGAAGCGGGGCGCAGGCTTGTTCAGCGGCGACCGCACACGCATCAAGCGCGACGTGAGCGGTGATGTTCATTGAGCCATCAGGGACGGGCTGGCGCGCAAATCCATCGCGAAATCCAGTCAGCGTTCCCAGTGCGAGAAAGCCACGAGATCGTTGCTCCTGGGTGTGCGCGTAATCAATGGCGATAGCGATTCCGGTGGACACGGTTGACGCGATAGCTGCCCAGACCTGATCGCGGGCAGCACCGATTTCGATACGGCCACCCACCGATTGGTGCGGCCACCACCGGCTCACCCACTCACTATCGTTCGCGCTGATGGGTGCGCCTAGTTCCTCGTCACCAGTGGCTGCATTGACCATGACTTGGCGCAAAGTGAGCGCCTCGTCGTATTGAGCAAGAGTGAGTGGAACGTCGTCAAGAACTTCATGAGCGAAAATCAATCCACGAATGGACTCAGGTAGATGAGTTTGCATCGGTCCATCAATCCACTCAATGGTTGATGCTAGGTGGGGTGGGCGAGCGCGTAGTTCAATCACCCTGGCGCGAAACGCGACAGCCGGATGCTGTTGCGCTGCGAGCGCTAGGACCTGCGTCATCAAAGTGCCGTCGCCGCCTCCGACTTCACACACGTCGATGGCGCCGAAATATCCGCCGCTATGCAAGTCCTCAATGATTTCGGTGAGGTAGTGAGCCAATCCCTCGGCTACAACCGTTGACTGGGCAGGGGCGGTAGCGAAATGATCGGCCGGCCATTGGCCCGAATAGAACGTGTTGGCGGCTCGAGTCCACGCCTCTACCCACGGTTCCATTGGGCTATCCAACCGCTACCCTTGAGGGGATCGTCTGGTACCCGTCGCGGACTGGAACGGAGGCACTCATGGACAGCTCAACCACACGACCGGCTCGCTTGCGAGTGGGTCTGATTGGCGCGGGCCGGGCAGGCACCGTTGTCACGGCAGCACTTGCGCGTGCTGGTCACCAGGTTGTTGCTGTTTCTGCTGTTTCAGAAAAGTCAAAAGCTCGCGCGGCACAGTTACTCCCACAGGCGGTGGTGTGCGATCCGCTGGCCGTGTGTGAACAGGCCGAACTGGTGGTGTTGGCCGTTCCCGATGATGCTCTCGCCGACCTGGTCTCTGGATTGGTCCGAGCCGGTGCAATCTCAGCAGGAAAGATTGTTGTACACCTGAGCGGTCGCTTTGGCAGTGAAGTTCTTGCTCCGGCTCACGAGGTCGGTGCGCTGTGTGTGGCTTTGCATCCAGCGATGACACTGACGGGTGAGGCCTACGAGGTTGATCGGCTTGATGGTTGCCCATTCGGTATCAGTGCCGCCGAGGAATCACGTCCGGTTGCCGAAGCGCTGGTGGTGGAAATGGGCGGCGAACCACAATGGATTGAGCCCGACGCACGGATTATGTATCACGCGGCGCTATCCCATGCGTCTAATCACCTCGTTACCCTCATCGCGCAGTCACAGGACATGCTGGCCGAAGCCGGAATCGAAAACCCCGGGCAATTTCTTGGCCCACTCACCTCAGCCTCGCTCGATAATGCGCTGCGACGGGGCGATGGGGCTCTGACTGGCCCGGTTTCTCGAGGTGACGCAGCCACAGTGGCCTCGCACGTGAGCGGATTAGCTGATGCGGCGCACACGGCGACGGAACGAAGCGGTGTGGAAACCTACGTTGCACTGGCTAAGGCCACCGCGATTCGAGCCGCTAGCAGTCATCGCATTACGGCCAGCCAAGCCGATGCAGTTCTTGATGCTTTGGTATCAGATGACTAGTCAACAAGCGCCGATGGTGGCGCGAACAGTCGCAGAGCTCGAAACTCAACTTGTCGATGTGCGAAACAAGCGCGCTGGTGCACCTGTGGTGTTTGTGCCAACCATGGGTGCGCTTCACGTTGGGCATCGAGCGCTCATGACTCGAGCAAGTCACTACAACGGGATATCAGTGGCTTCAATTTTTGTGAATCCCACGCAGTTTGGCCCCGACGAGGATCTGGCAAAGTATCCGCGCACCTGGGAAGCAGATCTACAACTGTGCGCCGATGAGGGAATTGATGTTGTCTTCGCTCCCACGGTTGACCAGATGTACGGCGACAATCCTGAGAGCACACTGTCGGCTGGACCTTTAGGTACGCGGCTAGAAGGAGCCCAACGACCGGGGCACTTTGATGGTGTAGTCACGGTTGTTGCGAAGTTGTTCGACATGGTCCACCCGGATCGGGCCATTTTTGGTCAAAAGGATGCGCAGCAAGTGGCTGTCATCAAGGCCATGGTGCGCGATTTGGAATTACCTGTCGAGATTGAAGCCTTCCCGACGGTGCGAGACAGTGACGGCCTGGCGATGTCATCTCGCAATGTCTATCTTTCAGACACTGAGCGCGAACAGGCGCTAGCTATTCCCCGCGCACTTGTGGCTGCAGACCAAGCTGGCTCTGAGGGTGCGCAAGCGGTACTGGAAGCCGCGACCAAAGAACTAACTGGTGGGCCTGAGGTTCATGTGCGATACGTCGAGTTGGTGCGTCCAGACACCCTTGAGCCGGTCCCTGCAAATTTTCATGGTGACGCGCTGTTGCTCATTGCAGCCATGGTGGGCACAACGCGCTTGATTGACAACTCGATGGTGACGGTGGGTTGACCATGTCAATTACTACGGTGACCTCATGAGTATTTTCGCGCGCCAACCCTTGGCTGGCCGACTTCTTGCTCCGGCGCCGGGCTGGACCACGAGTGCTGACGTGGTGATCGTCGGTAGTGGCATCGCGGGTTTGAGTCTTGCGCTGCAGGCCAGGCGAAGTGATCTCAAAGTTCTCGTGGTGACTAAGACCGTGCTCGATGCTGGAGCGACTCGATGGGCGCAAGGTGGCATAGCCGCTGCGGTCGGCCCAGGCGATACTCCCGAACAGCACGAGGCAGACACCTTGATTGCCGGTGTCGACTTGTGCGATGTGCAGGCCGTACACGCGTTGGTAACTGAGGGACCCACTGCGCTGGAAAATCTCATTGCGCTGGGTGCGGACTTTGATCGGGATGCTTCCGGAGATATTGCGCTTACTCGTGAGGGTGGTCACCATCGCGATCGCATCGCGCATGCTGGCGGTGATGCCACAGGTGCTGAGGTTTCACGTGCGCTGATCTCCGCAGTTCAGGCCGATGGTGGCATCGAAGTTATTGAGCATGCGCTGGCCCTTGATCTACTTTTTGACGACCGCGGTGCAGTAGCTGGAATCACCTTGCACGTGATTGGCGAAGGAACCCGCGATGGGGTGGGCGCCGTACATGCACGCGCAGTGGTCTTGGCCACTGGCGGACTAGGCCAAACCTTTGCGCAAACCACAAACCCCGAAGTATCAACCGGTGACGGGGTGGCATTAGCTCTGCGAGGTGGAGCAACGGTTGCCGACATGGAGTTTGTGCAGTTCCACCCCACTGTTTTATGGCTTGGCCCTGGTTCGCGAGGGCAGCAACCGTTGGTGTCAGAGGCCGTGCGGGGCGAAGGCGCCTTCCTGGTTGACGATGCAGGCCGACGTTTCATGCACGGTATCCATGAACTGGCGGATCTAGCTCCGCGTGATGTGGTGGCCAAAGCCATCATGCAACAGATGATCGAAACCGGTGCTCCGCACGTATGGCTTGACGGTCGCGATTTGGGTCAAGAAGTATGGGAAAACAGATTCCCCACCATCCTCGAATCGTGCCGGTCACACGGCGTTGATCCCGTGACGGAATTGATCCCCGTTGCGCCGGCAGCGCACTACGCCAGTGGTGGAATCCTTACCGATCTTTCCGGGCGCACCAATGTTGATGGTTTGTATGCCTGTGGGGAGTGTGCGTGTACTGGAGTGCACGGCGCGAACCGGTTGGCCTCAAACTCTTTGCTGGAAGGTTTGGTCTTTGCCTCTCGGATCGCTCAGCATTTGGCCACCGACCTGGCCCGGCCAGGCGAGCCAAAGCCCGATGAACGAGTCCCGGCTCTTTTGACACCCGAAGTCCGCGACCATGTGGCGTCCGCGATGACCGATGGCGCTGGAGTCTTGCGTTCGCGTCGATCATTAGGACGAACGTTGTCGCGCTTACTCGAGTTGCGGTCGTGGCAATCCCAGCAGCCCTGTGTTGAAGCATGGGAAGCAACCAATGTGCATAGCGTGGCGACGTTTATCGCAGCAGCTGCGCGCGAGCGAGAAGAAACTCGAGGAAGTCACTGGCGTGAGGACTTCCCTGCGCCCGATGACCTGCATTGGCGCGCGCGCATTAATAGTCAGTTAGTCGAAGGCACCGTCCACACCACAGTGAGGCCCATTTCATGACACTCAGCAGTGCACTATCCGAACACATTCGTGGGGTCGGATTAGACCCAGCCGAAATCGAGGCGGTCATTGAGCGATCCCTGGCCGAAGACTTGGCCGGTGGGGTGGATGTCACCTCGGTTGCCACTGTTCCTGCCACGCAACAGTCAATCTTGAAGCTGGTGGCGCGTGAAAGCGGCGTTGTGGCGGGCGTCGTGGCCGCATGTGCGGCCTTTGAGGTCGTGGGGCAAGGTCGCATTGCGGTTTCCGCCAACGTTGTTGATGGAGCATCAGTAGACGCGGGCAGTTGCGTCGTGACGGCGACGGGACCCACGGTGGACTTGCTGACAGCAGAGCGAACAGCGCTGAATCTGTTGTGTCACCTGTCGGGTATTGCAACGCTGACTGCTCGCTGGGTCAACGAAGTCGCGGGAACTGATGCTGCAATCCGTGATACACGCAAGACCACACCGGGATTGCGATCGCTAGAGAAGTTTGCCGTGCGGTGCGGGGGCGGAGTCAATCACCGGATGTCACTTTCCGATGCTGCATTGGTGAAGGACAACCATGTTCTGGCTGCTGGTGGTGTGGAGGCAGCATTTTCAGCCGTTCGCGCCATGTGGCCCGATCTTGATGTTGAAGTTGAGGTCGATTCCCTTGAACAGCTAATGGAGGTCCTTGCTGTCGGTGCGGATTTGGTTTTGTTGGACAACTTCACGGTCGCGCAAACTCGTGAAGCGGTGACGATCACCGCAGGTCGAGCTCGGCTCGAATCCAGCGGGGGATTGAGCTTGAGTGTGGCCCGAGATTATGCGGAAACCGGCGTTGATTTCCTCGCCGTTGGCGCGTTGACACATTCAGCACCTGTGCTTGATGTGGGTGGAGACCTAGAGCAAGTACGGGAGGCCTGACATGTTGTTAGCCATTGACGTGGGAAATACCAACACCGTTCTTGGACTGTTTGATGGTGAGACCCTGCATCAGTCATGGCGCATCAAGACAGATGCTCGAGATACAGCAGACGAACTCTATGTCATGTACAGCGGCTTGCTGGCGCAATCTCCTCAGTTTTCCGGAATCTCGCTGTGTTCCACGGTTCCCTCGACGCTGCGTGAGATGCGCACGATGCTCAATCGCTATCACGCGGATAGTGAAACAGTCATCGTTGAGCCCGGAACGCGCACGGGAGTTCCGGTCCTTACGGACAACCCCAAGGAAGTGGGAGCAGACCGCATTGTCAATACGTTGGCCACGCATCACCTTTTTGGTGGGCCGGCGATCGTGGTGGACTTTGGCACCTCCACAAATTTGGACGTTGTCAGCGACAAGGGCGAATTCCTGGGTGGCGCTTTGGCTCCAGGAATTGAAATCTCCATTGAAGCCCTCGCGGCGCGGGCAGCTCAACTGCGCAAGGTGGAACTGGTTCGTCCCCGCTCAGTGATTGGCAAGAACACAGTAGAAGCCCTGCAAAGTGGCG
>Ga0209596_1002203_pt1 | contig 16130 bp, 25 predicted proteins | sample M_130807_MF_Meta_FD_187314 | JGI IMG/M metagenome (GOLD analysis project Ga0209596, IMG submission 187314) | Freshwater microbial communities from Lake Montjoie, Canada to study carbon cycling - M_130807_MF_MetaG (SPAdes) (version 2) | ecosystem: Environmental > Aquatic > Freshwater > Lake... | reverse complement strand
CTCCGGCAAAAATTTCTCCATGGGCATGACCGACAATGCCTCCTCTAAACCCTCCTCCGAAATAGTAAAACCTAGGGATGGGTTACTTGCCGCCCACGCTTTCCGATCACTAGGTTTGGAATAGGGCGGTGCGCTGTACTCATACCATCCCAATGTTTTAGATGGGTATGACAATGCCCGGTCACGCAAATCATTGAGCACCGTTGAATAAGCATCCCCGGCATTTTGAACAACATAGGTTTGGGCACGGTTGCCCATTGCAATTGTGATTGGCTTAGCCGCGGCCCATGCCTCCTCACTGATGTAGCGCAATTCATCAACAAATAATAAATGGGCCGATTTCCCGCGCGCGCCGTCCGCAGTTCCTGCGACAATTTCATACCGTGCGCCATTGAGCAAATCTAGGTGTTCTTTACCGTTGCCCCGGTATCCAACTTCCCCACGATTGAGTTTTACTTGAACCCGCAAAAATTCATTGGCATCGATGATTGAACAAACCTTACGGAAAGTATCCTCAGCCATGCCGCGTTTGGATGACATGGCAACAACGGATCGTTCACCCAGTACAAACAGGCCAAACAAAATTCGCAAGGCCATAAGTAAAGTTTTGCCATTCTGCCGGCTCAAAATAATTCCTACGGTACGCCTCTGGAATGCACCAGCTGCATCGACCCGCAAAAAATCCTCGCTAATGTATTTTTGCCATGGAAACAATGGATAACCAACGGATTCACAAAATGTTGCAAATTCAGGCCCATAGGTTTTCCCCTTAATTGCCGGGGTCATCAATCTTGGTTTTATGGCTCCCATGAGAGGTTTGGAAATCGCTTTCTTACGCGCCCCAGTCTTGCGTTTGGGTGTATCGGCTGGCACTGGTATCAACACGGCTTTGATTGCCCCTCAAACGGCCCCACAAGGCTCACACTGACCGTCACTGGAGAGAGAGAGGATGGAAAGACAGGGGGGGCAGAAACTCGCCCTAAAAAAACGCCTACTGACGCGGAACCTTTCAATTGGTTACATTTTTGACACGCACTGGTGAGGTTGTCCATGTCATCAGTGCCTCCATGAACCTTGGCCAATATATGATCGACATGGCTAGCACCGGGGTTGCCACAATAGGTGCATGTGTATTGGTCCCGCGCCAATACCTTGAGGCGTTGTCGCTTGAACGCCGCGGTGTTGTTCTTATGTCTTAATGCCATCCAAATGTTCTCCAATGCTCCAAGGCCAGTGCAATTGAACCATATCGATTATAATCGTACTTGATACACCATTGCACTTGTTGTTTGTAATTGGCCCTTTTCATGTACTGACTACGGCCCTGACATATACCCCAATGTGATCCATTATGTGCGCTTACATTCCAATTGCTTTCGCCATTCCACAACACAATAGCTGCACTAAATTCTAAGGGTGTGAGTAGCTGACCCGCATAGTGTTGAGCCTTATTCGCATTTGATGCATTGGCAATTGGCGCAAATATAAGCCAGGCTAGGATGATTGATCCAATGCGTAACCCTTTCATGCTGAGAGGTTATCACTAGGGCCGTAGACTCTGACCCATGATGTAGCTAAGGTTTAATAGTTTTATTTTTCAATCTTTAACAACTGCCCAGATTGTAGGAGATTTTAGAAACGCCCCCCCTACCCCCCCAATTTTTTTATTAACATTGGCTGGTTTAGGTATGGGATTCTGCCCGTCATGTTATCGACTTGTAGTTTCCGCCCCACTCTTACGAGTAGGCGCAACCTAGCATGAGTCAATTTGGCTGGTCGAAACGACACGCCGCGGATTTTGCCAAGGCTTCCCGACATTTGGCCACGCCTCGCAAATTGACCGCGGCCTGATACTTGGACACCATGGGTTCTTGCTTAGCATGTAAGCAAGAATAGATTTCTTGCGGGGTCATGGGTGCATTGTCGGCATCGGTAGAATCAATCATGTTTTGGGATTCTTCATGCTCGATGGGGAATCACCCAAACGCCACGTGTTAGTTTTGTACGATTTAGTCACTCTCGAATTGCTTTCAATGAAAGCCTTGTTACGTGCCATTTTTTTTACTGCCTTTTCTAATTCTTTTTTCCATTTGTTATTCATTGCTTATCCTCCATCACACACACGCCCATTTTGGCGCATTGAGTACATTGCAACACTTTAACGTGACCCGGTAAATTGTCGGTCACAATGCGCTCAATTTGGTTGGTTATTTTCTTACACTTGCGGCACTCATATTTGATGTGGGTTTCTATAACTGACATTGATCCACCGGCATCCCATATTTGCCATTTGGTTGCAAATAAATATCGTCAAAATTAGGCTCAAATGTGCCGTAGATTTCAACAATTGAGAAATAGTCTTCATCGATCACCTTGCATCCAATAATCAATTTGCCCGTGTCATTTCGGGTGTATGAAATTGCAGTAGCTGATACGACGGTTCGAACCTCCCCACGTTCGCCAACGTCGGGCAAATGTTTTCGGTGTTCATGCTCATCTTTTGGCCACCAAGGAACGGTCCAAGCCCATCGATAATGTTTGGCAACGGCCCATTCAGCGCAAACGGTGCGAATTTCAGCCAACATTTGATGTTGTGTCCAGCTGTTAATTTTGCCCTCTTGATAGGCCGCACCCATGCCGTTGCCTCGCGTTTCCAACCAACGTTCAATGGCTAACATGGAACACAAACGCACCTCATCCTTAGACAATTGCACAATTGTGCTCATTTGATGGCCTCACGGCATTTCATGCAATAAAACAACAATGGGTCAACGGACATGTACCCGGCTCCATCCGCATTTTCAACGTTGCCGCATGTTGTGCATTGGTCTTTCGCCAATATGTAATCCTCTAGGTTGACCCAACCATCAGCTGTGTGAATCTGTAAATCTGCCATCACTTCACGCTCTCAATCTTGGGAACCCATGAACCCTCGGCATTGAGCACAAACCAATGTGTTTTGCATTGTTCGCCTGAATTGATCGTTTTGGGGCATCCCATTCCAAAATACGCCTTGCCATTTTTTTCGCCTTCAATGGTTTTTCTATCGCCATGTATGCAATGCCATGCATCCAATATCGGTGCAACGCTTTCATCGATGGGTTCGGATAATGGTGCGGCCCATGGATCGTATTGCTCACGTTCGGTTTTTGGCGTTGGCAATGCTTGCACTGCAACGGTTTCGGCCTGTTTTGGCACGTTCACACGAGCCTTGACTTCCTCCATGCTTGCAATTTTCTTTGATGGAATACCCAACGCAATGGCGCAACGGCCCCACGCGCTTGTTTCGGCGTTCATCAATTCGCTTCCCTTTGTGTATGGGGTGCGCCCGGGGACTTCCTCCCAAGCGCAAGCAATCGCCGGGCATGTGTCAAACGGGTCACGATATAACGCGGCGGTGTACACAACAAACGTTGTGCCAGCCACCTCAATAATTTTGTATGGCTCAGCTGGATTGGATGGCTGAAATACTGCATCCGGGTATTTTTCTTTAACCAAACGGATACGTTCGGCAACATCTACATAGTCATCCATTGCAAAACTCATTTTGAATCCTCTCTAGTCATCTCACGGCGTCCAACGGATTTGCCTAAATCAAATCCCGTGCGGTGTCCTCGATCCATTCCCGCTTCCAGTCCTACCAAGTAACCGCTGTACATGATGCCGCCTAGGAATCCCCAAACGATTGCAACCATTACCCAATCGGGCAATGATGAAATGAACGCGCTCATGACTTGTCCTGCCCATGCTCAATTTTCCAAAACGCTTGCACGGTTTTGTCCATGTCGAAACGGAATTGACCGCCCAACGGTTTCATTGCTTGGATTTTGCCATCGCGTACCATGCGGCGCAATGTGCCGGATGAAATCTCCAGCATCTTGGCCATTTCGGTTGTGCTTAGCCATGTTGGTTGCATCATGAGTTGTTTCCAACTTTCAATGCAGGGTTGAGTTTTTGTCTAAAACGAATCTCAACCGCGCCCGTACTGCGCCCCAAGATTTCTGCAATTCCTTTGAATGAATCCCCACAATGCCAACGAAACAACAACAAATCATCTTGTTCTTGTGTCCATTTTTCATTGCTGTTTTTGCGATTTTCAGGGTTCCAACGGTGTTTTTTTGTGTGAATCCTGCGGCCAATTGTTCTTTGAGTTTGTGGGTCAACATTAGGGGTTACTGTTTTTTTGTATTTTTCCAGTAATAATTCAAGCAACAACTCCTTTTCAGCGTTCATGAGTTGTCCCACGATCCCGCAAAATCGGTGAGAATAACAATTTGGCTAGTGGCTGAATCCCACGAACCTTGATGCGGTTCGGCCACGGATTTCAAATACGCCGCGCACAATAGGTATTCGCTGTATGTAGTGCACCAAAATGCAAATGCCCAACCGTAATCGATGTCGGTTTGCTCAATCAATGGCTCAAAACGATGTTCAAATTCCCCGTTTTTTTCTGCCCAATCTGTACCATCCCAACGCATTTGCGCATTGGTCAAGCGGTCAAAATCATCAGCTGTAATTTCTAGCGTGACTTTCATGTGAGGCCCTTTCCTAAGTATCACCAAACGGTGATGGCATTAGGATACACAACATGCACGACATGGACAATATGAACGGCGGCGTGTCTAGTTTTCTGTCATAAGCGCATAAATGTGATCGATGCGCTTTTCCAGCCTGTTCACCTGTTCTTTCAGGCTTGCACCGTTGGCCGTTGGCCCAATTTCATTCATTATTGAGCGCACAATAAACTTAACCCCTGCGTAGAACCCAGACAGGATGGCCATAATACCTACAACCATGGCCACCCATGTCTGAGCCTCCATGCTATTTTTTGCCTAGGGTGATGGCTGAATCTTTGGGGTCAATGGCACGCCATATCGGTCCAACCAATCCAGCGATTAGGGCGTTCATCAGTGTTTTTGGGTCTGTAATGCCTGACATGTACAACGCGGCAACGGAGGCCAACGCCGCCCGAACATAAGACAATCCCGCGGCTTTCAACTTTGGGTTCATTTGTGTGCTCCATTCAGTTTTTCAATCAATGCGGCCGCCTTGGTCGCATCAATAGCAATCTCAAAATGCATTTCATCCTTGCGGTTTTTGTAATCCCCGCCCCAAATGCATCCGTATTTTTTGGCTAGGGCACGGATCATGGGAACCTTCTTGGCATCAAATGTTCCAACCTTGCCCAATGGGTGCAATGAGGCGTTCAAATCAATGGCCGTGCCACTGGCATGATTGCTCCACACCTTCTCATCGCCGCGAATCATGCGATGCGCGTAGCCCCAATCATCGGGTTGGCCACCATCGATGACCTCAATGTATTTGTGGAATTCTTTAGCTAAGCCAACCAACAATGGGGCAACGGCTTCGGCGCATCGCAATGTAATCCCTGTCCCGGCAACCTCAAATGACTTGATGCCAATGTCATGATTTTGGGATATCGGCCAACCGTTTTGTGATTTCATTATGTACCACTTGCAACAATTGTCCAGCCCAGTGAAAAATCCAAAACCAATAATGCCCATGCGCCGGATGTTGCCGGCAAAATTGCCGTTGTTGCCGCACCGCCTGTTTTCTGCACAACGTTAGCGGTTGCGCTCACAACGGTGAACGCGGCACGGTTTGTAATGAGTAAGGTTCGCCCAATATTGGCTGAACCTGTTGTGACAACGCCCGCGGGCAATGTCACCGTAATGATGGCGGTTCCAGTACAAATAATGCAATTTTCGGCCGCGGCCAATGTAAATGATGCGGTTTTGGCTGTTGTTCCTACTCCAAATGGTGCAACTGATTTGGAAAAATACGAAACACCGCCCGAACCGCCATTTGTTGTTATGACGTTTGATGCCTGTGAATTGACCAACAAATCACCCGCTGAAGAAACATACAAAACGGCGTTGCCTGACGGTGTTGTTCCGCTAATAACTGGCAATGACAATGTTTTGTTGCTTAGGGTTTGGGTTCCTGCCAACGTGACATTTGAGCCCTCCGCTGTAAAAATTGAAACGCCGGTGGAGGTAAAATACAAAATGCCGTTGTCGTATTGGTTTAATGCCAAAGAATTTGACGATGATACGGTTGCCGTTCCGGGGGTTACGGTGCAGACACCCACCCCAATGTTTAGAATTTTGAGAGTGTCACCAGCTGTGAACAATGCGGTGTTGACCGTGATTGTTGTTGCACCAGCGTTGTTCATGGTGATTGTTGTGCCAGCATCAGCGGCAACTAGGGTGTATGAGGCCGTTTTTGCGCTCACCGTTTGATTGTAGTCATTTGCCTGCAACGTGGTCATTTCCGCGGCGGTTAGCACCTGCCCCGCTGTGTATGTTTGTTTTGCCATTTTTGCTCCTTAGTAGGTTAAAACGCCTGTGTCTAGTATGCCGTACAACGTGGAATCAAGGATGAACCCATCAATGATTGGTTCTAGTGTCTGCAACGTCACGCGCCATTTGTTTGGGCTGATATCCATTGCAACCCCAAAAACTTGCAATGTTTTGGTGATCGATGTTGAACCCGGCATTGCCGTGGTAATTGTTACCGGGTCGAAATAGTCCAAACCTAGCGCGGCCTCAGTGCCTCCATCGCCTAGCGTGTACATATATAAATCCAATTCAATTGCATCGCACCGCACCGATGTTTCCGCACGGCTTGCAACGTAGCATTGGGCATAATTCAAGGCCACTGCATCGGTTTCCATCATCAAATTTTGTTGATTGTATGAATGCAAAAAATACTTGATGGTTGATGCCGCATTACTAGCTGTTTGTACCGTGCCGCCCGTGCGGGTGATGTTGGCTTCGTTGTACACCAATGTGTCATCGGTACGCCATACGGCATTGAAATACGGGATGTGCGTGCCATTGTCGTTGTACACAACGGCCGCGGCTGCTCCCGCGCCTATGGTTGCGGATCGATCCTGAAACGTAAAGAATCCATTTGTGCCAACATAGAGTGCCCCATATTCGCTAGTTTCAACAGTCTGCATTGCCGCCAATGATGTACGGGCCGTGCCCGGGTCGGCTTGCATTGTGGTCAATCCAGCGTCAACATCACGCATCGATGGAGGCCAACCAATTTGGTCTAAAATTTGATTGATGCGCGTGCCACTTAAATCACCGGCAACGGCTCCCGTCACGGTTGCAATTTGAGCGTTTTGGGCAAGCCTATAGGCATCCACGCATGTGATCGTTGTGATAGCCAATGTCTGTCCATCGGCATTGTTGGGGATGTTGGTCGTGTAGCTGGTGATGTATCCGCTGTAAATGTTGTATGTCGTTGCCCCATAAGTAGCAGACACAACAACCTTGCGCATTGGCGTCAAATATGAATAGTAGGGCCCCAACGGGTTTTGGGGATTAAAATCACCGTTTTCATCAATCAACTTCAATTCAAGCGTGCCAGTTTGGAATTGATCGGCTTGGGCATCCCTGCCGCGTTTGGTTCGAACCGATTGCGTTATGTTTGAAACATCTACAACTAGCCCCGTGGTTGTGTCCAAAATATCCGTGTCCAAAATTCCAGTGTCCAGCACAAACCCAACACCAAATGCGGGGCCTTCGCTGAAATTGATTTTGACGCTAAGTGTTGGCAGGCTCATACGGCAATGTTTCCCGCGTACTGCATTGATGATCCGTAACGGTTATTCTGTTGAACCGCACTTCTAACAATTTCGGTGACGGTTGTTGGGTCAACGACTGTCCCACCTTCTCCAACATGGATTGAATTGTCGATGTACACGTCACCAATCCGAGGAACCCCTGCACCTGTACCCAAAACATCTGTTCCCATGTTTGTTTGATAATTAGGATTGAAACTACTAGCAACAGAACGACCGCCGCCGCTAAAATCGGGATTGACATTTGGGCCCACGCGCGGCGGATTTGTGTCCGTTACATCGCCGGGGCTTAATGGTACAACTGGTACAACTGGCACAACTGGGTTTTTTGGTGGTGTCGTATATTTATCCCACCATCCCGGAACCCTTCCCAATTCTTTCCCTGCACCATCGGCGGCCAATGCCAATTTCTCCAATGCTAACGCCGCTTTTAATTCATTTGCCAATTTGTCGGCTTGGGCTTTGTCCAATGCATCTGTGGCTTTTTGAGCCGTTGATCCCGTTTCGTCCAAGATGGCTATTTGTGCGCGAATCCGTGCCTTAGTTTCCTCATCGGTTGCCTTGAGCAATGCCACTTGCAATCCAATGCGTTCAACATCAAACCGTTTTTTTAATTCATCCAATGCGGCTTGGTCTTTTTTCATTTTGGCATCAAGCAATGTTTGAGCGTTTTTGGCTTTCAATAGTGCCAATTCAGCTGCTTTTTCTTTCGCTAGTTTTGCCGCGTCTGCCTTGCGCTTGGAATCCATTGCTTGATTGGCATATTGCGTGGCGTAAATGCCACCGTATTGTTGCGGCTTCCGTTGAGCATCTAGGGCTTTCACCTTGTCAAATGCATTTTTGAATTTTCTGAATGCGTCTAAATCACCGCTTAAAATTTCAATAAGGGATGGCATTGCCATCAAAATTTGCAATTCGCGTTCAACCCAAATAATCAAATCAAAGGTTTTTCCTGCCAATTTGTCAATGTTTGAAATCGCATCGTCAAGATTTCCAGCCTTTGATGCCTCAGTGAGTGCCTGTACCAAACCTTTTCCAATAACTTCTTTGGCATTATTTGCCGCAATAGTCAATTGATCCAATTGCCCTGAATAAGTATTTGCCGCCATTTCCGCTTGACCCATTGAAACTTTGCTAATTTGCGTCAAAATTTGTTCAAATGAAAATGCCGCCAATTCCGCTTTGGTCAATCCCGTTTGGTACTTAATCAATCCGCGGGTTTGTCCTACAAATGCCTTCCCAATATCGGCCGATGTTGTCGCTAAATCTTGTCCAGACATGGCCGCCAAATCAAGAGAGGTTTTCAATAATTTTTGGGCCAATTGATAATCGCCTGTTACCGTAGTCAATTTCTGAAATGCGGGCCTCAACTTGTCATCGACAACGGCAAATTGTGATTCCATGTCATCTATAAATGTTTTAATTTGAGGATTGGCAAATGCCATTCCTAAATTCTCCATAGTTTTTGCCAGTACTTGTGCGGCTTTGTCATCCTCTACAAATGCTTTGAGTGATGCTTCACCAAATGCGATTACTTTTCGAACGGCAAAAACACTTGCAAATGATTTGCCTAATTTGTTGACGGTTTTGTCAAACGCACTGATTTGTTTTGATCCCTTGGTTAGGGCTTTACCGTTCCATGTACTGATTGCGCTAACAAATAAATTTGGCATTTATGCCGCCAATGCATAAGTGTTGCCAGATGCGTTAAAAATCTTGACGGCCTTATCAATGGCCTTGCGCACTGCGTCCGTTGTGTGTCCATGGTCTTGCTCCCATGCCTTAAATATCAAACGGCCGCGTTGCTTGTCTTTACCCCATAGCCCACCCATTGCGCCAATGAATAATTGACCCGCTTGTGGGTTGTTTGACTTGCCTTGACCGCCCGGTGTTTTGCGCCCTGCCGTTTCCAAAATTGCACCAGCTGCGGAATAATTGGCTACATAGTATTTGGATTGAAAACCTGATGGCATGCGTTTGGTTTTGCCCTGCCTGTACACAATACCCGCACGGACTTCGGCGGTGTCAAACAATGGAAATTTGCGAACACGGCCCGTTGTGTTGAATGTTGGTTGACTTTGAACCTTGCCGCGTTTTTCCCATCCTGCCAAATACGTTGGAAAACCATCGGGAACATCGCGCCTCGCCTTGTCCCTGATAGCCTCCATCGATGTGCGGATTTCAAGGTTCATTGATTTGGTCAAATCCTTGTCAAACTTTCGCATTGCTTTGAGTGTACTTTCAACGCCTGTGACGTTTACTGGCATTGGCCCTCTCCTTTGCTCGATCGTTTAACACTTGCAAAACTGCCTTAAACATACGTTCATCCATTGCCAATACTTGATCGGGACTGATGTGCATTTCCAACGCTAGTGAGGCCACTAGGTAGGTAAATGAGCCCCGGTCTATTTTTTTCCGGGCTCGTCATCCATTACTTCAACGGAGATGAGAGTACCCAACCAATCATCACCGAACGGAGGAATTACCTCAACCCGTGACAATGCATTGTGTGCCAACCAATAAATGTCCGATTGTTTTTCCTCGTCCCTGAATTGCTTATGTATTCCCTTGCCGGTGTACTTCTCAAACGCAACTTCAACCACGGGGGTGATTTGTACAATCGTTTCCCCGGAGGCCCTAGTGATTTTCATGCGTGCCATTATTTGCTCCCTTAGATTAGAACGGTGTCACATAGGATTGTGTCACCGCTGTGTTGACTGTGAACGACAAACTAGACGCGGCCTCATCGGATACGCCTCCACTACCAACTGGGGTCAAATTATTGACCAAAATTGAAAATGCAAATGTCGGGTTTGTAACTGAAACGGTTGGTTTGACCGCGATCATCGAACATGCCACGGTTGTTCCAAACGCACTGTTTAATGTTTGCATAACCGATGACGCGGCCCAATCGTCAAAAAAATCAACCGTTAATGTTGCGGCTTCAAGGCCTTTGGCAAAAACGTGTGATGAAACACCCATGCCTGTGATTTCATTTTCATCGACTGTTTGGGTCAATGTCACTGCACTGACCAACGATGAAATGTCCACACTGTTGATTTTGAGGCCAACGTTATTGTTTAAGTAAATTGCCACAATTACCCCTTAATATGCAACGGATGGGGATACGGTCACGGTTGTGTTGACTGTGAATGACAAACTCGATGAGGCTTCATCACTGACCCCACCTGATCCAACTGGGGTGAGGTTGTTCACCAAAATTGAAAATTGATACGTTGGATTCGCCGCGCTGACTGTTGTGCCTTTGATAGTAATCATTGACACCGCAATGGTTGCACCAAATGCCGCGTTTAATGTCTGCATAACTTGCGAGGCCGCCCAGTCATTGAAAAAATCAATTGTGAGCGTAGCCGACTGCAATCCAGCGGCAAATTTATGCGCCGAATCGCCCATGCTCGTAACTTCAATTTCATCAACTGTTTGCGTCAATGTCACTGCACTGACCAACGTTGAAATGTCGATGCTTGGGACTGTTGGTGCGGCCGCTGTTGCCAGTTTTACACCAACGTTGTTGTTCAAATATACTGCCATTGTTATTCCTCGTTTTCTGTTGTTGTTGGTGTTTCCTTTTCAACTTTTGTTTTTTCAGCTGGAGCCTCAACTTGACCAACTTTAATAAGCCAAGCCAATTTCTCTGCATCCGTTTCATTTTTCATTTTATGTCCATTCCGTTAGCACTGTGATTTTGAAATCCGATGTGAGCATGGGCCCGCTTGGGGCTTCCAAGGTTGCCGGGGCTGATGCTCCATTGATGTTATACACCAATGATGATGCAGCTAGTTTGTTGAACACTGCAACAATCGTTGTTTCAATGCCGTTCAAATTTCCTTGGTTGTCTAGGTAGGGCACAGTCATCAGCACGCGAAAATTGGCCTTGCACGCAATTGATGCCTGTGAATTATTTGATGGCTCCAAATATGGGTCATCGGGCACAACTATCACCGAATTGGCAAGAATTACCGGCGGCGGGAATGAGAATGTGCTCCACACACCGGCATTGGCTAGGGCCGCCGCTATCGTTGTGCGTAATGTTGTTAGTGCCGTCGCGGTCATCGATCATCCAATCATTGCCGCGGGCGATAGGTACGGGGCAAGCAATCCGCGCACTGATGCCATCAATGTGTTTGACATGCGAAAATTTGATGCACCGTATCCGTCCACACCCATTGCGCCGTTTTGTACGGCTTGACGGGATTGCCAAATGTTTGTTGCCAACATAAGTGAGGCTGAACGGATTGCGGCGGTTGTTGCATACGATGCCGTTTTATCATCGGGACCAGTCATCAGGCCATAAGGTTGAACCAAATGCATTGCCGCATCAGCTGCAACATTTGCAAATTGGATGTATTGGTATCCCAATGGGTAATTGTAACGGGTAGGCAAAAAAAACGTTGTTGTGCCCGTTGTTGTATAGGGACCCGTGCCCGTTATTGTTTTGACGCCGTTATATCCTGAACCGCTTGCCGTAATTGTTATCAATTGACCCGTGACAAATTGACCGGGTGATGCAATGACAACCGTTGCGACATTGCTTGCTGTACCAGTGGCAACAACCGGGGCGGTGTTAAACCACAAAAATGAATTAATCAAATCTTGCGCGGTTTGGCAACATTCCTCAACTTGGGGATCGGTGTATAACGTGCCGATTCCTAATGAGTCGCGTAATTCTTGCATCGTTGTATAAGTAGCGGCCACGGTTTTTCCTTTCCTATAAGGCTTGCAAGGCTAGGGCCTCCTAACCTTGCAAGCGGCTTAGGGTTTTGCTTATACGTTGAATCGGCGAAGGCCACCTGATACAAGCGTCTTAGTCGCCAAATATCCATAAAGCATTGTTGAAATTTCACCTGATGATGGAATGTTGGTGCTCAGTTTTAGGACTGGGCTTTCATAAATTGCAATCGCTGATGGCACAATGATGAAACATGAATCATCGATCGATGTTGCAACCATGTTGGAATCGGCATAAAAATCAAGGCCCAAAACATTTCCGCGCAATGATGTTGGTGCAGAATTGCCACCGGCGTTCATTGGGTTTGATGCGTTGTAAATTGGGCGGCCTGTTGTATCGGTTGCACCTAGTAGGAGAGTCCAAATTGATGTGCCTCCGACAAACGCTGTTGCCAAATCTGCGGTTGCAGAATAAGCCTTTGGCGCATCTGTTGAAACAAATGAAATGATGCCCGCTGAATCCGCTGTTGTAGCTGTTCCAAGGGTTCCACCTGAAACAATTTCGGCAATAACTGCGGCATCGGTTGCCTTATTGTAGGCTTTCTGCATATTTGAAAGCATTGCCTGAAAAAATGATGGATCGGCGCGCTCAAGAATTTCAACACTGTAGGTTTGGATGCCACTGTATTTTCCCACTGTCGCATTCACATATGATGAAACAATTCCGGTTGATGATGGTGCACCCGCTTCAGCGGTTAGGGCAACCGTTGAGGATGTAGTGATTTTTGGAATTGAAACCGTCATGCCTGATGCTGGCAATGCTTTCGCACCGCCGCACGCATCGATTGTTGGACGTGAACCAATAAGTGTGTCAACAACTGTTGAAACATATTGAACTGGTGAAAATGCTGGGTTGGTTGTAAATGAATCATTTGCGGCCTCAATTTTTTGAGCCTGTGCATCTGCCGCGCGAACATAATCACGGGATACATCTGAACCCAATTGAGCCTTGATTGTGTGTTCTAGGTACTGCGCCTTTGTTTTGATTGGTGAACGTACTTCGCCGACAATGTATGAGGCCGTTACAACGGGGCGTGAGGCTTCAACGACCGGGGCCGCCGCTTCCTCAGTTTCTGGGGCTGGTGTTTCTGGGGCTGTCGTCATGACCGCCTCGCTTTCTGTTGGTTGGTTGGTTGGATCGTTCTCCGGTGCGCTTTCGCTCGCGGCAACTTTGGTGACGGTCGCATTTTGGAAGGCCGGGCTCTCAACTAGAGAAACTTCCATCATGCGTGCGGCCGTCACTAGGAGGTAATTGTCTTTGGGTAGCGATGAAATTACTTCAACGCCTACGGATAGCCCACTGACTAAATCCTCCGCGGCAAGGGTCAAATAATCTGTTCCCTTACTGCTATTGGAAATTTTGAATGTTCCGTACATAAAATCGCCCTCAGTGCTAAATGATTGAGCACGTCCAATTGGGTTGTTTGGCTCATGTTGCGCAAGCAACTTAATTTTGGCCGCTGTTGGAATCTCAATTGACCCGTGCTCAAATACAACTGGCCCAGCTGATGTTTGGCCGATAGCCCCGTATTCCATAACTTTGCCGCTAATGATGCGGCGTTCGGTGTCCGATGCTTGGATGGGCGTGCTAAATGTTAATTTCATGATGCATCTCCGTTCGGTGATAAATCCTCCATGGCTTTAGCTTGATCCAATGTAATCAAACCAAGGTTGAGCATTTTTTCAATTGTTGCCAAACGTGTTGTTGCATCAACACGCAAGAATGTTTCATCAACCGCAAAACGCACGGTATTTTGTGAGTTTGTTATGTCATTCATGCTGAGTCGATCCTCAATGGCACAAACGTATGGCGCAAGCGTGTAAGCAAAAAATTCTTTGCGTGCGTCCAAAATGTTTTGATACGTCATCGATTTGTTGGCGTCACTGCTGGCCATGTATGCCGGTACATTCATTAATCTGCAAATTTCCGTGGATAATGACTGTTTTGCTGAGTCATACATCATTTCAGCTGGTGAAAATGATGTTGTTTGATAATCTAACGTAGATGTTAAAAATGCAGTACCGCGCGAATTTCTTGCGGCCTTCCAACCTGCAAGAATTCCTTGCACTTGCGCTTCCGGCAAATCCGCACCATGATTTTTAATAAATCCACTGGGGACCGGTGTTTGTGCACTTATCGCGGCGGCTCGCTCTAAATCTAATGCGGCGCGAATTGTGCGCCCGCCCGTTGCCAAAACACCAGGTTGCAATGATTGAAACGTAACCAATGACCCAATTCCGTTCATTGGTCGTTGTGTATTGTCAACCATGTAATAGTCAACTTCGGTGTTTAATGCATTCAACTTTGATGACACACGTTCATTTGCAACCCACGCAAAACGCGCCGGGCGTCCGTCGTCCTTATACGTTGCGGTGACTTCCCAGTATGCAACTTGATAAAACAATAATGATTGAACCGTGTACGCAATTGTTACCGATCGCGGTTGTCTGATGTCCGGTTGTTCCAACCAAATCGGTGAACCTAATTCCTCACCAGTTGTTTTGTTATACAATTCCAATGGAATTCCACCGATTACGCCACAAATTAAATTGCGACATTTTGCAACCGTGGGAACCTGCATGGCACTTCCCAAATCAATTCCAATTGGGTCATAGCCCATGCCATAGTCATTCCAAGAATTTAACCCGTACCCGGAATTCATGACGGCGGGATTGTATTGACTGGTTAATGAGTCAGGCTCATTTTTGACCAAACGCAATGCAGACAATATCCCCATAACGGCATAATAGCCCTATATCACCCAAAACGGACATTTGGTACATTGTCTATTTTCGGGCGTGTCTATCCTGCAATCACCATTGGTTTTGAAACTGGTTCCTGCATTTTGTGAACGATCATGGCCAATGAAATCGGTGCGCTAATATCGCCCGCGCTTGCACGCCGTACCAATCTCCAACCGTCATCCCGCGTTTTTGCCGCACATGCGTTCATTTGGGTATCGAATGATTCTTGCCCCATGTGCACGATGCGATTGTTTGAAATAGCCTCCAACAACGCCGCTGATGCGGTATAAAATTCACTTCCTGAAACATCGATCATTCGGCATCCACTAGCTGACAAACGCGCCGCAATTGCCGCCGTTGAGTAATGGTCAAACATAATCATCCGGGGGAAATACTTATCGACCCAATTTGTTTTGATATCGGCCGCAATTTGCAATTCATCGACTGCCGTATCACTTCGCCATTGTTGCATGATGCCAACGGCGATTTTGCCTCCCGGTAAATATTGACCCGCAACCAATGAGGCCGTGCGTTTTGAAATGGCAACATCGAAGGCCATGAAAGTATCGGGCCCAACTGGGATGGACAATGTACGGTCGGCCGCCGCCTCCCATGCACCCAATGGCCACGGGCTAGACAATGAGGCCACCCACATGCATAAATGCTCCGGCAAAAATTTCTCCATGGGCATGACCGACAATGCCTCCTCTAAACCCTCCTCCGAAATAGTAAAACCTAGGGATGGGTTACTTGCCGCCCACGCTTTCCGATCACTAGGTTTGGAATAGGGCGGTGCGCTGTACTCATACCATCCCAATGTTTTAGATGGGTATGACAATGCCCGGTCACGCAAATCATTGAGCACCGTTGAATAAGCATCCCCGGCATTTGAACAAACATAGGTTTGGGCACGGTTGCCCATTGCAATTGTGATTGGCTTAGCCGCGGCCCATGCCTCCTCACTGATGTAGCGCAATTCATCAACAAATAATAAATGGGCCGATTTCCCGCGCGCGCCGTC
>Ga0209596_1002199_pt1 | contig 16160 bp, 14 predicted proteins | sample M_130807_MF_Meta_FD_187314 | JGI IMG/M metagenome (GOLD analysis project Ga0209596, IMG submission 187314) | Freshwater microbial communities from Lake Montjoie, Canada to study carbon cycling - M_130807_MF_MetaG (SPAdes) (version 2) | ecosystem: Environmental > Aquatic > Freshwater > Lake... | reverse complement strand
CCTTTTTTTCGCTCGGCCAAGCCGTCGGATACTTCGGCAGCGCCCTGATATACGACTGAGCCCACGACCGGTAACTTTTCTCTGTCGCGTAGCTGAGATGCTTCACGCGGCATTTTTCAGAGAGGATCTGCAAAACTTCGGGGGCTTTCATCGCAATCGTGTCGTGTAGCGGGGGTCTCAGCTACACGACAGGAAAAATCTCAACTATTTTTTCGTCATGCTCGGAATGCTCTGGACACGGTTTTACCCTCCCGCTACACGACCCAAATGCACATGGCCATCCTTGCATTTCCACCCTCCAACAGATGCGACCCCCCTTTTCCATCCACCCTAGCTATACGACAGGAGAAAATCCCGTGTCGTATAATCAGAAGTTAGGCGACTGACACGCGTTTACCACAAACAACAACTATGAAATCAGCACTCGGAGCAACACTCATCTGCTTGATAGCGGCTGCGCTTTCGTCCTGCGGACGATCGAACGACTCAAAATTTGAAAAGCAGCTTTACGGAACTTGGCAGTCTGAGCCAATGGAATCAAAGGAGGCAAAGCTCGAGGGAGAGACTAGATATGTTCCGGGTGGACGCATGACCATTTCTGGACGCATTGTTTTTCGGCACGCTCTTCTCCCTGACGAGCAGCGCGCCATCACGGGTAGCGGACAATGGCACGTTAAAGACGGATACTTACATTACACTCTTGAGACATCGAACATTTCCGACATACTGCCGAACGGCTTTTCCTCAGCAGACAAGATTATTGGCATCACTGATACCGAGTTCACCTATGTCGATTCTTCGAGTGGGCGCACCAAAGTGGATCGACGATTGCGTCATGAATAGACCTCTAAGCAACACTAAGTCGCCTAACCAAGCGCTGCAGAGAACAGCTCCGTGCGTCACGGTAGCTGCTTCCGCCGCCGCCTTTCCACCCACCACGCAGCTACCGCGCCGCACTCCGCTGTCTCTGAGCTTGGGGTCGTTAGGCGACTGACCACACGCACATGGAACTTGCCGCTCTCGCAATTCTCGGAACCGGAGCTATAGCCAGCACCGCTGCAATCATAGCGACCGCAATCAACAAATTCCGCAAGGTCGCGGCGGGGAGCTTCGCTCTGGCAGCCGGTGTAGTGCCGTGGCTCTTCTTTGCTATGTGGCACAACTGGATTCCGAGTTCGACCATTCTTTCGACCATCAGCATTTTCGGCAGTGGTCCGCTATTTCTTGTCGCATTCTTTCTCTACGGCTTGGGCGAGCGCACACCGATGCGGGGTGTTGCCGCTGGTGCTTCGTTGGTCGGCATGTTTGCCGGCATCGGATTTAGTGCTTTTCTTGGTGGACAGCTTGCCCGAATGGAGTGATTTCCCTCACGCGTCCCAATGCAACCAACGTCGCCTAACCCCTAAGTTAGCTTTGAGTCATGGCGGAGTGGGCGTGTGTTGGGGCAGGGCGTCGGTCGCCATGACCTCAAAGGTAACACTGGTTGGACAAGCCCGCGGTGCGCTGGAAGGCTTTACTCGCCGGAAGCGGAGCGTGTTGAAGTGGGTGCTGCAACAGCCGGCAGCCGCGCAGTGCCAAGCCACCGAGGAAGAGTGGCAGTGGCTGCTGTTGGAAGTCCTGCGGATCTTTCGACAGGCCCGCGCCATCATCGTCGTCGAAGAGTCCAAACGGGTTGATGATCTGTATGAATACCTCCGTCATCATCTCATGGAGACAATTGGGCTTCTTGCCGGACACGTTGACGAATCGAAGCTCGACGGGAGACGCATCACCATCATGCTTTCGGACTATTTAACGAAGGGGATCATTCCTCCGGATCAATGTGACATCATCGTTTTCGACCGTTGCCCCCGTGAAGGGTTCACAGAGGTCGCGATTGCCCAAAATCGATTTCCCCAAGCGTGGCGGATGGCCCGTCTAGGCGAGGAAAAGCGGGGGCGTGCCCGCCTCTTGGGGGCGGAGTCGTTTTTCGGAGCCATCCATGACGTTTCGAAAACATTGTCGGGTGAAAAGCCGTAGCCCGGCTCACCGCGCGGACAAACCGCAAGGCTGACGGGTGCCGTCATGCTGAGATGGCAATCTCGGTGCGTCCGTCGGCCGCTTCGCGCTGAAATAACGACGCCTCCCCAGATAACCCCGGCAGCCACTCGACGTCGCCTTGCTGAGGCGTGGTGCGGAAAGAACGAGGCCGACCACCTTCCCGTCGCGAACGAGGGCGACGCCGGCACGACCGACATGACCATCCACCCACTCCTCAGTGGAATAGAATGCCCACAGCACATCACGATTCCGCCGCTTCTCCAACAGCTCGCGCCACTGCCGGTTGATCGAGCCGAAAGGAACGGGAGCGGTCCCGGAGCCGGCGCAAACTTCCATGTTCTCCGCCTCCGCGTCCTCGACCGTCAGGATTCGCGTGAACTGCTTGCGATCCTTGGGCGGCGGCGGCGGTGCAAACCACGAGAGGGTGAACATCACGGTCAATCCGATCAGGCAGGTCCAACGGAAAGTCACGACAAACCAGACGAGTCCCACCGCGCAGAGCAGGGCAAAAGCGACCACGAGAATTTTTCGGATGGCGACCACGGGCCGACCCTAGTGGGTCGCAGGGAGCGCGGCAAGTTCGGCATTCCTCACATAAACACGGCAGGCCTTGGCCGGAGCCAGCATTACCCGGTTCCGGCCATTCAACCTGCTGCGTCCTCAATCAGCCTCCCGGCTTGATGCCCCACTCCGTTAATGCGGATTTGGTTGAAGAGGCGTTTAGCCATCGCGAAGCCTGCTTCAGCCATCTATGACGCCCCCTTCCGGAAGACGACGATTCTGTTCGTGTTCGTGCCTTTGGCATTGTTGTTCACGCCCCAGCAGTTCGCCGTTTTGGTGAATTTCTGATCGTTGATGGCCACCAACAATGGCTCCAACCCCGCTTCCACGCCGCACGGAATGACGGCTTCTTCGAGTTTGATCCTTCCACCCCGGATTTCGCCAACCTCGAAGGCAACGTGACCGCCAGGCCGCAAAACACGGTGCAGCTCTCGGAACATCGCCGTCATCGCTTCCTGCCATGCCGCCAATCTTTTTGGCACCGTCAGCTTCACGTTCTGCGCATCGATTCCGATGAACCAGCAGCGAAGCCAGTTATCACCGGCATAATCCACCACGTCCAGGAATGGCGGCGACGTCACGATCAATGAGACCGTTCCTGACGGGATCTCAGGCGTCGAGTGAGACAGACCTGTTACAAGGCTGGCCCCGTTTTTCACGTGTGACAAAGCCCCGCGAATCCCCGCATCTACATCCTTCAGCAGATCTTTGCTCTTTTGATAGATGAGGTCCGGAACCATCCGTCTCGGCGGAATCTGATTGCGGCTCTCATTGATCGCCATTTGTCTCTTTGCGGAAACAGCCTGGTTGGGCGGGAGCGTGTAGACCGAGAAGAAACCGGAGGAATGGCCGGTCAGCCGCGTCAAGGCGACCATCCAGATCCACTGGTCCACTCCGTCGAGTTGCCCGCGCTGCCTTTTCCTGAGCAGGTAGTGCCGGAGGGCGCAAACCTCTCTCAGAGTATCGGGGTGGTAGAAGGCGAGAAGTTCCGGCGGCAGTTCTTCAGTCCACGAAAAATCAATTTCACCCAGTCGTCGGTCCACATCACAGAGATGCGGCGGTGCAAGCCGGGGCGCCGTCAGCACTGCGCTCAGAGGATTCACGTCGCAGCCGTAAGGAATTCTTCCCAACATTGCCGCTTCCACGACAGTCGTTCCGCGGCCCATGAACGGGTCGTAAACTACGTCCCCCACCTCCGTGAGGCGCTCGATGAAGAAACGGGGCAACTGCGGTTTGAAACATGCCCGATATGGAACCTCGTGCAGGCTATTGGCTGCCCTTTGTTTCGCCGTCCAGAACTCGTTCACATAGGTCGGGACGATCACCTCGTCACCTGAGAACAGTTTCGCCCTAGTTTCGATTGTGGCGGTCTCCTTTCCAAATTCACGGAATTCAGTCAATTGTTGGCCGAGATCGAGCCCTTCGATTCGGGCTTGGATCATGCCCGGACCAACCTCGGCCGCAGGCATCAGTTTTACTTCCTTGGTGTCGAAGTCGAAGACTTCGACCATACCATTCGTTTCGGTTTTCATGGTGCTTTTCCGTCTTCCGTGGAATTGCGTCCACGACGGCAACGATGTCGCCGCCCTCCCGCGTCTGGTTCCACGCGGTCGGCAGATGTCTATCACGAGTGAACCAACCACCCCGTTATTGCTCACGCAGGAATGCGTGGGTGACAGAAGAGTTTGTTCATCACACAGTTCTCCACCGGCGTCAAGTTCCAGTCGCGTAACGGTCCGCTGCATCGTCCTGATTGGCCCGTCACAGTCTGGACCTTCGCGTTCGCCTGCCTCCTCGCACGCCTACGCCACACACGCCCAATGCTGCCGTCACAGCGAGTCCCACAGCGGCTTCAGATCCTCATCATCAAGCGCCATCAGCCGCATGTTGGGATCGAGTTTGAACGCGACCTCCAGCACGCCCTTGGCGATCTCCGTCTGCCCGAGTTGGCAAAGGTAGCAGGCGATGTTGAACGGGAATAGCGGCTCCCGCTCATGGACCTTCGGCCCTCGACTTTACACCGGCAGATTTCGGCTAAACATGGCACAAGCCCCCGAATGTTTGACTTTCAAGCGTGGCGACCGCTACAAACCGCGGCGTGAGTGAAGCCCCCGCTCAATCAAGTCTGGAGATGCTGTCTGACAAATCTCAACTCGCGCCCGTGGATTTGCTCGGACGCAGCAAGGTCCGCAAGCTCCCCTCCGCCGATCGAAAATCAGAGGCCTCGGTGAACAGTGCGGCAGCGTCGGCCTTCGCACGGATCCACCGGAACCATTTCAAATTCAAAAGTCTCAGTTGCTGGAGCTACAACATCGCCGTGGGCTGCTCACACGCCTGCCGGTTCTGCTACGTCCCCTCCAGCCAGCACACGGGCGTTGGAAAAATGAAGGAAAACACCGGCCCTGTGGCGGTGATGCTGCGTGAGCACGGGATACTCGATCCAGACGCCGAATGGGGAAAATACGTCCTCTTCCGCCCGTGGGATGAGGCTGCGTTCCTTGGCTCACTGAAGAGCGCGGAGAACACGGCTCGCTCGTCGCTGAACGCGGACGGCAACCGAGCCATCATCTTGTGCAGCACGACCGATCCGTACCAGACGGTGGTAATCCCCGGGAATGACGAGAAACAGAAGCTGCTGAACCGTCATTGCCGCCATCTGGTGAGCCGCGCCCTGGAACTGATTCTCACCGAGAGCACGCTCAATGTGCGAATACTCACCCGTTCTCCGCTGGCAGTTAAGGACTTTGATCTCTTCAAGCAATTCGGCGACCGCCTGATTTTCGGGATGAGCATCCCGACCTTGGATGATGAACTCCGCAAGGTTTACGAGCCTCATGCCCCCGGAATACAGGCGCGGCTCAGGATCCTGCGGGCTGCGGCGGAGGCCGGCATCCCCATTTACGTGGCCATGGCCCCGACGTATCCCGAGTGCGATGAGGCGGATTTGAGGAGAACACTGGAAGCCATCCGGCCGCTCAAGCCCCTGACGATTTTCCATGAGCCCATCAACGTGCGGGCAGAAAATGTGGCCCGCATCTCCAAGCACGCAAAAGAGCTTGGGATGGAAGCGAAGATGAAGCCGGAAGTGTTTGCGGACCCTGCCTCATGGCGCCGCTACGCGATCGATCAGTTGATGACGGTGCAGAAGGTCGCCACGGAACTAGGCATGGAGGATCAACTCCACTTGTGGCCCGACAAGTCCCTGAAATCGAAGGGAGCATTTTTGAGGGCGAGGGCACTGCTCCGCGCAAATTCAACCTCCGGGCGCCGCCGGACCGCTCACGAAAAGCAGTCCCGCCGTGAGGAGGATGAGGGTGCCTACGTGGAGTTTGAAAAGTGGCTCGCCCACTGGCACGGACGCATCAGCGAGTGGCCCGGCAAAAAATAGCAATCAACACGAAGACCATGACGAGCAAATCAATCCCCAAGCTTTCAAGCAATCCGCTCTCCGTCACCGAGGTCGTCGGTGCCGATGACCGCCTGAGTGCGCCCGAAAGGGAATATCTCGATGAGCGCGAAAAGATCATTGAGCGTGGCGGCCAGACGTTCGTGGAAGTAGGAACAGCCCTCGCCGAGATCCGGGACTACCAGGGTGGAGCACTCTACAAGAAACGATATGGGAGCTTTGAATCCTACTGCAAGGAGCGCTGGGATTTCGGTCCCGCCTACGGCTACCGGCTCATCACCGCCGCTGAGATCGTCCATAAACTGTCGCCCCGGGGCGACACTAAGGAGAAGGCAGTTTTGCCCACCTCGGAAAAACAGGTCCGGGAGTTGGTGCGGCTGGAATCACCCGCGCAGCAACGCAAGGCGTGGAAAGAGACGGTTGAGAAGGCTGGTGAAAATCCAATCCGTGCCTCGGATGTCAGGAAGGCCGTGCAGGGCGTGATGAAAGACGCTGGCATCAAGCCGAAGCCGGCGAAGAGAAAGAAGATGCCGGAGTCGTATCGGATTGAAGCGAGCGACTTGAAGGAAATCCGGAGCCTCCTGAAGACGCTGGAGGGAAGGATTTCAAAGCTCACGGGAGGAGAGAAGCGGGAGCCGCTGATTGCGAAGATTGAGAAGTTGCTGCCAGAGATGTCCTGAACCATCGGTCCCCTGTACGACTTCTTCCTGACGAGCCTGGAGAACGGGAAGTGTCGCCCCGGGGCGACACTCCGTGAGGAAGATGCGCCGCCATCCGCTGGATCAATTCACCGCCCCGGCAAACCGCAAGGCTGACGGGTGCCGTCATGCTGAGATGGCAACTTCGCTGCGTTCGGCGGCCACCCCGATCATCGTCAAGTCCTCCGGACCAGGTTGCGATCACTGCACTTGGAAGGACAACCTCTTGAGCTGGAAATCTCCCCGCCTACGGGCCTGACTTCACGCTGCCGAGCCAGGGCTGGATGCGCTGGAGTTGGCCTGCGAGGGCAGCTCCGTAGGCGCGTCGGTCCGAGTCGATGGAATGGGAAAGCCGGATCCGCTCCCGCATCCCCACGTTGTAGAGGTAGCGCAGGGCCTCGGCCTGTGCCGGTTCTTGGAAATCAGCCGCCTGAATCTTGGCGAAGATAGCCATTTCCTCCTGCACGATCCGGAGCTGCCGGAACCCATGGATGACAAGATTGCACGCACGCGTGATCACGTCCGCCACTTCCGTGATCCTGGCGAGCAGCCGCTCGCGCAGGGGGAGCCGGGGTTTCACCACCCGTGACTGCATATCGATGATCTTGTCCACGTGTGCCTGGATCGTGTCCAGACTGTGCAGGTAGAGGAGATCATGGGTATGCGCCGATGCATTGGGGACGATTATTTCATAAGTGGGTCCGAAGTGGGTGCCCACTCGTGACACCGCATCGCCCTGGATGAAGTAGTTCGCGGCATCCAGCCGTGTCAGCAGCCCCGGATCACATTTGCTGCACACCCGCTGAATCAGTTCCTGAGCACCGAAGGCGTTCCACGTTCTCAAGATGACCCTGGCAGGATTCCTTTGGGCGTCCCGCTCGCGCTGGATCTCATGCGCCGCCGCCTGGGCCAGACCGCCGCCGAGGCTGTGTCCCGTCACCAACAGTTCCGCGTTGGAAAATCCTGGCAGCTTGCTGAAAATCTGGATCATCCCCTTCAACTGCTCGAACTGGCTGCTGCCCAGCCCAACATCGGAAAGAATATCGATCAGGCCGGCTGTCCCCGTGAAAGCCAGTACCCAAGGATGACCCGGCATTACCGGCTTGAAGATGACATACTTCAAACCGCTTTCGATGTCGGCGTCCGCGCCGAAGACCACATATCCCGAGGGAATGAGGGCCTGGAACGTCCTGAAGTCACCAACATAGTCTTTGACATCTCTGAAAACGCGCAGGTCCGGCAGCTTGTAGGAGGCCTGACTCGCCCGCACCGAAAGCAGCGTGAAATCCCTCTGACGCTGCTCCTCGGGAGTCAGGGCCCTCGCGAGCACCCGCTTAGGGTCCGGCGGTTGGGGCTTGGGAGCAGGGAGGAACGAGGGATAGAGCAACCACGCAGCGAGCCCGAAAGCGAAAAACAGGAAGCCCTTCATCTTCATCGCTAGTCGGATAACACGTTGCTTCTCGCGACACCAGCACAGCCTCTCACGCGGTAGCTGCTCGGTGCGAAACCCATGATGCAACTTTCCCTTCCGCGTGACGTTTCATCCTCTCTCACACCCAACCCCATGAAATCCCTCATCCTCGCCTCCTGCCTCGCCCTCGCCCTCGGCGCTCAGCTTCCCAGCCGCGCCGACAGCGTCCCGGACTCCAACCACCAGCGTCCGGCAGGCGAAACACCACGGGCTCCCGGCGGTGGATTCGGGTTCCGTGGGGGTGGTCCCGGCTTCGACAGCCTCTCGCAGGACGAAAAGGACAAGCTCAAGGCCGCGAGTGAAAAGGCGCAACAGGATCCGAAAGTTCAGGCTGCACGCGCCAAGATGGAGGCGGCCGCCAAGGAGATGCGGGAAGCCATGAACGCCGCGCTGACCGCCGCCGACCCCTCGGTGGAGCCCATTCTGAAAAAGCTGGAGGCGGCCCGCGAGAAGGCCATGAAGGGACGTGACGGTCGCACTCGTGGCGAAGGCGAGCAGCCGCCGAAGTAGCCGTCACACGCATTCGCCGCACAGCAGCTCGGCCTGCTGCAGGACGGTCTTCACGGCAATTTCCTGTGGTCAAATCCCCAGTTGACACGTGCTCCACCTAGGCGATGGATCGGGATATGCAAACTGACCTTAATGTTTACGGGCGCATGGGGAATCCCTACGCGAAGCTGGCAAATATGGAGGAAGACCTGCCTCCTGATGGAATTTCGGCGGCAATCCGAATGAGGGGGAACCAATATGCAAAACTCTCCATGCTGGACGATGAAGAAAGCGTCGAGAACCCCGTTCGCGCAGTAAGGCAGGGCGTATTTGAATTTCTTCCAACTGCGAGTGATGCTCATCTAGCTGCCGAGGTCCAGCGACCAGGGATGCCTGAAACAAGGCATTCGATCAGCAGGGCCGATTTTACCACGGCGTGTCGCTCGATCTTTGCGCAATATGAACCGCTGCAAAGTGGCAGGAAGCAACTGAGGCCCGAGTTTAGAAAGTTCATTTCCGTGAATGGGGTCAAGTCTCCGGAAGCACGCGCTAAAATCATTTCCGAGCTTGAACGCTATGACCTATCGAAAATGGGGGGCATACAGCCGCACCTTAACCGCGAACACGAAGCCTCACTTTTGAAGAAGCTCGCGGCTGTTGCAGCGGTTGCAGAATAACGGGGATTAGCGGACCAAAGCAAGTCGCTCCTAAGAAATGTCAATGCATCGCGCAGTGGATCTCCACCAGTATTGCGTCAAAGCAGCCGAGGAATTGGCCGGCTCTGATGGCTTCGTTCCATTGCGTGGACTTTCAGAACGATTCAAGACCCCTGTTGTTTTTCGACCCTTACTTGTCGAGGCAATGCTTGCGTCGATAACCGAGACGGAATCCTCAAGAGCTTTAGCACCTACGGCGTGGAGAGTGTTAGTCGATAGTGAAAGGTTTCCCATTACGCAGCAGCAGTTTAATTCTGAAACTTCCATTTCGCCTTTACCTGAACGTGTTCGGAATACGGTTGCACATGAGATTCTGCATTCACTGAGCTTCAGACAGACTGAATCTGGCGTTGATTTTCGAATGGCGCCAAAGAAAGGGGAGGAGGACGCTGCATTTCTTGCCAGAGTTGAGAGAGAAACGGAAAAACTTTCCCCTCTCCTCCTGATCCCTCAGAAGGTTCTCAATAAAGTTGCGAACAACACTAATTTTGGGATTGAAGACATATCCGCAATCCACAGTGCTTGCTCTGTGTCGCGAGGTGTATTGGTCAACCGGCTAAGACTCTTGGCCGACTATGATCCTAATAATTTGAGGTATCACTCTTCACTCGTTAATACTGCAGTCGGCATTGGCGAATGGATCGATCAAAAAAGCGCCCAATTCCTAGAGTGGCCTCTCTTCGCCAACTTTGATAAAAATCGTAATCCACCATTCATTAGTGAGCTGCTGCGAGGCCACTCTGTGCTAAGCACCACTGTCATCCAAGATCCTTCATTTATTCTAAACGGAGGAACTCAAGGCTGTTGTGAGTTTGATGGCCATCATGAGGGGGAGCGGCTTGCCTATTTGCGGATGCGCGTTCGCTTGACTGTGGAGGATTGCTGCAAGAAGCGGGCGGGACGCTTTCTTTTTCTTCTAAAGAAGATCTAATCGCTCTTTGCGTATTTGCTTCAGCCTTCGTCCGATCTCCATCCACCACTTAGCATGACCAATGCGGATTTGCTGTCGGTGATCAATAATACTCCCGGATATACCCGTAGGCTTTGTCGAAAAGCTCCTGATCCGTGTGCAGCTTGTATTTGAGCAGCGCCTTACGCAGGGCCTGCCGCACCTCGCGCTCGCCTTGGGCGGTGTCCTGCCAGCCGTCGAAGCGGACCTGCTTCACGATGGCGTCGATCTCTGCGACGATGCGCTCGACGATGACGTGCGTGTTCTTGCTCTTCACTTCGTTGAACAGCTCGGTGAGGGCGGAGAGCGCCTTGTCCTTCTCTTCCTCGGGGGCGACTTGCTTCTCGGCTTCCACGGTGTCTTTGGCCACTTCGAGGATGGCTTTGAGGAACTCCAGGCTGTTCAGCAATCCTTGCTCGTGCTTCTCGCGGATCTTTTCAAGGCGCTCGCCGAGTTCCGTGAACTTCGGATTGCCGGCATGCTTCCGCAGGCGGGCGATGAGCTTGATTTCCACTTCCTTCGCTTTCTTGGCCGGGTTGGAGTCCTTGAGGATGCTTTCCAGCATCTCGGCATCGAGCACCAGCGCCTCCACGTCGTCGCGGACGGCCTCCACGTGGACGTTCTCGTTGATGAGTTCGATGGTCTTCGCTCCGAGGCGGTGCCAGAGCATCCGGCCGTTGCCGCTCACGGGCTTCACAGATTCATAGACCTGCGTCAGCCACTTGTAATCCTTCGCGTAGGCGCCCAGGCACGGGTCGGGTGAAAGCGCCTCCCAGATGGTTCCGAGCACGGTGTATTCACCGGCGAACTTGTCGCGAACCGCGTTGTTGGGAAGGTGCTGCTGCGCTGCCAACAGTCCCTCGTAGCCGCCGACCGTGCGATCCACGTTCGGGAAAAAGGCGAGGCACTTCTGCATCTGCCCCGGCAGGACTTGGCGCAACTCCTCGATGTTGCTCACGACTTGCTGCACGGCCTTCTCGTCGAAGTCCAGCGCCTGCGCCACGTCGTCGAAGATGCCGATGTAGTCCACGATCAGCCCGTGCGTCTTGCTCTGGCCGTAGGTGCGGTTCACGCGGCAGATGGCTTGAAGGAGGTTGTGGTCCTTCATCGGCTTGTCGAGATACATGGCCTGGAGGATCGGCGCGTCGAAGCCGGTGAGCAGCTTGCTCGTCACGATGACGAACTTCAGCGGGTCCGCTGGATCGCGGAAGCGGTCGAGCAGCTTCTCCTCGGCGTCCTTGTCGCGCATGTGGACGCTCCATGCGGGCGGGTCCTTCTGAGCGCCGCTCATCACGATGGCGCTGGCCTCGGGGCCGGCGATCTCGTCCATCACCGCCTTGTAGAGCACGCAGCACTCGCGGTCGAAGCACACCACCTGCGCCTTGAAGCCGTTCGGCTCCACCTTGGTCTGGTAATGCTGCACGATGTGCTCCACCACGGCCCGCACCCGATCCGGGTTCTTCACCAGCACGGCCATCTTGGCGGCGCGTTTTGCGAGGTCGTCGCGGTCCTGCTCGCTCAAGTCGCCAGTGATCTGCTTGTAGGCTTCATCGATCGCCGCCTTGTCGATCTTCAGCTTCACTGTCGGCGCTTCGAAATGCAGTGGCAGCGTCGCCTTGTCCCGGATACTGTCCTGGAAAGAATAGCGGCTCATGTAGCCCGCGCTGTCCTCGTCCGCACCGAAGGCCCAGAAGGTGTTGCGATCCGCCCGATTGATCGGCGTGCCGGTCAGGCCAAAGAGGAAGGCATTGGGCAAAGCCTCGCGCATCTTGCGGCCGAGGTCGCCCTCCTGCGTCCGGTGCGCCTCGTCCACCATCACGATGATATTCTTGCGGTCGTTCAGCACGCCGCCGGCCTCGCCGAATTTGTGAATGGTCGTGATCAGCACCTTCCGCACGTCCTGCCCCAGCAGCTTTTGCAATTCCTTGCGGTCACTCACGCCCACCATGTTCGCCACATCCGCCGCGTTGAAGGTGGCGGTGATCTGCGTGTCAAGGTCGATGCGGTCCACCACGATGAGCACCGTGGGATTGCCCAGCCGCGGGTGCATCCGCAGCTTCTGCGCGGCGAAGACCATCAGCAGGCTCTTGCCGCTGCCCTGGAAATGCCAGATGAGGCCCTTCTTCGGATACCCGGCCACCACGCGGGCCACGATCTTGTTTGTCGTCTCGTATTGCTGGTAGCGGCAGATCACCTTGATGCGCCGGTGCTTCTTGTCCGTGGCGAAAAGGGTGAAATTTTGCAGGATGTCCAGCACCACGCCGGGCCGCATCAGGCTCTCCACCGTGGCCCGCACATGGCGCATCTCGCCTTCGTCCTGATTGTCGCCATCGCGCCACGGCCCCCAGAGGTCGATGGGCATGCGGATGCTGCCGTAGCGCAGCAGCCTGCCTTCCGTGGCAAAGGAGAACACGTTTGGCACAAACATGGCCGGGATCTCCTTCTCGTAGATCTCGTTCACCTGATACGCCCCGTCGAACCACGTCACCGCGCTGCGCGTCGGCGTCTTCGCCTCACCGATCACCACCGGCAGACCGTTCACCAGAAAGACCACGTCGAAACGCTTCACCACGCTGCCCGTCTGGTAGGTCCACTGGTTCGTCACTGTCAGCCGGTTCTTCGCGGGCTGGGTGAAATCCACCAGCCGCACTGCCACATGCTCGCCGTTCGGGCCAAAGGGCATCGTCTTCTCCCCGCGCAGCCAGGCCATGAAGTTCTCGTTCGCCCGCACCAGCCCGTCGCCCTGCACGGAGAGCAGGATGGCCCGCAGCGCATAGATCACCATGTCTGCTCGATCAGGCTCCTCAGCGATCTCGGGATTCAGTGAAATGAGCGCCTCCCGCACCCACGGCTCCACCATCACCTCACCCGGCTGACGCGGCAGCGCCGTCGCCGCCACGTAGGCCCAGCGCGAAGGCTTGAACTCCTCGCCCAACGAACCGCCCCAGCCCGATGGCGGATCCTCGCGCACCACGGAACTCCCCGCGCCGCTGCCGAGGCTGGTCGCGGCGTCGAGGATCATCTGCTCGACGGTGTTGGATTCGGTGAAGCTCATGGGAAAATGGTGTTGCTCATGGAGTCGCGAAGTCGCTCCAGATTTTGAAGGTTAGATGCCGCAGCATCGATTCCTTTGCCGAAGGATTCCAACTGTTCAGCAACACGGCGCTGAACTTCCAAAGAGGGCAACCAAAACGGAGCGGCTCGAAGGGTCTCCTGAGTTACATTCTTGGCTTCGGTTCCATTTGCCGACCGCTCGACGAATCCCCGATAGGGCTCACTTCGGAGTCCTTGAAGTAGAAAGCCTTTGTCCACGGTTTGCTCGTTGGGGACAAGTTGCAGAGTCTTGTCACTCAGCATGAGACCGGGCCGCGTGCGTTCGACCACGCAAGCCCGTCCGATACCAGACAGTAGCGCGTTGCACCGAGTGACCAGGAACATTCCGGGTTTGACCTCCAAATCAGCAACGAAGTCTTTCGGATCGAGCAGAGCCTTATTCTCGTTCTCCACATAACGTCCGTCACCCGCAGCACTGACCTTCAGAACACCGAAGCCGTCTTCAGAAGCAGGACTGCTTGATGCCTTTGGGCTCTTGCCAGCGACAATTGAAGTCAGCGCCGAACCAAGGCTTTTCAGACTACCCGGAACCTTTTCCGTTCCCCGTTTCAATTCGTCATCAAAGAACGCCCCGCGAGCAGTCAACAACGACATGTGTAACTCACCGGAGGATTGAATAGACTCATCCACCGCCCAGAGGATTTCCGCGATGCGGCGCTGCTGGTCGAGCGGCGGGAGGTCGAACTCGAAGCTGGCGAGGCTGCTCCAGTTGGTGCGCGGCGAGAGCGAACCGGCACTCGTCCCGACCGCGTGCTGAAAGAACCGCTCCGACAGGCAGAGGAACGGCAGCAATTCCGGCAGCAGGCGCTGGGTGTCCTTCGGCGCGAGCACATAGATGTCGCCCGACACCACCGCCTCGAACTCCGCCACCGCCACCTTCCGCTGATAGGCCCGCCGTTTCCCGAACAACACCTGCCCCGGCCGGCACCGCCGCGTGAACGTCGTCCCATCCGCCACATTCCCCCAGCTCCGCACATGCAGCGACCCCGGCTCCAAGTGCTCCATGGCCACAAACTGCTCCAACCCCGCTTCCTCAGGATCGCAGGTCTCGTTGCAATTCTCCACCACGTCCCCGAAGCGCACACGCCTCCAGCCGGTGCGGTCAAAAAGCGGGAGCGAGGCCCAAGCGGGGTTTGGAACCACGGATTTTACGGATGGCGCGGATGGGCGGGTGACAGTCATGCGGTGGCGTTGAAGGTTTCCTCGAACTCCGACGCTGCGGTCATCATTTGCTCGAAGGTGGGGGTGTCGCCGAAGAACATCGGGCCGAGCATGTCCTGGTAGTCGCGGCGCCAGTCGGGCAGGTGATCTGCGGGCGGCGAGAGACGGAAGGTGCCGGGCTTGTGCGTGGAGTAGTCCACCCACGAGTGGCGGAAGAAGATTTCCCGGTGCTCGGCGACACGCTGGAAGAGGGCGGTATTTGCCAGCGCACGCTCGCCGACTCCGGCGCGGAGCAGGCACCAGAAGTCGTAGTAATGCCGGGCCATGCGGAGCTTTCGCGGCTTGCCGGCCGGGCGGAAGGTTTCCTCGTGGAGCAGGCAGGCTTTTTCCCAGAAGGTGCGCTCGGCAGCGAGGACTCGGACGGGGAACGGTCCCTCAGGCATCAACTGCGGGAAGCGCTCCACGAGATACGGCTGGATGGGGCGGTCCTCGTGCGGCCAGTCGTCGGACCGGGCACCGAGTTCGATTTTGACCACGGGCTTGATGTAGCCCGCCTCATTTTCAAAGGCGGATGGATAGTGCAGCAGCAGGCACTGGCCGTCCGGCATGTCGGGATCGACTTCCAGCTTCCAGCCCGAGTCACCCAAGGTCTGTGGGATGCGGGCGGCGAGCGCGGGTTGCAAGGTGCCCTGCACCCATTGACGGCTGGCAACCATGAGGGCTTCGAGACGGGCTTTGCGCTGCTTGTTGCTGGGTGCCTTGTCCGGTGCGGCGTCGCCGCCAAAGCCGAGGACTTCCTTGTCCACGATGAGGTCAATGTCCTCGGAGAAACGATTGATGAGCTGCCACGCTTTCGAGAGCGAGGTGCCGCCTTTGAAAGTGAGGTGTTCGCCGATGCCGGGGAGCGCGAACAGTTCGCGCAGTGTCCAGCAGACCCAGAAGTCTTTCTCGACACTGGCAGCATCCAGTCCCATCGCGGCCTGAATCGCCTTGCAACTGAGTTGGCGGTCAGCGAAGTCCAGTTCCAAGAAGGCATTCATGAGGCGGAGTTTGGTTGAGCCGCCACGCGGCGGAAAACATCCACGATCCAAGCTGGGGCGCAGGCGGCGTCGGCGAGCAAAGCATCACGGTCGGATGGGGAAAGGTTGCGCCGGAGCCTTGCGACGATGTCGTCATCGACGAAGCGTTTGCCAATCCAGCGCAAAGCGAGGATGACTTGGGCGCTCTGGGGATTTTTCGTTGAGACGAACCTCGGCGAAACATGCCGGAGAATGAGTTCACCTTTTCCCTGTTTGACTCGACGGCTTCGACCAGTGGTCAACAGCATCGGACGCATGGGAACCTGATCCGTAAGGCCCAGTGCATTCGCCGCATGGGCACCGGTGGACAAGATGCGTGAGTTGTCCTTGCGGGTAATGGCGTCGTGGAACGCCTTTGAGCTAGGCCCCAGCACGCCAAGGATCGGATGGTGCTTCGGGATATGATACATTCCCCGCCCGGCTCGGCGTAGCAGCCCGGATTTGCAGTTGCGAGAGAGGGCTTGATCGATGGCGGC
>Ga0209596_1002198_pt1 | contig 16161 bp, 12 predicted proteins | sample M_130807_MF_Meta_FD_187314 | JGI IMG/M metagenome (GOLD analysis project Ga0209596, IMG submission 187314) | Freshwater microbial communities from Lake Montjoie, Canada to study carbon cycling - M_130807_MF_MetaG (SPAdes) (version 2) | ecosystem: Environmental > Aquatic > Freshwater > Lake... | reverse complement strand
CTTGGTGATTGCACCACTTTCATTGGCATTTCCAGTATCTGAAAGTTTTGTTGTGATTGCTTACTTGCTTGCCGGTTTTTCAGTTGGACCGTGGGAGGCGTTTTGGAGTTCTGCGCTTCAGCGCGAAGTTCCCCGAGAGTTACAAGGACGCGTCTTTAGTATTGATCACATGGGCTCAGTTGGTTTAATGCCACTTGGTATGGCACTGGTTGGACCAGCAGTTACCTTCTTTGGCGAGAAAGAGTTGTTAATTGGTGCATCAATTTTCCACGTTCTCGTCTGCGGCCTCGTTCTCTTGGTTCCTGGAGTAAAAGATATGAAAATGCCAGTTGATTCTTCTCAGGGCGAACAATCACAGGCGTAAAAACCCGCGCATAAAATCCTTTAAGAATCTAAACTTTACCCATGACAAGAATCGGTGAAACTAGCGACCTGCTCAAATGTTCTTTCTGCGGTAAGACGCAGAAGCAGGTCAAGAAACTTATTGCCGGTCCTGGCGTTTATATTTGCGATGAGTGCATCGAGCTCTGTAATGAAATCATCATCGAAGAGCTTTCAGAAGCAACATCCCTTGGCTTAGCCGAACTTCCAAAGCCACATGAAATCTTTGAATTTCTAGATCAATATGTGATTGGGCAAGATCGCGCTAAGAAGTCATTATCTGTTGCGGTCTATAACCATTACAAGCGTGTACAAGGCGGAAATCGTGACGACGCTATCGAATTAGCAAAATCAAATATTTTGCTACTTGGCCCAACTGGCTGCGGTAAGACACTGATGGCACAGACATTGGCACGCATGCTGAACGTTCCCTTTGCTATCGCCGATGCAACTGCATTGACTGAAGCTGGATACGTTGGCGAAGATGTCGAAAATATTTTGTTAAAGCTTCTACAAGCCGCCGATTACGATGTTAAAAAAGCTGAAACTGGAATTATCTACATCGATGAGATCGATAAGGTTGCACGTAAGTCTGAAAATCCATCTATCACCCGCGATGTTTCTGGTGAGGGTGTACAGCAAGCTCTACTAAAGATCCTAGAAGGAACCGTTGCTTCAGTCCCACCACAGGGCGGACGCAAGCATCCACACCAAGAGTTCATTCAGATCGATACGACAAATGTTCTCTTTATTGTCGGTGGAGCTTTTGCAGGTCTAGATAAAATTATTGAAGCCCGCAGTGGAAAAGCTGGAGTTGGCTTTAACGCCACTCTGCAAGATTCAGCCGATAAAAATCGCAAAGATATTTTTGCCGATGTCATGCCTGAAGATTTATTGAAGTTTGGAATGATTCCTGAGTTCGTTGGTCGTCTACCGGTTCTGACAAGTGTCGAAAACCTTGATAAGCCGGCGCTCATGCAGATTCTTACCGAGCCAAAGAATGCCTTAGTTAAGCAGTATCAACGCCTCTTTGATCTAGATAACGTTGCACTTGAGTTTTCACCAGAAGCACTTGATGCAATCGCAGATTTAGCCCTTCTTCGCGGCACAGGTGCCCGTGGACTTCGCGCAATTATGGAATCAGTCTTGCTATCTGTGATGTATGACGTACCTAGCCGCAGCGATATTGCAAAGGTTTTGGTTACACGCGAATGTATTGAAACCGGCGTCCAGCCAGAGTTCATCATGCATACAGGCGATATTCCTAAGCGTGCGCGAAGCCAAAAGGGTCAAGAGGAGAAGAGCGCGTAATCTAGACTGCTCCCTATGTCCCGCGAATTAGCTTCCAGCTTTTCACCAGCTGATATCGAAGCCGCCCTCTATGAAAAGTGGGTCGCCGCTGGCTACTTCAAGGCCGATGCAAGATCAGATAAACCACCGTTCACAATTGTTATTCCGCCTCCCAACGTTACGGGTTCACTTCACATCGGTCACGCGCTAGATCACACACTTCAAGACACACTCATGCGCATGAAGCGCATGAAGGGATTTGAAGCTTTGTGGTTGCCAGGAATGGATCATGCAGGAATCGCCACACAAAATGTTGTTGAAAAACAATTAGCTACACAAGGTCAAACTCGGCATGATCTAGGTCGTGAAGATTTTATTGCAAAAGTTTGGCAGTGGAAGGACGAGTCTGGTGGATTAATTCTTGACCAAATGCGTCGCTTAGGTGACAGCGTCGATTGGTCGCGCGAAGCGTTCACTATGGATGCTGGCTTATCAACTGCAGTATTAACAATCTTTAAGAAACTTTATGATCAGGGACTTATTTATCGTGCTGAAAGAATTATTAACTGGTGTCCACGCTGCTTAACCGCACTCTCTGATATTGAAGTAGAGCACCAGGATGACGCCGGCGAATTTGTACAGGTTCGCTACGGTGATGATGAAGTTCAAATAACAGTTGCAACTACCCGTGCTGAAACCATGCTTGGAGATGGAGCAGTTGCGGTTCATCCAGATGATGCTCGATATAAGCATTTAATTGGCAAGCAAGTCCTGCTGCCACTTGCAAATCGTTACATCCCAATTATTGCTGATGAATTAGTTGAAATGGATTTTGGAACTGGTGCGGTTAAGGTAACTGCAGCTCACGATCCAAATGACTTTGAGATGGCAATGCGCCATAACATTCCATTTGTTGTCATCATGAATGAGCATGGCGTCATGGCAGGTTCTGGAACGCGCTTCGACGGTATGGATCGCTTTGATGCACGTAAAGCAGTAGTTGAAGCCCTGCGCGCAGAAGGCCGAATCATGGATGAAAAGCGCCCATATGTTCATGCGGTTGGTCACTGCTCACGCTGCGATATAACAGTTGAACCACGTTTATCAAAACAATGGTTCGTTAAGGTAGCGCCACTTGCAAAAGCTGCTGGAGATGCAGTTCGAGATGGTCGTGTAAAGATCGAACCTGAAGAGTTAGCTCCACGTTATTTCGAATGGATCGATAACATGCACGACTGGTGTATCTCACGCCAATTGTGGTGGGGACATCGCATTCCAGTTTGGTATGGACCTGCAGGTGAAGTTCTAGTTGTCGGTCCTGGAGAAAGTGCGCCAGATGGTTACACGCAAGATCCAGATGTTTTAGATACTTGGTTCTCATCTGCATTGTGGCCATTTTCAACTTTGGGCTGGCCACAGGAGAGTGCAGATCTAAAGAAGTTCTATCCAACCTCAGTTCTGGTCACCGGTTATGACATCTTGTTCTTCTGGGTAGCTCGCATGATGATGTTTGGTTTATTCGCCATGGATGGTGTTCAGCCATTTCATACGATTGCACTTCATGGATTAGTGCGCGATCAATTTGGTAAAAAAATGTCTAAATCTAAAGGCAACACGGTTGATCCAATTGAATTTATGGATAAGTACGGTGCTGATGCGTTGCGCTTTACATTAGCCCGCGGAGCTAATCCAGGCAAGGACCAAGCACTGGCCGAAGATTGGGTCGGTGGATCGCGCAACTTTGCAACTAAGTTATGGAATGCAACGCGTTTTGCGATGATAAATGGTGCGACAATTGACGGCGAACTTCCAAAGATAAGTGATCTAAATGCTATCGACAAATGGATTCTTAGTCGCTTATCTGAAACGATTTCTGAAGTTGACTCACTACTAGAGCGTTACGAGTTTGCACGCGCATGTGAGCTCATGTATCACTTTGCGTGGGATGACTTATGTGATTGGTATCTAGAGCTATCTAAAGAGGCTTTTTCTACCGGCAAAGTTGAAAACACAAAACGTGTACTTGGTTACGTCTTAGATCAACTTTTCCGCCTCATGCATCCGGTGATGCCTTTTATTACCGAGACTATGTGGACTACGTTAACTGGGGGAGAGTCCCTAGTTATTGCCGAGTGGCCAATAGCCCAGGTGGGCCATGTAGATAAGGCATCAGAGAAGCTCATCGGTCAGCTTCAAGAGATCATTACCGATGTTCGTAGATTTAGAAATGATCAAGGCATTAAGACGTCACAAAAAATTCCTGCACGATTTAACGCACCCGCACATATCAGTGACTACGCATCGGCTATGGCCTTTGTTTTGCGCCTTGAGCTCGCTGATATTACTGCAAGTGCACACTGTGAAATTGGTTTAGTAAAAGTTGAGTTCGACCTGACGGGATCTATCGATGTTGTGGCTGAGCGTGCCCGCCTTGAAAAAGATCTCTCTACGGCTCAAAAGGATAAACAGACGGCAGAAGTAAAGTTAAATAATCAAGGCTTTATGGCTAAAGCACCTGAAAATGTTGTCGTTGAGATACGTGAGCGTTTAGAAAAGACGACTGCCGATATTGAGCGATTAAAGTCGCAGTTATCACAACTTCCGCAATCATGATTATTTCACCGGATGATCAAGAACGAATTGATGCTATTGAGAAAGCGCTATTAGATCGCTGGCCTGAAACTCGAATTGCACCATCAACTGAACGAATTGCAGCTCTGGTCGATATTTTGGGTTCGCCTCAACTTACGTATCCAACGATTCACGTTGGCGGAACAAACGGAAAGACCACAACGTCGCGGATGATTGACTCCCTATTATTTGCACACGGCCTGCGTACGGGGCGCTTTACTAGTCCACATTTAGAAACCTATCTTGAGCGCATTGCAATCAATGGTCAGCCTATAGATCCTAAGGATTTAATCTTTGCCTATAACGATATTGCTGCCTATTTAGATTTAATGGACACGAAATTCGAACATCCAATCTCCTTCTTTGAAGCAGTAACTGCGCTTGCCTTTGTTGCATTTGCTGAGCACCCAGTCGATGTTGCAGTCATTGAAGTTGGAATGGGCGGTGAATGGGATGCAACAAATGTGATTGATGCCGATGTCAGCGTCATCACTCCAATTGGCTTTGATCACATGGAGTATTTAGGGAATACTCTGCATGAAATCGCCGCTACAAAGGCTGGAATCATTAAAGAAGGTGGCTTTATTGTTCTAGCTCAACAAGAGCCTGAAGCTGCGAAAGAGCTGATCCGCAAGGCGGCAGAAGTTGGCGCCGATGTTGCTCGCGAAGGAGTTGAATATTCAGTTGCATCACGTGCAGTCGCCGTAGGTGGTCAACTCTTAACTATTCAAGGGCTCAATGACACCTATGATGATATTTTCTTGCCGCTACACGGACGTCATCAAGCCGCTAATGCTGCAAGCGCACTAATCGCCGTTGAGGCCTTTTTCGGTGAGCAACCACTTGATATAGAGGCGGTACGCGCTGGATTTGCTGCCGTGACTTCTCCTGGAAGAGCTGAAGTAGTACATCGTGATCCAACAATAATTTTAGATGCAGCCCATAATCCACATGGAGCAAAGGCGTTGGCTGAGACTTTGTCTCATGAGTTTAATTTTGATGAACTGATTGCAGTTGTTGGAGTCTTTGGCGATAAAGATGCCACTGGGATTTTGCAGGAGTTAGAGCCTGTAGTTGACCATGTGATTGTTACGCAAAGTTCGTCGTCGCGTGCAATGCCATCAAGTGAGTTAGAAAAGATTGCACGTTCTATCTTTGGGGTTGATCGCGTCTTTGAAATTAGTGATTTGAGTTCGGCACTAGACCGTGCAGTAACAGATGCTCATCGCCCATTGAGTGAAGACACAATTGGAATAATTGTCTCTGGCTCTGTTGTCACCGTTGGTGAAGCACGCACTTATCTTCGAAAGAAGTTTTCACAGTGAGAGTGCTTGGAGCTTCAGTTTTGGTAATGGAGAGTTTGACTTTAGGGTTTGCCATTCTTCTTGCAACTAAAGACCATACGTCCACCGCACTTATGTACGGCGGGTTAATAGCGTTACTACTTTTCCTAGCTGCAGGCCTTCTCAAGCGACGCTCAGGCTTTTATATCGCCTCGGCGTTACAGATTTTCATGATTGCATTCGGCTTTGTAGTTCCATCCTTTTTCATCATCGGGGTGATTTTTGTCGGCCTCTGGGCCGCAGCCATCATTGTTGGCCGTAAGGGCGAGGCTGCCCGTGCGGCCCACCTGGCTTCACAAGCCGAAAAGCCCTAATAGACTACGCGGGTGAGCACAGAGAAAACATTGATCCTTGTGAAGCCTGATGGCGTTCGACGCGGTTTAGTTGGTCAAGTAATCGCGCGAGTGGAAAACAAAGGTTATTCAATTGAGGCTTTGCGCATGCTCAATGCTGATCGTGCATTACTTGAACGCCATTATGCCGAGCACATTGGTAAAGCGTTTTATGAGCCACTTGTTGAGTTCATGATGTCGGGTCCCATTGTTGCAATAATTGCTTCGGGTAATCGAGTAATTGAAGGATTTCGTTCTCTAGCTGGAGTTACAGACCCAACTCTTGCAGCTCCAGGAACCATCCGTGGCGACTTAGCTCGTGATCAAGGCACAAAAGTTGTACAAAATATTGTGCACGGATCAGATTCACCAGAATCTGCCGCCCGTGAGATTGAAATTTTCTTCCCTAAATAATCAAGGAGAACCAAAGTATGAGCTCATCAAATAGAATGTCGTTCATTGGCCGTGACATGGCCGTAGATTTGGGTACCGCGAATACCCTTGTATACGTACGCGGGCGTGGAATTGTTTTGAATGAGCCATCCGTAGTTGCGGTGAATCAAGATACTGGCGGAATTTTAGCTGTGGGTCTTGAAGCCAAGAAGATGATTGGCCGTACACCAGGAAACATCGTTGCTATCCGTCCATTGAAAGATGGAGTAATTGCAGACTTTGAAACCACTGAGCGAATGCTGCGCTACTTTATTCAAAAAGTGCACCGTCGCCGCTATCTAGCTAAGCCACGCATCGTGGTGTGCGTGCCTTCAGGTATTACTGGAGTAGAACAGCGCGCAGTAAAAGATGCCGCTTACGCAGCGGGTGCTCGCAAGGTTTACATTATTGAAGAACCGATGGCTGCAGCGATTGGTGCCGGCCTTCCAATTCATGAGCCAACTGGAAACATGGTTGTAGACATTGGTGGAGGAACTACTGAAGTTGCCGTTATTTCACTAGGTGGAATCGTGACTTCGCTGTCTATCCGTGTGGGCGGTGATGAGCTGGATCAATCGATTATTAACTGGGTTAAGCGTGAATTCTCGCTACTTTTGGGTGAGCGCACCGCTGAAGAAATCAAGATGGCAATTGGTTCTGCCTATCAATTACCAGGTGAAAATGATGCAGAGATTCGTGGTCGCGACTTAGCAACCGGTCTTCCAAAGACAATTGTTGTTTCAGCTGCAGAAATCCGTAAAGCAATTGAAGAGCCAGTAAATGCAATCGTTAACGCAGTGAAATCAACCCTAGATAAGACTCCTCCGGAGTTAGCATCAGATTTGATGGATCGCGGAATCGTTCTTACCGGTGGCGGTGCGCTACTCAAGGGCTTAGATGAACGACTTCGCAAAGAGACCGGCATGCCAATTCACGTTGCAGAGCGTCCACTTGATGCAGTTGTTGAAGGCTCTGGTAAGTGCATCGAAGAGTTTGAGGCCCTAGAGAAGGTCCTAATCTCCGAACCACGTCGATAGGTCACTTAAGAGATGCGTTACGGCGGTGAAGGTCGTAGTCGACTTCTCCTAATAGTGCTCATCGTCTCTGCACTCTTCCTTATTACTTTAGATTTGCGTGGCGTTGGAGTTTTAGAAGGTGCACGACAAGGAACTCAGACAATTCTCTCGCCTTTTCAGCGCGGTGGAAGTGTTGTCATTACTCCGTTTAAGAACTTCTTTTCTGACGTAACACACTTAGGTCGTACAAGAAACCAGATTGAAAAACTCAGATCCGACAATGCGAAACTTCGTGCCGCGCTCTTAAACCGTAAAAATGCCGACGCACAGCTACTTAAGCTGAAGTCAATTCTAGATTTAGCAGGAACTGCAGGCTATAAAATTCTCAATGCACGGGTAATCAGCCAAGGTTCAAGTCAATCTTTTTCACAGACAATTACCATTGATTTAGGAACTAACGCTGGAATTAAAAAGAACATGACAGTTTTGGCTGAAACTGGAATTGCGGGTGTAGTAAAGGAAGTTTATTCGCATACGGCATTAATTATGTTGGCAACGGATCCTGCATTTAGAGTTGGTGTAAGAATCGCTGGAAGCCAACAAATCGGTATTTTGTCGGGCCGCGGAAGTCGCTCTGGAAGGCTGCAGTTATTGGATAATCAGACCACAGTGAAGGTTGGAGATGTTCTTCTCTCGCGCGGCAGTGTTGCTAATCGCCCTTTTGTACCCGGAGTGCCAGTTGGTTATGTCACCGCAGTTGATAATTCAGCAGGTGCAATTGCCCAGAGTGCAACAGTGCATCTGTATACAAACTTTGCAACGCTTGGCGTGGTTGCGGTTGTAGTTGGAGCTCCCACAGTTAATCCGGGTGATGCATTGGTTCCACAAAAGCCACAACCAACTCCTCTTCCAACTGTGACAATTTATGTAACTCCATCTCCATCACCAACGAAATAACCTTCATGATTACTAGACAGTTATCGATTTCAACTCCGATATTTATACTCATTTATGGCGTTCAAGAAGTTGTCGTGAATCAGTTTCGGTTGCCTGCTGGTGGTTTTTCAGTTTTCTTAATTTTCGCTCTTGTCTGGGCAATTTTGAGCACACCAGATGTTGCTGCAGTCTCGGGTTTTGTTAGTGGTTTGCTCATGGATCTTTCACCGAGTGCTAGCGGACCTATCGGTCAGTGGACTCTTATTCTGCTAGCAAGTAGTTATGCAATCGCTTACTTTGGTTCGGGAAATGAAAATGTAAAAGGTAATCCCGTAGGAGTGACTTTCTTCATCTCAACCACCGTTTTCTTTACAGAGATTTTATTTGTTATTACAGGAGCATTACTCGGCGTGCAGACTGGAAGTTTCGGGCAAGTACTTCTGACTATCTTTGGAATCACACTATGGACATTGGTAATAACACCAATCTGTTTACCCGTATTTTCATTGATGCATGACATTGCGCTAGATACGCGATCGAAGATATGAATCAACGCTCACGACTTAACCTCATGGTGGTTCAGATTCTTATAGTTTCTTTAATGGTGGCACTTTTTGGACGCTTGTTTTACTTACAAGTAGCTGCTGGACCAAAGTATCGTGACGCTGCCCTTAGTATTCAAAGCCGTGATGTTGTTTCACCAGCTAATAGAGGTCTCATTGTGGACTCTTCAGGGGTACCGCTAGCCCTTAATAAAGTAGGTTTAGCGATCACTATTGATCGAATCGCTATTGATAAACAACCCGATATGGGTGTTGCAGTGATGCAGAGGTTAAGTAAGTTACTGAAATTAAAATACGATGACGTTTATCGAAATACGCGCCTGTGTGGCGAGCTTCCAAAAGGTCAGAAAGCTGGATGCTGGACAGGTTCACGTTATCAACCGATACCAATTACTAAAGAGGCAGATCCCGATATTGCCTTACAAATTGTAGAGCGTTCTGATCAATATCCTGGTGTTGATGCAGCTCCAGTTGCAATTAGGAGTTATCCGGGTAATGCCGGTGTTAATGGCGCGCATGTTCTAGGGTATGTAGGGCCAATGACTGAAACCGATCTCGCTAAAGGGAATGGAAAAAACTATTTCAGGAGTGAAGTAATTGGAAAATCTGGACTTGAAATTGAGTACGACGCTTACTTGCGAGGAATTCCTGGAATCAAAACCCTCATTGTTGATCGAAAAGAGGCAATAACTTCGCAAGGACAAAACACTGCACCGATTGCAGGAGATCATTTGGTGACTTCACTCGATGCTCGGTTGCAAGGGGCCGTTGAAGTTGCCCTTGCCGACGCCGTAAAGCGTGGGCGAGCAAATGGTTACACATCAGATTCAGGCGCTGCCGTTGTCATGGATGTTAAAACTGGACAAATTTTAGCGCTGGCTTCATATCCAACCTATGATCCGAATGCATTTGAAAAGGGTTTAACCGTTGCGCAAGCCTCAGATCTATTTAGTGCAAAGAAAGCTGTGCCTGCCTTGTCCCGAGCACTACAAGGTCTTTATGCACCTGCATCAACCTTCAAATCAGTATCAGTGATTGCCGCAGCCGCAGCCGGTTACGACTTGAACGCGGCCTATAAATGTCCAGCTGAAGTCCAAGTAGGTACACGAGCTTTTCAGAACTTTGAAAGCAAATCACAGGGCACTATGAGCTTAAAGAAGGCTATTGCAGTCTCGTGCGACACCATTTGGTATCAAATCGCCTTTGATGAGTGGTTACGTGATGGTGGCCTGCATCCAAAAACTAAGCTGAATGACTACTTCTTTAAGGCTGCACAAGGCTTCAATATCACGCAAAGAGTTGGCATCGATCTACCATCTGAGTCGGCTTCACGCCTGGCCGACCGCAGCTACAAAAAGAGTTGGTACCAGGCAAATAAGGATTTCTACTGCAACTACAAAGATCGGGCGACCAAAGCGCAACAAACTCCGTTTTTAATCTTACTTGCCAAAGAGAACTGTGTAGATGGCGATAAAATTCGTGCCGGTGATGCCGTTAACTTTGCAATTGGTCAAGGCGATACGGTTGTCACGCCGCTGAAATTAGCTCAGATGTATGCGGCCATTGCTAATGGTGGAACTATCTGGCAAATGTTAGTTGGAAAGGCAATTGTAAAAACTGATGGAACAGTTGTGAAGGCTATGACACCTAAAAAACTTGGCACTCTTCAAGCCGCGCCTTCTACAATAAAGTTTTTACATAGTGCCTTACGTGAAGTAGTTGTTAGCGGAACGGGCGCCGGAGCTTTTTCAGGCTTTCCAATAGAAGTCAGCGGAAAAACCGGAACTGCTGAAGTCTTTGGCCGAAACTTAAACGGCTCACTCAAAGACAACACTTCATGGTTTGCATCATTTGCACCAAGTAAGAATCCACGTTATGCAGTGGTAATGATGGTGAGCCAAGGTGGCTTTGGTGCATCTACATCTGGCGTCGGTGTTCGAAAGATCTATGAAACACTCTTTGGCGTAAAGGGAAATAAAGTCATCCCTGGGGCAGAGATCTTTCCTGGTGGAAAACCACCAACAAAACTGCCTACAATTTCACCAGCAACTAAGCCAAAGGTGGCGCCATGAGTCAGATCTCTGCACGCCAGCGTTTATATCGTCGATCTAGGTCTTCGATTTTTCATGGCTTTGATCCTGTCCTCACTGGTGCGGTGGGTTTACTGCTATTAATCGGCACAATCTTGGTCTATGCCGCCACCCGCGATTGGTATTCGCGCAACGGATTAGATCCGCAGTATTACCTCAAGCGACACATAATTAATATTGTTATCGGGGCGCTTCTAGCCTATGGAACGACAGTTATTGATTACCGTTTGTTGCGTGCTTACACACCGATTTTCTGGGGATTAGGCGTTTTAGGTTTGGCAATGGTTTTGATTCCAGGCTTGGGAAGTACGGTTAACGGCGCACGTGCATGGATTGCACTCCCTGGTGGATTTCAGATTCAACCGGCAGAGCTTGCCAAGATTGCAATTATTATTGGAATGTCCATGCTTTTATCGGAGCGATCGCACGATAGTGATGAACCAACATCGCGTGATGTTCTGCAAGCCTTAGTTGTAGCTGGAATTCCAGTCTTACTTATTATTTCACAACCGGATATGGGAACCGTATTTATTATTAGTGCTTCGGTTGTCACAATCATTGCTGTATCTGGTGCGCCATCGAAATGGGTTGCGGGCTTATTGTTGGTCGCAGTTTTAGGTGCAGTGGGTGCCACCAAGACTGGTGTTATTAGTGAGTATCAAATCAATCGCCTACAAACTTTTGTCAATCCAAATGCGGATACACAAGGTGCTGGATATCAACTTCGCCAAGCACGTATTACGGTGGGTTCTGGTGGATTAATCGGAACCGGATTATTTAACGGGCCTCAGACCAATGGCCGCTTTGTTCCTGAGCAACAGACAGATTTTATTTTTACCGTAGCAGGCGAAGAGCTGGGCTTCTTAGGTAGCGGTCTTATTTTGATTTTATATTTCATTATTTTGATGCGCGCTTTTGCAATTGCACGGCGAACTAACGATCCCTTTGGGCGCTTGGTAACCACTGGCGTAATTGCCTGGTTTGCCTTTCAACTCTTTGAAAATATTGGAATGACGCTGGGACTGATGCCCATGACGGGAGTGCCTCTGCCCTTCATCTCATATGGTGGCTCCTCCATGTTTGCCACTTTGATCGGTTTTGGCCTCCTGCAGAACGTTCACGCTCGATCTAAGGGCTGAAGTAGGTATTTTCGCCCTCCTCTGCCATACTTAGCCCAACAGTTCAGCGCGGCTCGCGAATCCTTCGCGACAAAAGCCCAGCGCGGACAGATGAAAAAAACCTAAACGGGGATTTTTTAACGAGATAAGCGTTTGAAAAAACGCATAGAGGATTTGGTGCCATGGCGATTGAGCCTAAAACACCGCGCAAGCGTGCGGTGAAGAAAGCCTCTGCTAAAGCAGAGGTAACAGAGATAGTCCTAGAAGAGCCGAAAAAGGCTGTGCGCAAGAAAGCCGCGTCAGTGCCAGTACCGGTTTTCCAATCAGCTCCAGAAAAGCCAGTAGCAAAGGCGGTGCGCAAGAAGGCTGTCGTTGCAGAGGCTCCAACAAGTGAGCCGGTTAAGAGCGATGCAGCTGCATCAACCGAGGACTCTGAAGATCGTGCTAATCGCAACCGCCGTCGCCGTCGTGGTGGCCGTGGCCGTCGCAAGCCAGGTAGCGACGTTGCCGGTAACGAAGAAATCAGCGAAGAGGGCACTGAGGATTCGCCAGAAGGAACCACACATCGCCGCCGCCGCCGACGCGTAGCTGGCAGTGATGGCGTAACGCCAGGGGAGACCGTTGAAGAAGATGGTGTTGTAACTGTTGTCAAGGTTCGCGAAGTTCGTGAACGCCCAGCTCGCCCAGCTCGCACCGAGCGCCCAGATCGTAATGAACGTCGCGGCGCACGCCGTGATCGTCCAGAGCGCAATGATCGCCAAGGTCGCAGTGAATACCGTGAGCCGTATCGCAAGCGCGGAACGATTATTACCGATGGAGAGTTCTTAGCTCGTCGTGAAAACGTTGATCGCGAAATGCTGGTACGACAGATTGCAGATCGTACACAGATTGCCGTTATCGAAGATGGCGTCATGGTTGAGCATTATGTAAACCGCAATAGCAATGTCTCTTACGTAGGCAATGTTTATTTAGGCCGCGTACAAAATGTGCTTCCATCTATGGAGGCTGCATTCGTAGATATTGGAAAAGGTCGCAACGCGGTTTTGTATGCAGGTGAAGTCAATTGGGATGCTGCAGGTATTTCAGAGTCAGAGCCACGCAAGATTGAAACTGTATTAAAGAGTGGTCAGAGTGTTCTTGTGCAAGTTACTAAGGATCCAATCGGACAAAAGGGCGCTCGCCTTACAAGCCAGATTTCATTGCCAGGTCGCTATGTTGTCTATGTTCCTGGCGGCGGAATGTCGGGCATTTCAAAGCGCCTTCCTGAAACTGAGCGCACACGTCTTAAGGCAATCTTAAAGAATTTAATTCCTGAAGAAGCCGGTGTGATTGTTCGTACCGCCGCTGAAGGTGTCAGCGAAGAAGATTTAACTAATGATGTGGCCCGTCTTAAAGCGCAATGGGACGACATCTATACCAAGAGCCAGAATCCAAACTTTCATCCACCTGCCGCGCTCTACCAAGAGCCTGATCTTGCAGTGCGCGTTATTCGCGATATCTTTAATGAGGATTTCCGTAAGCTCACAGTTCAAGGTTCAAGTGCATGGGATGAAGTCACCAACTACTTGGGCTTTATTGCACCAGAGTTAACTACCAAGATTGAAAAGTACGTGGGCACCGGTGATTTATTTGCCGACTTCCGTGTTGAAGAACAACTTGCAAAGGCATTTGATCGCAAGGTATATCTACCATCGGGTGGATCACTTGTCATCGATCGCACTGAAGCGATGATTGTTATCGATGTTAACACCGGTAAATTTATCGGTAAGGGTGGAAATCTTGAAGAGACGGTCACTAAAAACAACTTAGAGGCCGCTGAAGAGATTGCCCGTCAACTTCGACTTCGCGACTTAGGTGGAATCGTCGTTATTGACTTCATCGACATGATACTTGAATCAAACCGTGAAATGGTTTTACGTCGTTTAGTTGAATCACTTGGCCGCGATCGCACTAAGCATCAGGTTGCCGAAGTTACATCCCTTGGACTTGTTCAGATGACACGCAAGCGTGTTGGCCAAGGACTTATCGAAGCATTCTCAACAACATGTGATGCATGTAGTGGACGCGGAATTCATATTCATATGGAGCCCGTAAAAATGAAGGCACCAATGCCACAGTTAGATGTTCCATCATCGAAGCATGAAGATGCCGATGAAAAAGATGCCACTGAACATGAGTTCCATGAGTCACTCAATGTCGAGGAGCCAGCAACGCAGGAGGCCCCTAAGGGTGGCCGCAAGCGCCGCCGGGCCTCATCTAAAGGCATTATTACCGCCTAATTTGAGCCTGCAGGCCTGAACGGGTAGCCTTTACCCTTCATCAACTACCAGAGTCCGGAGTACCACAGCGTGGCAAATATCAAGTCCCAGATTAAGCGCATTAAGACCAATGAGAAGGCACGCCTTCGCAACAAGTCAGTGAGCTCATCTATCAAGACCGCTGTCCGTAAATTCCGCGATGCAGTTACTGCTGGTGACTCAACTGCAATCACTACTGAGCTACGCAGCGCTTCACAGGCGCTAGACGTTGCAGTTCAGAAGGGCGTTCTTCACAAGAACTCTGCTGCAAATAAGAAGTCATCAATGGCTAAGGCTGCTGCCAAAGCCGGCACACGTTAATTCTCCTAAGACTCTAAAGCGAGGCTAGGTTCATGCCTGCAATTTCACTTGCGAAGGCGCCTCAACCAGCATCCACTGATCCGGCGCAGATACGTAACTTCTGCATCATTGCCCATATCGATCACGGTAAATCAACCCTTGCCGACCGCATGTTGGGAATTACTGAAGTAGTCGATCCTCGCAATATGCGCGCACAGTATTTAGATCGTATGGATATCGAACGTGAACGCGGAATCACCATTAAATCTCAAGCAGTTCGTTTGCCATGGCGCAGTGGAATCGATGGTGGCGAATATATCTTGAACATGATCGATACGCCTGGTCACGTTGACTTTACTTATGAAGTTTCGCGCTCACTTGCAGCATGTGAAGGCGCAGTATTACTCGTCGACTGCGCACAAGGTATTGAAGCTCAAACTCTAGCTAACTTATATCTAGCGATGGAGAATAACTTAACGATTATTCCAGTACTCAATAAGATCGATTTACCCAATGCACAACCTGAAAAGTTTGCTGCAGAGCTTGCCAAACTCATTGGCTGCGAACCCGAAGACTGCTTGCGTGTCTCTGGTAAGACCGGCGATGGCGTTAAAGAGTTGTTGGATCAGATCGTAAAGCAGATTCCTGCACCAAAGGGCGACGCAAATGCTCCGGCACGCGCATTGATCTTTGACTCGGTCTACGACAGTTATCGCGGCGTAGTCACATATGTACGCGTGATTGATGGACATTTATCACCGCGTGAACAGATTCAAATGTTTTCAACTGGTGTTCGACATGAAGCGCTAGAAGTTGGTGTGATCTCACCAGAACCTGTTGCTTCAAAGGGCCTCGGTGTGGGTGAAGTGGGCTACTTAATTACAGGTGTAAAGGATGTTCGCCAGTCACGTGTGGGCGACACAATTACGTCGTATGCCAATCCAACTAAGCATGCGTTAGCTGGCTACAAAGATCCCAAGCCAATGGTTTTCTCTGGTCTGTTTCCATTAGATGGCGCCGATTTTCCTGCTCTTCGTGAAGCCTTAGATAAGTTGCAGTTAAATGATGCCGCACTTGTTTATGAACCCGAGAGCTCAGCCGCACTTGGCTTTGGTTTTCGTTGTGGTTTCTTAGGTCTACTGCATATGGAGATCGTGCGTGAGCGACTCGAGCGCGAACACAACTTAAATCTAATTTCTACGGCACCTAACGTTGTTTATAACGTAACTATGGAAGATGGTAAGGAAGTTCGCGTCACCAATCCATCAGAGTTCCCAGATGGCAAAGTTGCAGTCGTAAAAGAGCCCATTGTTAAATCAACTATTCTTGCGCCTTCAGAGTTCATCGGAACCATCATGGAGCTATGCCAAGAGCGCCGTGGAATCTTGCTGGGAATGGATTACATTTCAGAAGATCGTGTAGAGATTCGCTA
>Ga0209596_1002197_pt1 | contig 16163 bp, 7 predicted proteins | sample M_130807_MF_Meta_FD_187314 | JGI IMG/M metagenome (GOLD analysis project Ga0209596, IMG submission 187314) | Freshwater microbial communities from Lake Montjoie, Canada to study carbon cycling - M_130807_MF_MetaG (SPAdes) (version 2) | ecosystem: Environmental > Aquatic > Freshwater > Lake... | reverse complement strand
AATTTGATCTTGATGTTGGCGAATTCCTGAAGTAAATATGTTTAGAACACGGCTCAACAGGAGATATCAACATGGTAGCTAAACACGTAAGCATGCGAGGCGATGTCATTGACATGGATCGCCTGAGGAACATAAACGGTAGCGCACCGGCTGTGGGTAATGCACAGGTCAATGCCAGAGGCGACAAGCTGGGGCCAGGCGGCGTCATCCTCAAGACACAAGAACAAATTGAACACGAATGGGCAGTTGCTCGTGCCAAGAACGCACCCAAGCCAATGGACATCAAGACTCCAAACAGGATCGACGATGCGATGGCCAGATTGGCACCAAAAGCCAAGCCTGCACTCAATGCGGACGACGCCGGATTTGACTTCGAGCCTAGCACACCCGTGCCAGCAGCTGCTGCTAGAGAAGTACCAGCGCCTAGTGCTCCTCGTCGCAAAGTGATTGACTCAGAATAATGGCCGCAGTCAAGTTCAACACCATAACACCAGTACCGGGAACTGTGCTGGTGCACAACATTGAAGAAGGTGAGAAGCGCACCAAGAACGGTATCATCATACTGGATGATAACGGCAAGGAGATAGGAATAAAAGCCAGATGGGCGCAGGTTTGGCTCAAGCACGAAGCTATCGATGACATTGACGTGGGCGAATGGGTGCTGATCAAGCACGGTCGTTGGACTCGCGGCGTTGAAGTAGAAGGCACCGATGGCGTCAAGACAACCATTCGCAAGGTTGACTGGCCCGATGCAGTCATCGTTGGCTGCAAAGAATGCCCCATAGAGACCTAATGTACCTTGACTGATACTGGCTCGTGTGCTACAATGTATGATAGCATGGAGCACAGCAAAGATGGCAAGAGATACGAAGCTTTGGGTAGAGCGTTATAGGCCAGCAAGCGTCAAGGACTATGTGTGGGTAAACGATGCCCAGAAAGCACAGGTCGAAGGCTGGATTGCTGACAAGAACATTCCCAATCTCTTGCTGAGCGGCGGACCAGGTATTGGTAAGACCACACTGGCCAAATGCTTGTTTCACGAGCTAGGCGTTGATGACATGGATATCAAGTACATCAACGCTAGCCAAAACACTGGCATTGATTATTTGCGCAGCTTGACTGGATTCGTTGAGACCATGCCCATGGGCGAGTTCCGTTATGTGCTATTGGATGAAGCAGATTATCTGTCGCCCAACGCACAAGCCATGCTGCGCAACATGATGGAAGAATACAGCAACATCTGCCGTTGGATCCTAACTTGTAACTATCCCAACAAGGTGATCCCAGCACTGCATTCGCGCACACAAGGCTTTCATATTGAGCATTTAGACCGTGAGCTGTTCGTTGAGCGCATAGCTACGATCTTGATCACAGAGGGTGTTGATCTCACTGCAGAAAATCTCGAGATATTGGATGAATACAGCACTGCCACGTATCCAGATCTACGCAAGTGCATCAACCTATTGCAGCAGAACTGTTCTGATGGTCAGCTCAAGCGTCCCAGCAAGGGCGGCGGGCAGGGCACCATGGATTACATGATCAATGCGATCAGCTTGTTTAAGCAGGGTAAGATCCACGAAGCTCGCAAGATCGTGTGTGCTAATGCTCGCACTGAGGACTATGAAGAGATCTACAAGCTGCTGTATCGCAACTTGGATTGGTGGGGTACTACTGATGATCAGCAGAATGCAGCCATCGTGATCATTGCCAATCGCTTGAAGGATCATGGTTTGGTAGCAGATCCTGAGATCTGTTTGGCAGCTTGCTTGATTGAGCTAGCTAGCCTAGCATAAGTTGCATCATGCGCTTAGATCTTTGCAGGCGCAAGTGGCCAGATAATACTATTTGGAAAGCCTGCTGTGCCGTTTATATTTTAACGTCTTTGTAATTCTGTGACTTGGGCTTGTAAAGCTTCAATCATTGCTTGTTGATCTTTTAAAACCTTGATGATTGGGGCAATCAAACGATCATAGTGAATGCTTGCAAGCTTCTGTTCACCATCAACTTCGTTGTAGATACAGATGTCGGGATTGACTGTTGCCGCATCTTCAGCGATGAGACCATACATCTTTTCTGTGTCGAACTCGTCGGTGAAGTTACCTTCTTTGTCTTTCTTTCTGTAATTGAATGTCACCGGATTCAGGTCTAGAACCCAATTGGCATCTGACATGCTAGCAATGTTAGTCTTAGAAGCACGGATAGATGAGATGCCACCGATGTTACCAGAAGCATCAACAAACACGTTACGTGGGGTAGTAACAGTGACGCCGTAAAGGTTTGAGAATTTTATTGCACCTGTAGAACTGATAGTCAGAGCAGTGCTTGTGTTAAGATCAGTGCCACTGGCAGCAATACGATAGGAGTTGTCAGAATTGTATAAACCCGTCAACCAAGCAAATACGCCTGTCTTTAAAAAACCTAAAGTAGGTGATCCTGATCCAGCCTGTTCAATCTGAACCTGTGCATCTTGATCAGTGCTATTGCGGTAAACTTTAAATAATTTGTCAGGCGTTGAACCAATTCCAACAAGACCCGCAGAGGTGATGCGCATGCGTTCTGTATACGCTTCCAGGCCTACAGAACCAGTGTAGGTATCTATCCTCATGCCGCCGCCGTTGAGGCCAGCAAGTGCAATACCGCCTGCTGCGCCGCCAACCAGCTCAATACCGCCGCCGTTGGTGCCCACACCACCCACCACCACTGTGGCATTACCACCCAGTGGTTCTGCTGTAGTGCCTAGCAAGATGTTACCTGTGGCATTTATCAGCAATCTAGCTGTGCTAGCAGTGCTTAGTGCTATCTGGTTGGCAGTGGGGCTGTAGATGCCTTGTGCTGTGGCACTGGTACCAAAAGCCAACGTGACAGCACCTGCTGTGGCAGCAGTGGGCGTTATGCCAGTTGTGCCAGCAGCAAAGCTGGTTACACCAGAAGCGCTTGTTCCATACGCAGTGCTTTGATAGGTGCCATCTGCAAACACGATACCACTATTGGTGCTGCCCACATAGATATTACCACCAAACACAGCCACAGTGTTACCAGTACCAACTGTGGCGGTTCCGATACCCACGTTGCCCAGCGCAGTGATGCGCATGCGTTGGATGCTAGCTGTGGTAAATCCAATCGTGTTGGCAGCGGGTAGATAAATTCCGTTTGGTGGTACATAGCTGCCCTGCACTTCGAGGCTCTGTGCCAATAGATTGCCAGTGAAGGTCACGATCGTGGCATTGCTGCTAGAACTTGACGTCAGTGCGACGTTGCTGAGGTTGAATGCATTGCTTGCCATGCTGATATTTACCTGCGTGCAAGCAGTGCAGCAATGTCAGCTGCTATGATGTCAATTAGAAATAGTAGATCGCACATGTTATTAAATCCAAGATCCTACGTTGGTGTTAGCCGTGTTGTTCTGTGGTATTGGATAGATGTATATGTACGTGCCCTGGTTGAACTGGCTGGTGGTTGGTACTGCTGTGAAACCTATGGTGAAATTGACATTGGTTGCAGCAACAGTGCCCACGTCTATAACTCCTTTGATGAGCAGAGGATAGTACACGCCAACCGCACCGCTCGCTGCTGTCACGCTGACAGGCGTAGAGAACGCACTGCTGATTATGTTGGTCATCAAGGTTGGTGCAGTCGGGGTGAGGAAGTTTGCTGCATTCATGGTACTGACCATGTAGGAGTGCCAGTTGAACGATCCAGTGGTGCTGGTGATAGCATACTGCACAGCAGCAGCGTTGGCGCTGGATTTGAGCACAGTGGTCTGTATCTCATATGCATAACGAGTGTTGGCACTGAGGTTACAGCCCACATTGGCTATGCTGCAGTGGAAGACCGCTGTGGTGGTAGCAGTGCCTGTGCTACCGGTACCCAGTGCAGTGCCGCCTCTGGTTGCTGCAACGCTGAACGTGGTTGTCAAGCTGGAGTTAACCACGAAATATTGCACACCTGCTGCGAGGCCAGCTGGCATGGTGCCACTGGTCGAGAATACCACTATGGTGCCGTTTGGGGGTGCAGTAGTAACGGTGACCACGGTTGGGTTAGCGGCGGTGAATGTTGCGGTCTGGCCTGTGTTGGCTATGGTTATCTGGCCAGTTAGGTTAGCGGCTAACGCATACCACTGTGCACCTGGAATCACTCCGCGCTGTGAGGCAGCGGGCGTGAAGTAGGGAGCAACACCGTCGTATTCAAATACACCTGCTGTTGCTGCGGTTAAGTTAGTGCCAGCTGTGATCCTCAGTGGTGCTGCTGTAGCAGAGCCTGCACCAAGCACAAGCCCGCTGCTGATACTAGCATTGCCTGTGACTGAGAAATTGCTATCGGGTGACGGATTGTTCACACCAACAGTACCAAAGAACACTGCACCATTGCCAGCAGTGAAGCTGCCATAGATGCTGCTGGTACCAACACCCACGCCCGATCCAGAAGTGGTCAGCTGGTTTGCACCAACTCGTAATCCGCCTTGATCTAGCCACAGTGTTTGGTTAGTGGTCATGACTTAGGCTCCAATCGTGCGATGCGTGCTTCTAGCAATTCAATCTGTGTTTGCTGTTCCTTGATGGCCTGCACCAACAGCGGTATCACACGTTCGTATTGCAGCGTGAGATAGTTCTCACCGCTCTTGCTGAGGCCATCTGTGCCCACGTCAAATGGTGCTGGACGTATGACATTGGGCAATATGGCTTCAACTTCTTGCGCTAACAATCCGACCTTCTGCACAGTCTTGTCTTCGCCCAGCAGGTCCACAGCAGCGTCGCTGGCATGATAGTACACACCTCTGATCTGCTTGACCTTGTCAACGGCATCAGTTATGACAGTCACGTTGTCCTTGAGGCGCGAGTCAGAGAAGTATGCAGTGACTTCGCCTGTGACTGCCAAGTTTCCGTTGCCCCACAGCGTGGCCAGTGCTGTGGTACCACCGTACCACTGGAACTGATGCAGTATGTTGGCTGCTGGCACGCTGTACCACAGCGTGCCTGGCGCAGTGCTCAGAGGCGCAGTGGTGCTAGCGTTGGCAATACCTATAGCATAATCAGTGGTAATAGCAGTGATGTTGCTGTTGAATACTGCTTTGGTACCCACGCTGCGTGTGGTAAACGCAGGCACTGCACTGCCAACCGTACCAAAAGTTAAAAAGTTGCTGGTAGCGCCGCTAAATGTCAGCTGTGGTCCGGAAGCTGTGTTGAGAGTGAGCGAAGCAAGCGTGGGAGTACCGCTATAGGCGGGCGCAGTACCTGCGCCAGCTGACACTATGACCTGCCCTGTTGCCACGGCTGCTAGCCTGCTCAGCGCTGTGGTAGTGCTGGCATACAGTATGTCACCTATCACATAGGTATTGAAACCAGTACCGCCGTTGGCAGCAATCAGCGTGCCGGCCAGCGTGATTGAACCTGTGGTCAACACTGCTGGTGTAAAGCCTGTGGTGCCACCGCTGAAGCTGCTAACACCGCCGCTGCCTGTGGCTGCAGTTGCCTGGTAAGTGCCGTCTGGGAAGAATATGCCTGCACCGCCCACTGTGGTGTTGGCTATCTGCACGTTACCTGCGTGGAACGACCTACCATACACAGCAAATATGTTACCTGTTGGAGCATTGGTAGTGGCGATACCAACGTTGCCGTTGACATCAATGCGCATGCGTTCTGTGTATACTTCTGAACCAACTACACCTGTGAACGTGGCAAACGCCATGCCACCAGCACTGAGACCGCTTACGAGGCCACCACCAGACGCACTGCCACCGAGCAGCTCAATGCCGCCACCGTTGGTACCCAACCCTTCTAAGACTACAGTGGCGTTACCACCTGCTGGTAAAGTTGTTAGGCCTACCAGCAAGTTGCCATTTGGTGCTAATCGCATGCCTTCTGCACTGTTAGTAGCAAAGCCCAGCGTGTTGGCTGCCGGTAGGAACATGCCGTTGGTTGGTGCTGCTGCACCAGTTGGTATGAATGCAGTGGACGTTGTTGTGCTAGTTGTTGTTAATGCACCTGCACCGCTTAACAACATGGCTTGTGTTGTGCCGCCATACCATTTGAACTGGTTACCTGTGGTCGATACGCTGTTCCATAATGTGTTAGATTCTATGCCAATGGCGAAATCTGCCGCTGAGACGCCCACGTTTGGATATAATATAAGTTTAGTGCCTGCACTACTGCTAGTAAACGTTGGCGCTGCAAGACCATTTCCGTTCCATCCAATCCAGTTACTAGTAGCACCAGTTAAACTGATCTGCGGACCAGTGGCATTGCTAAATGTACCAGTTGTACCACTGATTGAACCGTTGCTGGTCAAGCTTGCTACTGTTGCAGCACCAGCTGTACTAAATGCAGTTCTTGCAGATATCACACCGTTGACATCTAATGTACTACCTGGTGATACTGTTGCGATACCAACTAGACCAGTACTGGTAATACGCATCACTTCCGGTACACCGTTGGGTCCTAGCGTGCTGGTACCTGTACCAAAGCTAATACCGCCGTTGTTGGTTGTTACTGTGTTACCGTTGTTGAATCCTACCCAACCCATGTAAGTAGCGTCGATCTTCTGCTGCATTCTCATGCCAGCAGTGGTCCAGTCTGCGCCGCCTGATGCGTTGCGTACATCAGAGAATTCCAAAGAACTGGCGTTGGTATCAGTTGCATATATGTTTAACATACGCACTTGGCTGTTGGCCACTGTACCTAATGCACCACCGTTAACAGTAACGTTGAAGCTGCTTTGCTGAGCACCGCCGAATCCAACGCCTGTGGTAGTTACACGCATGCGTTCTGTGCTACCTGCTGCAACACCAACTGTATCAGTAGCAGGAAGAAATATACCATTGGTAGGAATAGTTGCACTGCTTGGTACAAATGCAGTACCGGTTACTGTGCCGTTACTAGTTACAGATGCTACTGCTGCACTGCCAGCAGTGCTAAATGCAGTTCTAGCACTGATAACACCGTTGACGTCTAGAGTGCTAAGAGGAGCAGCAGTTGCTATACCAAAAGTGCCACTGGCCGATAGTCGCATGCGTTCTGTGTATGCTTCGGCACCAACTGCACCAGTGAACGTGCTCCATACTAGTCCGCCGTTGCCGAGACCACTGACGTTACCGCCGCCCGATCCGCCGCCGCCCACGTATTCAGCGCCGCCGCCATTAGTACCAAGACCTGCTATTACTACAGTAGCGTTGCCGCCTAATGGGGCTGTTGCAGTACCAACAAGTATGTTGCCACCGGATATCAATCGCATGCGTTCTGTATATACTTCCGATCCAGCAGCACCCGTGTAGGTGCTGAACACCATGCTGTTGCTAGCACCTATACCAATGTTAGATCCTGCAGCATTAACGTTAGCAAACTGTATGCCGCCGCCGTTCGTGCCCACGCCCTGTAATACCAGTGTCACTGTACCACCCGCCGGTGCAGTAGTAGTGCCTACTAGCACGTTACCGTTTGCATTTATCAGCAGCCTTGCAGTACTAGCAGTGCTCAGTGCGATCTGGTTAGTGGTTGGGCTATAGATGCCCTGTGCTGTAGCACTGGTACCAAATGCCAGCGTAACAGCACCTGTTGTAGCAGTAGTAGGTGTCATACCAGTAGTGCCAGCAGCAAAGCTGGTGACACCAGAAGTGCTGGTTCCGTATGCTGTGCTTTGATATGTGCCATCTGCAAACACAATGCCGCTATTGGTGCTGCCCACATAGATGTTGCCACCAAACACAGCTACTGTGTTACCAGTACCAACTGTGGCAGTACCTATACCAATGTTACCCAGCGCAGTGATGCGCATGCGATCAGCATATACTTCTGAACCAACAGCGCCAGTAAAGGTACTGAACGTCAAGCCGCCGTTACCCATGCCGCTGATGTTGCCACCGCCGCTTGCGCCGCCCCCGACTAGTTCAATACCACCGCCGTTGGTACCAAGTCCAGTTACAACCACTGTGGCGTTGCCGCCTGCAGGCAGTGCAGTTGTGCCTACAAGCAAGTTGCCAGTCAATCCGCTGATCATGGCACGCTGCGTGTAGGTTTCACTGCCGCCCACACCAGTGTAGCTGCTGAATACTATGCCGTTGCCAAATCCAACTGATATGTTAGAGCCTGAGGTGTTGTTGTTACCGAACTGGACACCGCCGCCAGTACTGGCATTGAGGAACAAGTTTGTTGCTGCACCGACTGGTGCTATGGTCGCACCAACCAACAGCTTGCCGCCGGCTGCTAGTCGCATGCGTTCTGCGTATACTTCTGCACCAACGGTACCAGTGAACGTGCTCCATACCAGGCCGCCGTTGCCGAGACCACTGACGTTGCCGCCACCCGATCCGCCGCCGCCTACATATTCGGCACCGCCGCCGTTGGTACCAAGACCTGCTATCACCACAGTGGCATTGCCGCCTAACGGGTTCAGCGCGGTGTTGATCAGCAAGTTACCTGCGTTGTTTACAACCATGCGGTTGGTATAAACTTCGCTGCCAACCGCGCCAGTAAACGTGCTTACGGTCAGTCCGCCGCCAGTCATAGCTGAAATGTTGCCACCGCCTGTGGTGCTACCCACTAGCTCTATACCACCGCCGTTGGTACCTGTACTGGCTATAACCACCGTGGCATTGCTGCCTGCTGGCGCTGTTGTGGTGCCTACAAGCACGTTACCATTGGCATTTATCAGCAGCCTTGCAGTGCTAGCAGTGCTTAGAGCTATCTGGTTAGTGGTCGGGCTGTAGATACCTTGCGCTGTAGCGCTGGTACCAAAAGCTAAAGTTACTGCGCCTGTTGTAGCAGCAGTGGGTGTCATACCAGTAGTACCAGCAGCAAAGCTGGTCACACCAGAAGCGCTTGTTCCATACGCAGTGCTTTGATACGTGCCGTCTGGGAATACGATACCGCTGTTGGTGCTGCCCACATAGATGTTGCCGCCGAACACAGCTACTGTGTTACCGGTACCAACTGTCGCAGTACCTATGCCAACGTTGCCTAGCGCTGTGATGCGCATGCGATCAGCATATACTTCTGAACCAACTGCGCCGGTAAACGTGCTAAATGTTAAGCCGCCGTTACCCATACCGCTGATGTTACCACCACCTGTGGTACTACCAACCAGTTCAATACCACCGCCGTTGGTGCCAAGTCCTGCTACGACTACAGTAGCATTACCACCAGCTGGCAGGGTAGCTGTACCAATTAATAAGTTGCCAGTTAAGCCACTTATCATGGCTCGCTGCGTGTAGGTCTCACTGCCGCCCACACCAGTATAGCTGCTGAATACTATGCCGTTGCCAAATCCAACACTGATGTTAGAACCTGAGGTGTTGTTGTTACCAAACTGTATGCCGCCGCCGGTACTGGCGTTGAGGAACAAGTTCGTTGCTGCACCAACTGGGGCTATGGTTGTACCAACCAGGAACTTACCATTTGCAGCTAGTCGCATGCGTTCAGTTACAACTTCTGCACCCACAGCACCTGTGAAGGTACCAAATGCTAATCCGCCAGCGCTGATTGCACTAACATTACCACCGCCGCTGTTGTTATTAACCCATTCTGTACCACCGCCATTGGTGCTGTTTATCACTTGTACAGCAGTTGACGTCAGTGGCGATGTTGCAGTGCCTATCAGCAGGTTGCCACCAGCTGGCATCCTCAATCCCACTTGAGTTAGCGCTGTCCACGGACCTATAACCAATGCACCGGTGGTAGTTTGTGTACCACCGCTGAATATCAGTGCTTGATCACCTGCTTGTACTAAACTATTATAGGATCCGCCACTAAGACTGCTACCCATCCTTATAAAGTTAGTACCTGCATTCAAGTACAGTTCGCCTGCACTGCCTGTGCCACCAACTATGCTAAACTTAGCATTTGTTGTAGTTGCAGTGTTTACACCAATATTACCGTCTGACGCAATTCGCATGCGCTCAGCATATGATTCAGCACCCACAGCACCAGTAAATGTACCAACGGTCAATCCACCTGCAGCAAGCGCACTGATGTTGCCACCCCCGCTTGCGCCGCCACCGACCAGTTCAATACCACCGCCGTTGGTACCGATACCTCCAACAACTACTGTGGCATTACCACCCAGTGGATTCAGCGCAGTGTTGATCAGCAAGTTACCTGCGTTGTTTACAACCATGCGGTTGGTATATACTTCGCTACCAACAGCACCTGTGAAAGTTGATATAGTTAAACCGCCGTTACCCATACCACTGATGTTACCGCCACCAGTTGTGCTACCAACCAGTTCAATACCACCGCCGTTGGTACCAATGCCGCCGACCACTACTGTAGCATTACCACCTAGTGGATTCAGTGCGGTGTTGATCAGCAAGTTACCTGCATTATTAACTATCATGCGGTTGGTGTATACTTCAGCCCCTACTAGACCTGTGAAAGTGCTTATGGTTAATCCGCCAGCTGACATACCCGATATGTTAGCGCCGCCACTTGTGCTGCCACCTACTAGTTCAATGCCGCCGCCGTTGGTACCAACCCCGTTTATGACCACTGTAGCATTGCCGCCTAGCGGTGCTGTTGACGTACCGATTCCTATGTTGCCTGTGCTGTAAATGCGCATGCGTTCAACGTCGGCATTGGTTGCAGCGCCGCCTAGCTTGGTCCTAAATGCGATGTTGTTGCTGAAATTGCCGTCGTCTATGAATCGTATGGTACCCGGTGATGTGTTGGTAAATCCGTTATATGTAGCAGCAGCCAGATCAACATACGTACCGACACTTCCTGCCCTAGTCTGTAACATCAGTGCAATCGTGCCAGTGCTCACACCGGCGTTTGCTGTTTCAATAGTGACCCTGGCATTGCTGCTGGTGGTGGTGCCTATACCAACGTTACCAGTAGGCTCAATGCGCATGCGTTCTGCGTATGATTCTGCACCCACTACACCAGTGAATGTACCAAACGTCATACCACCAGCTGTCATAGCTGATATGTTGCCGCCGCCTGTTTGTCCACCACCAACCAGTTCAATGCCGCCGCCGTTGGTACCCAGACCACTCACTACCACAGTGGCGTTGCCACCTAGTGGGTTTAGCGCAGTGTTGATCAATATGTTTGATGTGGTGTTGAGTCGCATGCGATCAGTGTAGACTTCAGATCCCACAGCACCCGTGAACGTGCTGAACGTGAGTCCGCCGCCGCTCATGGCTGATATGTTGCCACCACCGCTGCCGCTAGCACCAACAAATTCTGCGCCGCCGCCATTGGTACCCACACCCTGTATGACCACTGTGGCGTTGCCGCCGGCTGGGTTAACGCGAGTGCCTATCAGCAAGTTACCGTTTGGTACGAAACGTGCTCGCTCTGTGTAGGCTTCTGCACCAACTGCACCTGTGAACGTGCCAAAGTTGATACCACCACCGCTCAGCGCTGATATGTTACCACCGCCGCTTTGTCCGCCGCCTACCAGTTCAATGCCACCGCCGTTGGTGCCAAGACCGCTGATGACCACTGTGGAGTTGCTGCCCAGCGTGGTAGCTGTGGTACCGACAAGCAAGTTACCAATGTTGGTTATGCGTGCTCGTTCCACACCTACGGTAGTGAATCCAATGGTGTTAGCTGCGGCTTGGAACATGCCAGCTGCAGTGTCACCGCTCCAAGCGTAGCCAGGTTGTGCAGCAGAATCATTGGCACTGGCCCATACCTGTGTGACCGTAGCACCAGCGCTGTTCAGCACTATGTTGCCGCCTGCATAGATGTTACCGGCCAATCCGATGCCGCCTGCAGCGACTATAGCGCCAGTTGTATTGCTGATAGCAACGTTGGTACCATTGACAGCCACATTGGTGTCAATGATTAAGTTGCCGTATATCCTAGTGCCGCCAAGTAGTTTTGCCATGGTCTCTTACTTATTTCATTTAAAATGAGTTGGCTACGCTGGTTGCAGGGAAACTAGACCCTGGAACCCATATTATTCTCACTGCGCCGCTTTGCCCTTGGCTACCCAGTGCAGTACCACCTGCACCGCCACCGTAGGATCCACCCGACACGTTTGCACCCGAAGCCTGTGCACCGTTGCCACCTGCGCTGCCGCCGTTTGCTGCTACTGCACCCTGTGCACCTGCCAGCGTGGCAGTGCCTGCTGTGCCGTTGGTGCCCGTGCCATATATGCCCACGCCGCCGCCGCCAACACCGCCAAGGAAACCGCCACTTCCGCCGCCTGCTGATCCGCCCACACCGGCACCTGCTGCGAGAAATGCAGCATTAGCACTGCTAGCCAATCCGCCTGCTCCGCCGGTGAAACTAGCAGTAGCCACAGTTCCGCCTGCTGTGCCGCCAGCACCCGCTGTGCCAATGAGAAGAGTGGCTGCACCGCCGCCTGCCCCACCTGCCGCACTATAACCAGCGGCACCGCCCCCACCGCCGCCACCGCCAACACCTGATCCGCCTGTGCCAACGCCACCACCATTGGCAAAAAGATACACGCTGGTGTTGAACCAGCTTATGGTACCTGCTGCGCCTACAGCACCGCCTGCGCCAACTGTTATTGTGTAGTTGACACCGGGTACGACAGGTATGTTGTTGCCGTATGCTAGGCCACCGCCGCCGCCGCCTGGGCTAGAACTTGCAGCGCTGCCGCCACCGCCACCGATGACCAGCACGTTTACCGATCTAACATTAACAGGTGCTGTCCAGTTATACGTGCCGGGGGTGGTAAAAGCTATCTCTGTGGGTACTTCGTTCAGCAGTGCTGTCACATACACTGTGGCAGAACTGGTTGTCTTCTGGCTGAAACTAGGTGTTAGTATACCTGTGGCACCTGTGCCCACATATGTCAGTGCAGCAGTGCCTTTGGTTAGCTGTGCACCCCAAAAAAAGCAACCTGTTGTGGTGCTGGCGCCTCTGAGTATGGGCCATATCCTCCAGGCAAATGTCGTAGACTGTGCAGTGACGTTGGCAGGACATGTTAACACACAGCGATACCAGCCGTTATCAACCAATGATATGCTTGCTGACACTGCGTTACCAAGCGGACCAACTGTGCCAGCGCCGGTCAGCGTATAGTCCACGTTTGATTCTGTGTCGCCAACATAGTATCCGTTAAACGTGAATGCGCTGGCTGTGTTGGCTTTGGCAAACACGCTCATGGTCACAGTGCTAGTGCCAGTTACTGTGGTGCTTAAAGTCTGTGCAACCAAGCTGGTCACGACACCGGTATTGGTTATAGCAGTGCCGTTGTTGGTGTTGTTAGTTTGTATGTTTGGTGGTCTGGTGGCATTGGCAGTGACTGTGGTAGCTGTGTTTGACCAAGTGGCTACCTGCGTGAAGTCTTCGCTGTATGCCAACAAGTTAGTGATCGCAGTGCTGATGGGATTATAGGTCACTTCATCAAACTCGTTAGCATACATGGTTATGTTGCTGGTGCCAGTCAGAGCAGTCCTAACCACCAGTGATAACGTGCCTGCACCATACACACTAGTGCTGGGGAATGCAGAATTGTCTGCCCAAACTATGCGCACTGCCCCGCCTGCACCCAACTGGAACCCAGTGCCCCCTCCGCCATATGTGCCAGTGTTTTGGCTGCTGGCCAATGCAGCACCGAGACTACCGGTTGCACCATAGCTACCACCTCCGCCACCAGCTGCTACTGTGCTGATCAATCCAGCTGCGCCGTCGGCGCCTGTGCCCCAGATACCCACGCCGCCGCCACCACCGCCGGCAGCGTTGCCTGGATCGCCGCTGCCGCCACCTGCACTGCCACCCGTGCCGGCTGATCCGTTGTTGCTGTTGAGGCCGCCTGCCCCGCCTGTGCCGCTGTAACCGCCTGCCCCGCCACCACCACCTACATATCCAGCAGATATGCTGTTGAATCCGCCACCTGCACCACCTGCGCCGCCGGCATCGCCCACAAAACTACCGCCTGCACCACCAGCTATTGTGAGACCTGTGTTATTGCCGCTGCCAGCCGTGCCACCAAGTCCTGCCACAGTAACAGCATCTACAAAGTAGCTGTCACCGCCATTGCTTCCCACTGCTCCGCCTGCGCCAACTACCACGGTTATGCTGTCACCAGGTGTCACTACAATGGCATTCTTATATCCTAGTCCGCCCCCGCCACCACCACTGCTATAGTTAAAGGTAGTGGTATCAACTCCGCCACCCCCGCCGCCTATGCACACCACACACACACTGGTCACGCCTTGTGGCACTGTCCAGCTGTAGGTGCCAGGTGTGACATACACGATCTCTTGATTGAATGTTAATTCGTCAAATATGCCGTAGTTTACCAGCTCGCCTGTGCTCTTGAGCTTAGTTGCTATGGTTACCATGTGTCACCCAAATACCACGTCTAGGCTAGCAGTAGCAGGATTGTATGCTTGGTAGACCACGCTGGACCCGCCACTGGCAAATCCCACACGATTGCCCACATAAACGTTGCCACCCACACCAACACCCTGCGCGACTATCAGCGCACCTGTGGTGCTGTTGGTTGCTACGTTGCTGCCACTGACCAACATGTTACCCGTGTAGGTGTTCTGCTGTCCGCCAATGTTTAGGTTGCCACCTGCACCCACACCGTTTAGCACGATCAGCGCACCTGTGGTGCTTGATGTGCTCACGTTGGTGCCATTGATGGTCATGTTGCCAGTGAACACAGAACGCTGCCCGCCTGCGTTGACGTTGCCACCTATGCCCAAGCCACCAGTGGTTATGACCAGCGCCCCAGTACCGGTGCTGGTGCTCGCATTGGCACTGTTCACAGTCACGTTCTGTCCAAACAAGCCGTACACGTTGCTGATCAGTGCGTTGACCGTGGCAGTACCGCTGACAGTCAGAGACGTCATCGTTATGCTGCCGTTGCTGGTTATGTCTCTGGCATAGAACGAGCCTGCCACTGACATCGCGCTGCCAATGCCCACGTTGCCCGTGACGTCCACACGCATGCGTTCTGTGCCGCTGGTCAGCACTGCTATGGGTAGATATGTGCCAGAACCGGTGACACCGGATTCTAATCTAGTGGCAGTTGCACCAGTTGGTATGTTGATGCTCATGAACACTGAGTTAGTGGGATCAGCTGTGTTGTAAGCGTTGAATCCGCTGCTGGTGCCAGTGCCGCTTGGTATAGCACCAACTAATGTTGGGCTGTTCGCAGTGCTGGTCTGGAACATGGCACGGCTAGCTATGGTGGCATTGGTAAAGTCTGCAACAATGCGGCTGCTTACCAGTGTGAGGTTGGCATAGCCGCCATTGATGTTTAGGTTACCGCCGATACCCACGCCGTTGGTTACCACCAATGCACCAGTGGTGCTTGACGTGCTAACGTTGGTTCCAGACAGTAAGATGTTGCCACTGATTACGTTTTGCTGTCCACCAACGTTGATGTTACCACCAATACCCACGCCGCCAGTGTTTATTATTACTGCACCCGTAGTGCTGCTGGTGCTCACGTTGGTGCCATTGATGGTCATGTTGCCAGCGAACACAGAACGCTGTCCGTCAACGTTTATGTTACCGCCTATGCCTGCACCAGCAACACCGGACAGTATCAACGAGCCTGTGCTGCTGCTGGTGCTTTGTGCATTACCAGCTATGGTAACATTACCAGCCTTGAACTTGGCATAGGTCAGCGTGGCATCGTTCCAGTTGATGTTATTGGTACCAACACCAACATTGGTGGTGTATGTATCAAACAGGTTCCAGCTGCTGTCAGTGTTATCTCGTACCAAACCAGTTTGGAATGACGCACTAGTGACATAGTTGCCAACTATACCAATGTCATAGAGGTTGCTGGGGTTTTGGCTGGCCAGATAGATCATAGGATCGTTGACAACCAACACATTGCTGTTGTTGGCTACCACGTTACCAAAAATTATCAAGTTACCAGTGATAGTTAGGTTACCCGTGACACTGCTGGGCCCAGTGATGGTCGCGCCACCTGTGGTCACAGTTAGACCCGTGCCTGCAACTATGGTTGTGTTGCTCTGCAGAGACTGATGCAGCGCTAGGCCGCTGGTGTTCATGGTAGCGCTGAATATGTTGGTGTTAGCTACTAAGCTAGCAACAGTTGTTTGTCCAGTTGACTGTAAATTAGTAGCAACAACATTGGTGTTGCTGTTCAAGCTTTGAACAGTAGTTGTACCGCTATTTTGAATACTTGTTGCAGTTAATGCAGTGACAGTGGTAGTTGTGCCCGTAATTGCACCATTGCTTACTAAACTGGCTACACTGGCTTGTCCAGTT
>Ga0209596_1002195_pt1 | contig 16170 bp, 9 predicted proteins | sample M_130807_MF_Meta_FD_187314 | JGI IMG/M metagenome (GOLD analysis project Ga0209596, IMG submission 187314) | Freshwater microbial communities from Lake Montjoie, Canada to study carbon cycling - M_130807_MF_MetaG (SPAdes) (version 2) | ecosystem: Environmental > Aquatic > Freshwater > Lake... | reverse complement strand
ATATTCCGCCATCGCCTCTTACTGCTTCTGTAATTAAAAAAGATGGAGACACGCCTGGTTCAAATAATGCGGTTGGATGAAACTGGATAAATTCCATGTTTTCTATTTTTCCTTTTGCGCGATAAACCATAGCAATACCATCGCCTGTAGCAATGGTAGGATTGGTGGTAGTTCGATATGCTTGACCACATCCACCAGATGCTAATACTGTTATTTTAGATAAAATAGTTTCAATTTGATTGGTATGTCTATTCAACACATACACACCATAACAAGCAATATCTAAAGTAGATTTGGTAACCAAAAATCCAAGATGGTGTTGGGTGATAATATCAATTACAAAACAATGATTCAATAATTGAATATTGTTTAGTGCCGCTAAGGCCGATAGTAGCGCCCTTTCCATTTCTTGACCAGTTACATCTTTGTGGTGAAGGATTCTGTTTTCACTATGTCCGCCTTCTTTGCCCAAACTATAATCGCCAGATGCGTCTTTGTCAAAACTAGCACCGTATGCAATAATTTCTTTGATTCTTTCAGGACCTTCTTTTACTACAATTTCAACAATTGATTCATTACACAATCCATCGCCAGCTATTAAAGTGTCTTCTATATGTTTGTTGTAACTGTCTTTGTTTTCATCCCAAACGCCTGCTATTCCACCTTGTGCATACTTTGTGTTGGTTTCGTCGGTAGCTGTTTTAGTAATAATCGTAATGGTTTTATTAGGATGTAACTCGGCCATTTTAAGCGCATAAGTTAAGCCCGCAATACCCGAACCTATAACAAGAAAGTCTGTTTCCATATGCATTCCCAATAGGGTCAATTAATTTGATGAGTAAACATTATGCTGGCTCAATCCAAGCCTCACTTTCTTTGAGCAACTGAATTAATTCGGCAACAGCAATACTGCTGTCAATATTTTTTTTCACAACCTCTTTTCCTCTATACAAAGTAATTTTTCCAACGCCAGATCCTACATATCCAAAATCGGCATCCGCCATTTCGCCAGGACCATTTACAATGCATCCCATTATGGCAATTTTAACGCCTTTTAAATGATTGGTTACACTTCTAATTTTAGCCGTTGTTTCTTGCAAATCAAATAGTGTTCTACCACAACTTGGGCAAGAAATATATTCTGTTTTAGAGATCCTTGTTCGGGTTGCTTGTAAAATAGTAAATGCAGTATTGTTAATGAATTGCTCAATGTTTTGGTTGTTTAAATAATTTCTACCCGACGCATTGTTAACTACAGAATTTACATACGAGTTGTGGGTCATACCCAAACAAATGCCATCGCCAAATCCGTCTAATAATAATGCGCCTGTTTCTGTTGCAAAATGAATCAAATGCTCGTCTGCAGTTTGCCAATTACTATCTGTTGTAAGTACCACTGGATTTTTTATATCGCGCAAATTCAATTCCATAAACATACGCCTAACAGCAGGCATGGCATGTTGGTTTTTACTACTCAAACAAAAAACCACATTGGGTTGATTGGCTATTTCTGTTAAATGCGTGTAATCGTTTATTGGTGTTGCATCTGAATAACAATCTATCATTACAAAATTTAAAGAAGGATGTTGTTCGGTTGCTGCTAAAAAACCTGCTGCATCATAAATAGGAAAATAAAGACTCGTGTCATTGGCTAATACAGCAGCAGCAGGATAAGCAATAATTTTTAAGGTGCCGGGTAATGCAAAGTTTATTAACTGATGTCCTGTAAAAATATAATCAGCTGCTGCATCACTAATATTCCATTTGTCGGTATCTGCATCGTATTTATATCCTACACTTAATAAATCTGCGGGTGTTATTGCAGACAGTTTACTTAGGTCTGCAATGACCACTGGTACTTGTTTGGCGCCAATATTTTCTACTGCAAAACTTTTGCGACGGCTATATTGAAAAGGATCGAAATTGATTTTTTCTATCGATGGAATGGTATTGATTTTATTTAATGGAATTGAATAACGTTTTACTAAATCTCTACAAACAGGAATTTCAAATTCTGGATCTTCGGTTAAACTTACACGAACTGTATCACCAATACCATCTTCTAATAAAGTGCCAATACCAGCAGCACTTTTAACACGACCATCTTCTCCATCTCCTGCTTCTGTAACACCCAAATGCAATGGATAGGCTTCGCCAAATTCTGCATCCATTTGTTGAATGAGTAATCGATAGGCCTGCACCATCACTTGCGGATTACTGGATTTCATACTCAATACAATATTGTGAAAACTTTCGTATCGAGCAATGCGTAAAAACTCCATGGCACTTTCCACCATACCAATTGGCGTGTCTCCAAACCTGCTCATGATTCTATCGCTAAGTGATCCGTGGTTGGTACCTATGCGCATGGCCGTTCCATGTTCTTTACAAATTTTTACCAAGGGCGAAAAGCGTTCATGAATACGCTCTATTTCTTCTTGGTATTCTAGTTCGGTATAATCAATTTGTTCAAACTTTTTTTTGTCGACATAATTACCTGGATTCACCCTTACTTTTTCCACAATTCTTGCAGCAATCTCTGCTGCATTTGGCGTAAAATGTATATCTGCAATTAGCGGAGTAGTATACCCTCTTTTGCGCAATTCGTTTTTGATATTTAATAAATTCTCTGCTTCATTTTTACTAGGTGCGGTAATTCTAATGAGTTCGGCCCCTGCTTCAATACAACGAATGCTTTGTTCTACGGTAGCCAATGTATTCATGGTATCGGTAGTGGTCATTGTTTGTAGGCGTATAGGATTTAAATTTCCTAGTTTAAGATCACCAATAGACACTTCTCTTGTGACTAGTCTAGTTATTTGTGTGAGCGAATTACAATACAATTGCATAGTTGATAAATATGTTATAAATCTAACAGTAAATTGGCAGAATGGTTCTACCCATACTTATAGCTTGTTATCTTTTCCCTTCTAAAAAACCTTGTTGTTGTAAAATAGCTTTGAGCATAGTTAATCGAAGGCTGCTAATATCTTTATCAGGCGCCGATTCAATATTTAAAACAAAAAAGTATGGGTGACGGTTTTCTTCAATCCAACCCACCATCCAACCAATATTATTGCCATTTTCTTTATTACCTAACCCAGATTTATATGCCAGTTTGTAATTGGCATTTTGTTCACGCACCATGATTTTTCTAACAATATCTTGGGTACGCTTTTGAAAAGGCAATTGGTTAAAATAGAGTTTTTTTACTACTCCCATTTGTTCGTCGGCGGTAATTTTTAAAGAATTGTCTAGCCAAAATAAGTCTACACTAGTTCCCAAATTTTTATTACCATATTTAATACTATCTACCCAAAATTTCATGGTGTCTTTACCAATTCTACGAGCAACTTCTTGAAAATAGGGCACCGCAGACACGTTAAAAGCTTCTTCCATTGTTAGGTCTTTATTCCATGCTATATTACTGCGCACTTGACCATCCCATTTAATAACCATTTTTTCATTCACTATTCTACCTGTTTCAATACCAATTAAACTATTAATAATTTTAAAAGTAGACGCTGGAGAATATGCTGAATCTCTGTAGCATGCAAGATTATGAATTGTAAACTGACCAGTTCCATTATCGTAAAGGGCAAAACTTCCTGTTACTTTACTCGAATCAAAGATGGCTGCTATTTGTTTGTCGATGGTTACATTATTAGGCGAACAAGCTCCTAATAGGGCTATTAAAAAAATACTAGATAAATACTTCAATGTTGTTTGTTTTTTCAATGCTTTCAATTTGTAATAAATATTCAAAACGATTCTTTGTAATAATATTATTTATTTAATCACGCCTAATTGCTTTCCTACTTTGGTAAATGCAGCAATCGCTTTGTTTAAATGTGCTTGTGTATGTGCGGCACTTAACTGTACTCGAATTCTTGCCAACCCTTTTGCAACAACCGGAAAGAAAAATCCTATTACATAAATACCTTCGTTTAATAATGCTGCAGCAAATGCTTGTGCAACTGTTGCTTCGTACAACATGATTGGCACAATTGGATGGTCGCCTGGTTTAATATCAAAACCTGCTTCGGTCATTTTAGTGCGGAAATATTCGGTATTAAATGCAAGCTTGTCACGCAATTCGGTGGTTTCGGTTAGCATGTCTAATACGGCAATAGAAGCACCTACAATACTTGGTGCCACTGTATTTGAGAACAAATACGGCCTGCTTCTTTGACGCAATAATTCAATGACTTCTTTTTTACCAGAAGTAAATCCACCGCTTGCGCCACCCAATGCTTTGCCTAATGTACCGGTAATAATATCAATCCTTCCCATCACTCCACGATACTCATGTGTGCCTCTTCCGGTTTTACCTAAAAACCCTGAAGAATGACATTCATCAATCATTACTATTGCGTTGTATTTATCGGCTAAATCACAAATCGTATCTAATTTGGCAATGGTTCCATCCATACTAAAAGATCCGTCTGTAACAATTATACGGCTTCTACATTTTGCAGCTGCTTGTAATTGTAATTCTAAATCGTCCATATTATTGTGCTCATATCTAAAACGCTGTGCCTTACACAAACGAACACCATCTATAATTGACGCGTGATTTAATGCATCGCTAATAATAGCATCTTCTTCGTTAAATAAAGGTTCAAAAACGCCACCATTTGCATCAAATGCAGCAGCGTATAAAATGGTATCTTCTGTTCCTAAAAATTGGGCGATTTTTTCTTCGAGTTCTTTATGGATGTCTTGGGTGCCACAAATAAAACGCACACTACTCATGCCATATCCATGTGTTTCAATGGCTTTATGTGCCGCTTCAATTACTTTTGGATGCGAAGAAAGTCCTAAGTAATTATTGGCACAAAAATTTAAAACCGTGTTACCATTTACAACTATTTCTGGGCCTTGCTCACTGGTAATAATACGCTCTTTTTTAAATAGTCCTGCAGCTTCAATGGCTGATAATTCTGCTTGAATTCGGTCTGAAAATGCTTGGTTCATGAGAATGTTTTTGGAATGCCAAAGTTAAGGGACTTATTATAGCTAGCACATATAAAATAGTCTAACACTATTGGATGTTGAATAATAAATTTTTGAAATTGAAATTGCAGGTCAATATCTTTGTTTGATGCGAATGATTTGGCTATGTTTTTCTCTTTTATTAATGCTTACAGCTTGTAAAAAAAATGAGTCAGATATCACTGTGCCAGTTGCCCCCATCGTTCAAACGCCGCCTGTTTTAAACCCTAATTTTATAAGGGCCGTTGACCTTTCTTTTACACCTGAAATTGTTGGTGCCGGAACCCAGTTTAAAGACAATAACCAGTTGAAAGAGCTAACGCAAATTTTCAAAGACAAAGGCATTAATACTGTTCGTTTACGTATTTGGCATTCGCCTGTAGATGCCCATTCTAGTTTGTTAGAAGTTGTTGACTTTGCCAAACAGCTTAGTACCAAAGGTTTTGGCATATGGCTTGATTTTCATTATTCCGATACCTGGGCCGATCCTTCTAAACAAACCAAACCAGCAGCTTGGAAAAACGCAACAGGCACTATATTAAAAGATAGTATTTACCAATATACTAGCAAAGCATTATTGGCATTTAAAACTGCTGGGGTATCCATTAAGATAGTGCAAGTAGGTAATGAAACCAATGGCGGATTCTTATGGAATGATGGTAGAGTAGGTGGAACTTACGACGTGAATTGGAGTAATTATGCCCTACTATTAAAAGAAGGACTGCGCGCTGTAAAAGATGCCGATAATACAACTAAAACAATGATTCATTATGCTGGGGTAGATGGTGCTGATGCCTATTATAACACAGTGTTACAACAAGGTATTAGCTTTGATTATATTGGCCTTTCTTATTATATGATTTGGCACGGAAAAAATTTAGATAACATAGCAACACAACTCAATACTTTAAGCACGCATTTTCAAAAGCCCATTCTTATTGCAGAAACAGCCTACCCTTTTTCACTAGCTTGGAACGACTATACCAATAACATTGTAGGATTAAGCAGCCAACTAATTACCGGTTATGATGCCACTGTTGACGGGCAAAATGCTTATACAAAAGCCTTGATTGATTTAATGAAAAAGTTGCCTCAACAAACTGGAATGGGTATTTGTTGGTGGGCACCCGAATGGGTAAGTTTTAGAGGTCCTATTGCTACTAATGGATCAAGCTGGGAGAACCTTACCCTATTTGATTTTACCAATAATGCATTGCCGGCACTTGCTAGTTTAGGCACCTATCAATAATTTAATTCAAGCATTTAACGGTTAAGGATTAGGCCGCTATTTACCGATTATCCAAAATATTAACCTAAAATTGATGGATTTAGATGGTTAGTATGTTCTAAGTGTTTAGATTTGAAATACAAAAACCATTATGATGAAGCGATTATTGTTTTCCTTAAGTTTATTATTTACATGTATTGTGGCGTTTGCGCAACAAAAAGAAGGCACCGTTGTGTTTGAACGTAAAGTGAATTTGTATAAGATGATTCCGAACGAACAAATGCGCTCTATGATGCCAGAATTTAGAACCACTAAGCATATTTTATTATTTAGTGACAGCATTTCTGTATTTAAATTAGTGCCAGAAGACGAAGCGCCAGACCCATTTGATGGACAAGGTGGCGGCGGTGGCATCATGCGAATGATATCGCGCTTTGGTGGAGTAGATGGCGGCGATTTGTACAAAAATTTTGGACAAACCAAGGCAATACAAACCCAAGAGTTGGGTGGCAAAACTTTTTTAATAGTAGATACCATCAAGCCACAACCTTGGAAATTGAGTATGGAAACCAAACAAATTTTGGGATACAATTGTCACAAAGCAACACGCAAAATGCCTGCACCTATGAGGGTAATGTCTGCATTTGGCAGAGGTGGCGGTGCTCCTCCTCCATCAGATACTACTAAACCAGCAGCTCCAAAAGAAATAGAAGTAGTTGCTTGGTTTGCAGATGTTTTAATTAGTCCGGTAGGACCTGAAAACTTTGGTCAATTACCTGGTGCAATTTTAGAACTAAATGTAGATAATGGCGCAACTGTATTTACTGCAAAAGAAGTAAAGAAAACTGTGGAAGCAAAAGAACTAAAAGAACCTAAAAAAGGCAAAGTAGTTACTCAAGCAGAATACGCGAAGTTAATGCAACAAATGATGAGCAATTTTGGTGGACAAGGTGGTCAAAGCATGCAATTTAGAAGAAACGATTAATTAAATATTTTTCAATAAAAAAATTGCCAGGCTACTTAATAACCTGGCAATTTTTTTTATTGAAGTTATTAGTGTGCAATACCACTCACCACCATCACTGTACCACTTGCGCCCCCAGCTGCTGATTTATTTAAGCGATACGTAGCCGTTAATAAGAAAAACTTCTGCAATACATTGTACCGTGTATCCTCTATATAGTTTTGATTGGCATTACGAGAAACACCTTGGTTTTTGTTGAGCAAATCAACTACAGAAAATTTGAGTTCGCCACGATTGTCTTTTAATAGTCCTTTTGATAAAGACAAATTCCAAATTGGCAAGGAAATATTGTAACCATCTGCACGACCTGTATTAACCGTATAGTTGAAATTATTATTGAATTGTAATCCCCAAAAAAGGTCTTGGTCTGTTTCTATACCATATACCTGTTGTAAATAATGGCTATTCATTTGTGGCTGTAAACTGTATACTGCATTGCTGAAGTTTAATCTAGCAGACAAACGCAAATTGATAATTTTTTCAGCATTAAAACTCCAGTTAACATTTGGCCCGATACTAGTATTTTCAATTAAATTCTTTGCATTATTTAAGAATGAAATATTGTTGAAATAACTAGTTCCAATACCAAAGTCTAAACGGGAATGTAGTTTTCTAATAGGGAAACCTAAGTTAGCATTTCCAAACAAATTGTATACCCCATCTGCATTAATTGGCGAACTCATTCTAGCACCATTCGATTTTAACACATCTGAATTAACAATAGAATTATTGGTTTTGGATGCTGAGATAAATGCAAAGAAATTGGTTTGCGTAAAAGTATTCGCGCTAAAATAGTTTACACTCAAAGATTGTTGGTACGATCTTTTTAAATTAGGATTTCCTGTGTACGTATTTAAAGGATCTGTTATATCTACAATTGGCTGTAATTGAGACGTACTAGGGTTTTGCGTAGATGTACTATAATTCAATCCAAGACTACGCGTGCTATTTAATTTAAATTGCATATCGAGCTTAGGCAATACATCGGTGAATTTTTGATTGATGATATTACCTGTGGTTTGATTCGTACTAATTAAACTAGCACTTTGCAAAGAGCCGCCAAATGTATAATTCAATTTCTTTTGGTTACTGCGCCAATTTATACTTCCCCCACTATATTGATAGGTATTTTTAAAATCATTGCTCTGTGCTGTATTTAGCAGATCGTAATTGCGCGTAGCATTATTGTAATCATAAGACTTTCTATTACTTAATCCATTACTTGTGTTGTAAAACACGCCAAACTCAAGCAATGATTTTTTGCCAAATGGCTCTGTATAAATTAAGTTAGCCCCAACACTTCCGGTGGTAGCGTCCCTACTATTTTTTTGATTAGTGATACTATCTTTTTGCGCAATCCCATTGGTATAAAAAGTATTCCGATTATTTAAAGACCCTGTTTGTGTGCTGTTGTTGTAATTCCAATTAATATTAGACGAAATAGTACGTCCTTTCTTTTTTAATTTTTGTCGGAACTGCGCATTCGTAACCAAATTATCGGCACTTGAATGCGTGCTATTAATACTACTACCATCATTTAAACGAATATTTTTTTCGTCAATAGAACTATAGGTACTTGTAGTGCTCGTATTATTTTCTTGCTTGGTAAACTGGGGTATAATTTTAAAGGAAGTATTACTATCAATTTTTTGATCAATACTAAAACTAACTTTTTGTTGTTTTACTTCATTAGCCGAATTACTGTTAGAGCCATAGTTAAAATTGTTTCCTGGCAATATATTTAATCGGTTGGTAGAACGGTTTGTTTGTAAATTAACATCGCTGCCAACCAAACTTGCATTTACATCTGTTTTTTTATTCCATACATCATTAAAATTGGCTCCTCCTGCCAATGTTTTTGCTATGCCTTGTTGGTTCTGGCCCATTCCAGAAATGGGTAATGCATTGTCTTCTGAGGCACTTGAGCGAATTGAAATAGCACCGCCAGAACGCATGCCCCTAGCGAGTTCTCCTGAAAAGTTTAATACATCGCCAATTGAAAAACCCTGCTTATTGGTATTGTTCGCCATTCCTAAAAATGAAATCTGTTGGTCTCCATTGAATTTATTAATATTGGTTTGACCATCGTAGTGATTATCATTTCCTGCGCCTGCTGCAACTTTTCCAAACAATGATTTGTTGCGGTCTTTTTTTAATTTTAAGTTGATGGCTTTTTCTGAGTCTCCGTCATCTACACCAGTAAATATGGCACGATCAGATTTTTTATCAAACACTTGCACTTTGTCAACAGCATCTGCATCTAAATTTTTGGTGGCTAATTTTGGATCGCCTGTAAAAAATTCTTTCCCATTTACTAAAACACGCGTAATCTTTTGACCATTTACCCGAACCGTTCCATCAGCATCAACCGTTACACCTGGTAATTTTTTTAATAGGTCTTCCACCACCGCATTGGGCTGGGTTTTAAAATTTTCGGTATTAAATTCGAGTGTATCGTTATTCATAACAACAGGCGCGCGTTTGGAATTAACAGTTACCGAACTTGCATTCACTAAATCGGTCATTTCCAAATTACCCAATTGTAATTGTTCATTTTCTTTTATACTAATCGCTTTCCAAATAGGGGCAAAACCTACATAAGAGGCAGATATTAGATAAGGTCCTTTCGATAATCCCTTTATTTGAAATTTACCCAAAGAATCAGCCCTAGTAAAACTAATTAAAGTGGAATCTGTTGCATTTACCAATGATACGGTGGAATAAGCTAGTCCTTTTTTACTCGCAGTATCCAAAACTAAACCTTGAATAGTGGCTGCATTTTTTTGTGCCTCCGAAATAAATGAACCACCTAAAAAGCAAACAAAAAGTATCAATCTATTCATTATTACAGCTTTAGGAGTTGAAAATAGGTTAGATTTTCGTAAAGTGCTGTTAATGATGATGGAAGGCGATTATTATCCTTTAGGCTGAATTAATATTTGTTCCATTTGAAATAATTCTTCTGCATTAAATGGTAAATTTTCTAATGCTGCAATATTGTCTTTTAATTGTGCTACACTACTAGCACCAATTAATACGGAACTTACTCTTTGGTCTTTTAATAACCAGGCTATTGCCATCTGTGCCAAAGATTGATTTCTTTTGGTAGCCAGTATTTGTAGTTGCGCAATTTGATTAAGTACATCAGGCGTAATTGCCGATGATTGTAATGCTCCATGTTCTTTTCCTGCACGAGAATCAGCAGGTATTCCATTTAAATATTTGTTGGTTAATAAACCTTGTGCCAATGGCGAAAATGCAATACATCCTACCCCGTTTTTTTGTAATATATCTAATAAACCTTCTTCAACCCATCTAACAAACATAGAATATTTTGGTTGATGAATTAAGCAAGGCGTTCCTGATGCTTTTAATAGTTCAATTGCTTTAGCCGCTTGGTCTGCAGGATAATTTGAAATACCCACATACAAGGCTTTCCCTTGTTGTACCGCGGCACTTAATGCGCCCATGGTTTCTTCTAGCGGTGTATTTGGGTCGGGTCTATGCGAATAAAAAATATCTACATAATCTAAACCCATTCTTTTTAAACTCTGGTCTAAACTTGCTAATAAATATTTTCTTGATCCCCAATCTCCATATGGCCCTTGCCACATGGTATATCCAGCTTTGGTAGAAATAATTAATTCGTCGCGGTGTTGGCTGAAATCTTTTTTTAATATCTCGCCAAAATTTGTTTCTGCAGATCCTGGTGGTGGTCCGTAGTTATTGGCTAAATCAAAATGCGTAATGCCTGCATCAAATGCATGCCAAACAATTTGTTGGTAATTAGATTTTTCATCTACTCCTCCAAAATTATGCCATAGCCCTAAAGATATTTCTGGCAGTTGAATGCCGCTGACTCCACAGCGGCGATATTGCATATTACTATATCTAGCATTTGATGGTTGGTATGACATGTGAATTTTATTTGTGTGTTATTCTTTTAAAATAGAAGTAAAATATTTTAAACTGATATCCTAGCTGCAAAATACAGTTAAACAGAATATAAAATTTAACTTACCCAAATTGAACAGATCTTATACTTAAACTGTATTTCATATTTGCGGCGCTTTAATTACCTTCGCAGTATATGCAGCAAAAGCCAGTATTACATACGGTACTATCTCCTAAACTATTAGATATCTACGATATTAGCAATAGTATTGTAGTGATCATTGATGTGTTTCGTGCTACTTCTACTATTGCAACTGCATTGTATAATGGTGCAAGCCGCGTGATTCCTGTGGCCGAAGTAGCTAATTGTATTGAAATTGGTAACAGAATAGGTGGTATTACAGCTGGCGAAAGAGATGGAAAAGTAATTGAAGGATTGGCACATGGCAATTCCCCCGCTGAATATCCGCGCTCTTTTATTGAAGGAAAAAGTTTGGTACTTACTACTACCAATGGCACCAAGCTTTTACATATGGCTTTAAAAAATGGCGCATCCGAAATTATTACTGGGTCTTTTCCTAATTTATCGGCTGTTTGCGATCATTTATTGGCTGCTAATACAAATGTAATTTTAGGGTGCTCTGCATGGAAAGACCGCTTTAATATTGAAGATGCGCTTTTTGCTGGAGCGGTTATAAGCCGTATTAAACACGCTTTTACCATACATTGCGATAGCAGTTTAATGGCAGAAGACCTTTATCAATTGCACCAAAACGACCTATATCAGTATATTCGAAAAACAACCCACTGGCATCGTTTAGCCGCTTTTGGTTTAGAAAAAGACCTCGAATATTGTGTTACTGCCGATGGTGCAAATGTGTTACCTATCTATCGCAATGGAGACTTAGTGGTTGCCTAATCAGTTCTACAGTAAAAATTTGGCTAAAATTCTTTTCATTTAGCATCAAAAAGCAACTTGCTTTCCTTTAATTTTGCAAATTGGCCTTTTCAAAACGGTAGTTGGGCAGAAATGCGCATCATTATCGGTAACCGGCTTTAGGAAATAGTTTATGGCACTACCGTATTTAGTTAAACATATTTACAATAGCGGAACGGAAGAAGTCATTCGTCGTGGCAAAAAAATTCATGCATTGGGTAATGCAGAGTTGCTAGAATACGACGACCTTATGGCCACGGTTGTTTTTCGGGTAAAGGATGATGGATATGCTACTTTTTACAAAGTGCATATTACACAGTTCAAAGATCCCAAAACATTATCGCTACGTTGCAGTTGTCCATACAATTTGTCTGAAATCTGCCGCCATAAAGCAGGTGCATTGTTTCATTTGCAAGATTTGCTAGATAAAAATTTATTAGGCGATAAAGAAACCATTTACGATCAAAAACATACGGTAGTAAAAATGAAACAACTAGACTTAAAGTTGATTCGTTTGCTTACCAAAAAAGAGAATTTTGAGGCTGCAGAAAATTTTCTACGAAGCAGTCGCGCCAGTATTTTAGAAGCAAAAGAAGAAAGGGTATTGGCCGAAATTGAATACGAAGATTTGGTTCATAAAGTATTGATTCAAAAAAACGAAGAACGAAATTTTGATACAAGTTGCGCCTGTGATAGCGATACAGAGCATCCGCTATGTATGCACAAGAGTATTGTATTACTTCAGTTATTACAAAATTATGGTGCTAATTATTTTGACAGCATACGTAATTGGGATAAAGAAAAAAACAAACTCTTGGCCTTGTATGGTTATTCACTAACCGATGACTTAAAAAATAAATTTGAATTTACTTATACAGATAATAAACCTTTTTTACGCGTACTAGATACATCAATAAAAAGAGTCGCATTAAATTCAAATGGCGAATTGCGTCCTAAGCCACCAGAAACAAATTTGAGTCAAGAATTAGCAGACTTTGTTCCAGCGCAAAAAACCATGCTAAAACTTGGAATGGTTATTACCACTAATGATCAATACTATCCATATATATCACTAGAATTGGTACAAGGTGAAGTAGACGAAGAACAAACCAAATACATTTCAAAGACTGTTAAACTAGACCTTACAAAATTCATTCAAACTGAAATTTTTAGTGAAGACGATAAAATGCTATTACAACAACTGCGCAAACTAATGCCAGGAGAGGTGAATAGATATTTAAACAGAAACTCTCCATTTAGTGGCATCTGGGAGAATATCATTCAACAACACAATAATGAATTACCCGAGGAAACCAGGCATTTGATAAATGAATACCTACATCCTAAGTTCAAAAAATTATTCGAAGAATTAATGGATTCGCCGTTTGTATTTTATTTACAGCCAAGAAAAACATTTACAACTTCCAACTTATTACCCGCCGAACTCAGTGCACAATTTATTAGTCCTGAATTTGAAGTTAGTTATGCAAACGGAAAGTATATAGTTGATTGTAGAATAAAACTTCCTTTGGCAGATTTAAATATTGCTGAAAATGAAAGTGAATCATCCTTAATATTTCAATACCATAACCAATTCTATACTTGGAAGCGTTCCGAAGATATTATGCAAGTAGAGAAATTCTTGCCTACTGGAAAAATTGAAATTGCAGCGGGTGACTGGAACAGGCAGTTAATGCTGTTTGTGATGCCCTTGTCTAAAGATTACCAAGTACATTTTAGTAATGTTCAAAAAGAAGAAATTAAAGACCTTCAACCAGAATGGAAAATTCAGCTAAAAGAAAAAGGCGACTACTTATTATTTCAACCCATTTTTATTTATAGAGGTTACGAAGTTCGTTCAACTGATAAAGAAAAAATTGTTTTACCAGCAGAAGATCGAATACTAATTATTCATAGAAATATAGAGGCAGAAAAAGTATTGATGCAAAAAATAGAATCATTGCATTCACAGTTTGTGCATCCAACAGATTCTTCGGCACTCGCATTGAAAGGATCAGATGTGTTAAAAAATAATTGGTTCTTTTTATTTATAGATGCTGCCAAAGAAATGAATCTTCCAGTACATGGATTTGAAGCACTCAAGAATTTTAGATTCAATACAGCCAAACCTGCCACACAAATATTTATTAGTAGCAATACCGATTGGTTTGATGCCAAGATTCAAATTAATTTTGGCGAGCAAAAAGTAACCGTTGAAGATGTTAAGAAAGCGCTTGCCAACAAACAACAGTTTGTACAACTAGGCGACGGCACACTCGGTATTTTGCCAGAAGAATGGATTAAAAAATATTCATTGTTATTTAGAGTGGGTGATGGTAAGCAAGGCAGTATGAAGCTGAGCAAGTACCATTTTAGTGTGATTGAAGAGTTGTATTTGCAGCGCGATGAACAAGAATTATTTTTTCAATTAGAAGAGAAATACGAAAGACTTAAAGAAAATCATAGTATCAAACCAATTGAAGCGCCTGCGCATTTACAAGCCATTTTAAGGCCGTATCAAGAGAGTGGTTTTCAATGGCTCAATTATTTGCGCGAAGTGCAATGGGGCGGTATTTTAGCAGATGATATGGGATTGGGTAAAACCATTCAAGCCCTGAGTTTCTTGCACCATTTAAAAGCCGAAACAGGTACTTTAAAAGCAATGGTTGTTTGCCCTACAACGCTAATGTTTAACTGGCAAAATGAAATAAAAAAATTCACACCAAACCTTACTTATTATATGCACCATGGCGGTGCCCGTTCTAGAGGAAATTTATCGGATGATAAAATTGATGTAATTATTACTACCTATGGAACGCTAAGAAGTGATATTAAACAATTTGTAGAAGTGCCTTTCGATTATGTAATTCTCGACGAAAGTCAGGCAATTAAAAACCCATCTAGTAAAGTTACCAAAGCTGCAGGACTGCTAAAGTCTAAAAATCGTTTGTGCTTAAGTGGTACGCCGCTGCAGAATAACACATTCGATATTTTTGCCCAAATGAATTTCTTAAACCCAGGCATGTTGGGCAGTGTAGAATTTTTTAAACACGAATTCTCTATGCCTATTGATAAGTTTGGTGAAAAAGAACAGAAAGACCATTTAAGAAAATTATTATATCCATTTATATTACGCAGAACGAAAGAACAGGTAGCAAAAGACTTACCAGAAAAACAAGAAATGGTATTGTTCTGCGAAATGGGCGACGAGCAACGCAAAATTTACGAAGCATATCGTAATGATTACCGCGATAAAATTTTAGGCGTTGTTGAAAACCAAGGTATCCAAAAATCGCAGCTAACGATTTTGCAAGGCTTAATGAAACTGCGTCAAATATGTGATAGTCCAGCAATTGTAAAAGAGCAAGAACGCTTTCCGAATGTGTCTGTTAAATTAGAAGAGATTGGCAGAGAGATTACCGAAAATATTAGCAACCATAAAGCACTGATATTCTCACAATTTTTAGGAATGCTCTCGCTAATTAAAGACAAAATGCGAGAATTAGAAGTTGACTTTGAATATTTCGACGGTAGTAGTACTATCAATGAAAGAGAAGCCGCTATTCAACGGTTTCAAAACGATGATTCATGTAGGGTGTTTTTAATTTCTTTAAAAGCTGGAGGTGTTGGATTGAATTTAACCGCAGCCGATTATGTATACATTGTTGACCCATGGTGGAATCCTGCTGTAGAACAACAAGCTATTGATAGAACGCACCGTATTGGTCAAACAAAAAATATTTTCGCTTACAGAATGATTTGTACCGATACAGTAGAAGATAAAATATTAAAACTACAAGAACGCAAACGCAACCTAGCCAAAGATTTAATTACAGACGACGAAGGATTTGTTAAAACACTTACTAAAGAAGATGTGGAATATTTATTTAGCTAAACCAATCTAAATAAAAAACGCTTCAATTTTTGAAGCGTTTTTTATGAAATTTATTTTTTCATTTCTGCTGCAGCAATTAAAGCAGCAGGATCTTTTTTAAAGGATGCTTTACATTCAGTTGAACAAAATCCTAGCACTTTTCCATCGTAATGAGCTGTATCGCTAATACCAGCTATTACTGGCATTCCACAGCCTGG
>Ga0209596_1002193_pt1 | contig 16174 bp, 16 predicted proteins | sample M_130807_MF_Meta_FD_187314 | JGI IMG/M metagenome (GOLD analysis project Ga0209596, IMG submission 187314) | Freshwater microbial communities from Lake Montjoie, Canada to study carbon cycling - M_130807_MF_MetaG (SPAdes) (version 2) | ecosystem: Environmental > Aquatic > Freshwater > Lake... | reverse complement strand
GGCACGGCACGTACCTGAGCCGTGTTTCCTGCTTGCGTCTCTAGCGAAACATTACGAAGAATGAGTTCATCGAGTTGGCCACCTTTACGTTCCAACTGGGTGCGTTGCTCGGATAACAATCGGTCTGCATCAGCAAGAGCAGCTTCCAGTTCATCTACTGATGCTTCAAGCTGTTCAATGTGTAGGGCTTGCCCTTCGTTTTCTGTTTCTTCATCTGGTTGTTCACGAACTGGAAGATCAATAATGTCGAAGTCGCGTCGTGGTGGGGGTGGTACACGTGGCGCAGCAACAGAACGAGCTGCTGTATCAATAACCAGTCGAATAATTCGGTGTTGTTCACGCATTTCGTATGCTGCGGGCAATTCGCGACGTCGTGTGATATCTGGTTCGGAATTTCCCGCCCACTGAACAATGATGCAACCAGGTCCGATGAGCGAGTAGCCGGCTAGTTCTGTGAAACCCTTGAGTGCCACGGCACTTGCTATTTGAAAAACATGAGCTAATCCGACAAGTGGGCCTGCACCAATTGCAACGAGAGGTTGAGTACGTCGTTCATAGTCGATGATTTCAACAATGGCGGGAAGTCGACGACCGGGTGCAAGAATAAATGCTGCAACTTCTTGTCCGCCTAATTCTGTGTCGACCAAGGTGGCAGCATCGGTGATGTATCTGTTTGCATCTTCTGACGGCACCGCGCGCAGTGCTGTTCGGACTAATTGCACAACACGTGGCGGCAGCATTGGTGGGGTGTACGGCACAACCTTGGCTGTACTAGGAGTTGACACAATACGCACGTCGAACGTCAGTACATCTTCCAACAGCACAACACTGATAGTCAGAGTTTCAACGTGCGTGCTGCCAGGAGCACTTTCGGTAATAGTGAGACGAAAGACTGGGTCATCAGATGAGTGACGCGTACGCACTGTTGTGCCAGGGCCATATGAATCGATGGGGTAGTTCGCGACGAGCCAATCATCAACCACATCAATGAGAGCCATGCGTTGTGAATTACCGCAGTCGCGCGTGGCAAGTGACAGGGCGTACGTCGTAATCATCGACGGCTCGAATTGCTACAAAGAGAACTAGCGGTACGGCGTGAGCGCATCGTGAACGAGCGACAAAAGGGAAGTAACCGTGGCTGCGTCATCAGGATCGAGTGTAAGCAAACGGTCAAAGGCAGAAGACTCGAAGTCGATGGCAGGGTGCAACTGGTAGCGCTGATGGGCCGGAAGCGGTGGTTCAGGGGTCTCGAGGCGGGCTGTCCCAGGCGATTCGCGGTCAATCCAGCATTGGGCGGCCGAACCAAGTGCCTGAATAGTCCAGCCCGTTTCCAGATGGACAGACCATGGTCCAGCTGGTTCTGCGGGAAGGCTGATGGCGTCGGGGGCGTGGGTAACGGGGACCTGCATCCGCATAATTGGCCCGGAGTGATCGCGATGATTTACCTCGGCAACCACCGTGTCATGAGCGACTGGCAACACCATCAGGTCGTCTTGCATACGAGCTGAAGCGTTGTATTGAGTAGGTGTCACCACTTCCCATACCCACGGACGACCACCCGTATCAATAACGGGAACATTCATGCCAACCCATGCAACATCAAGGCCAGGCATCGTGACGCGACGCCATGTCAGAGATTCGGGGTGTTCGGCGAGTGATCGTCTCACCCCATCTACAAACGTATGCACGAATCTTCATGTTGGTGTGAAATGGCCCGAGAATGGTGGATACCCCCACGAATGCGAGACTTGACACATGCCAATGTTTACTTCGCACGACATCTCAATCAATTATCAGATCTCTGGTGATGGTCCCCGAGTGTTGTTCTTCAATGGGTCTGGCGCAACATTGCAGTCCACTGAACTTCTCATTCGTTCGTTGTCGAAAGAGTGTGAGGTGCTTGCACATGACCAACGTGGTCTTGGTCTCACTTCCATTCCTGAGGGCCCGTACACCATGGCGCAATATGCAGCAGACGCTGCATCACTTCTTGATCATGTGGGGTGGAAGACATGCTCTGTCGTCGGTATCAGTTTTGGTGGAATGGTTGCGCAAGAGTTTGCAGTGACATTTCCGACGCGTGTTGAACGTTTAGCTCTGTTGTGCACCTCGGCTGGCGGTAGTGCCGGATCGTCGTATCCGTTGCATGAATTAGGTGCACTGTCAGCAGATGAGCGTGCTTCAAAAATGTTGACCTTAAGTGACACTCGCTTTACTCCTGAATGGCTGGCATCTCACCCTGCTGATGCACAGATGATGAACATGCGTGCTGAACAAGCGGCCAAAACGAAAGCCTCCGATGTGATTCGTGGTGAACGTCTGCAGCTTGCTGCTCGAGCCGCACACGATGTTGTGAATCGTTTGCACGTGATTACTTGTCCAACATTTGTTACAGCAGGAAAATTTGACGGAATTGCACCACCCGTTAACTCAGAAGCCATCATTGAGCGCATTTCTGATGCGACGATGTCGTTGTATGAAGGTGGACACATGTTTGTAGCCCAAGATTCCACTGCAATTCGTGAAATTCGTACGTTTCTCTCAACTGGCATTCGTCCAGGTGGTGAGTAGGTAGCTATGGCTATGAATGTTCTTCTGATCACCCTTGATCAATTTCGCGGTGATTGTTTATCGATTGCTGGTCACCCTGTCGTCAAGACACCCAATCTTGATCGCCTTTGTGAACGTGGCGTTCGGTTGTCACGGCACTACAGCCAAGCGTCGCCGTGTTCGCCCGGTCGAGCTTCGCTGTACACCGGCATGTACCAAATGAATCATCGTGTTGTTGCTAACGGAACACCTCTCGATGATGGGTTCGACAATGTTGCGCTCGCGGCACGACGCGCCGGGTACACGCCAACTCTGTTCGGATACACAGACCAATCGATTGACCCTCGGGTTACAACAGGTGCCGACGACCCTCGCCTTCAAACATATGAAGGAGTGCTGCCCGGTTTTGAATGTGCTCTCGACCTAACGCGACGCATGACTCCATGGCGAGAACTTCTCGCCGAAAAGGGATACGACGCCTCGTCAGGAATTTTGCAATTGTTATCAACTGAACACGAACGACCAGTTGACGTCAGCGTCAGTAACTTCCTGACGAATCGGCTTATTGAATGGATTAGTTCTCAAGACACTGGTTGGTTTGCACACGCGAGTTATCTGCGTCCACATCCTCCGTATTCGGCAGCTGGCGAATATTCCACGATGTATGACCCATCTTCCGTTGGCGAACCGATTCAGCGCGCAGAGAAAGTGCATCCCTTCCATGAAGTGATGTTGATGCTTGATGGAACTAAAGCGCCGACAGATCCTGACGAGATGGCTCATATGCGTGCCCAATATTTCGGAATGATCAGCGAAGTTGATTACCAACTTGGGCGGCTGTTCGATTCATTAGTGGAATCAGGCGAATGGGATAACACGGTCATTGTTGTCACTGCCGATCACGCAGAGATGTTGGGTGATCACGGGTTGCGCGAAAAAGTTGGCTATTGGGAAACCAGTCAACACATCATCGGAATTGTCGCTGACCCACGTCATGCAAGCGTTCACGGAACTGTGGTTGACAAATTCACGGAAAATATTGACATCATGCCCACGCTGTGCGAAGTGATGGAGATTCCGATTCCGGCCCAATGTGATGGTCTGCCGTTGACCCATTTCATCAATGGCACACAGCCTCCTTGGTGGCGTGATGCGGCTCATTGGGAATACGACTGGCGATTCGCGCTTATTCCGGCTGACAGATATGTGTGGCCATGGCGTCGACGTCTTGAACAACTGAATCTTTCAGTGCGACGCAGTGATACTCATGCATATGTTCAATTCGGCGACGGAGACTTCTTGTGTTTCGACCTAGAAGCTGACAATACGTGGCGCACGTTGACTACTGATGCTGAAGTCATTTCTGAAAATGCACGTGCCATGTTGACATGGCGAATGGAACACGCCAACAGAAATCTCACTGGATTTCTTACTGACAGTGGAGGTGTTGGCCGGTGGCCAACAAATGTTGAATGGCGTACTGAGTCTTAATCAGACCAGCGGTCGTATTTGACCATCTGACTGAGCGGTGCACGACGTAACGGACCATGATTGCCCATGGGGTGACCAAGTGGAACCATGGCATAGACGCCCCATGGTTCTGGTATTTCGAGCAGTTCACGCACTTTCACTTCGCTTGCCGAAATCAGAGTGGTGAGAACTCCACCTAATCCCTCTGCGCGTGCAGCAAGTAACAGGTTTTGCACCGCGGGGTACAAAGATGCTCCGCCTACCACTGGTGTGCGACCGAGATTTCCATCGGTGACGTACACCTCACGAGGATCATGAATGAACATAACGACAACAGGAACGTCGGCAAGTGATTCAGCGAGACGTGTGCCGACTGCAAGGCCAGTGCGTGTTGCTTCCACGATATTTTCCGGCATTCCCTCTACACGCTTCATATTGAATTCAACGTATGTGGCCCATTCGGCCGCATAAATTTCACCGAGTTTTTGTTTTAGCGTGCGGTCGCGCACTGCAATAATGCGCCATGGTTGCCTGTTGCCACCACTTGGTGCCCAGATGGCTGCTTGTAAGACTCGCTCGAGAGTTGCATCATCAACGGGTTCATCGCTGATGCGTCGAATGGATCGGGTTGTCGAAAGAATGGAATACAGATTGTCAGCGTCGGTCATGAATGCAATCTAATCGGTCAGACGATGGCCCTTAGCGTTGAGAGGCACTGGCTGGCCACGGCGACATCACTAGCCCGACACCTTGGTATACGCCATACAGCAAAGCCGCATAGTCCACCGAGATATGTGCGCGAGCGAGACGAACAAGCTCATCACGAAACAGGACACCATGAGAGTCTGCCCCCACGATGACATGAGCAATCTCATGTAACGCTGTTGCGGCTGTGGTGACTTTGCCGCGAAAACAAATTGTGTTCGATTCGATATCGGCAGAAGCTAGTGATGATCGAGCTGCTCGTCCAACAACTATCTGTGGCGTATCAATATCTTCTCGAGTACACACATGTTGCAGCCACTGTTCAATGTGACGCGATGTGAAATTGCGTGAGCCAAGTTCATTATCGACAATGTCTTCGCACGCATATGTCAGTGCTTGTTCGGGTGAGCATTTCTGGTAATCGTTGGCGCGAGCGACTGCAACCTGAACAAATGTGTTGAGTGCGTTCACGACAATTCGCCGCGCACCCCAGCGGTAAACGATCGGCCAGAACCGCCGAACCCGCTACCAGCACTTTTACCGTTGATGTATGCACCAGATGAAGTATCGCTGTATGTATAGCCACCCCGAAGTGGTGGGCCATTGACGCGCAATTCGTGCTGAGCACGTTTCATACGATCTGCAAGGACAAGTCCAGAACCAGGAGTTTCGGATACGAAATCTTTGCGGGCAACCGAGAGTGATTCTTGAATACCTAACTGGAACCCTTTCCACCATGCAACCCGCCATGACCTGTCACCGCGAGGCAAGAGACGTGCCCCCATGGCGTCAGCAGCAGCAAACAAAGTTCGAGTTGCGAAAATATCGGATACGCGGCCATAGAGAACCAGAACACATTCGTCGTTTTCGTCTTCTGTGCGATATCCAGCGCAGGAATGCAACAGAGCGATGGTGTACAAAATATTCTGACGGCGAACCCGATACAGCCCACCAACCCGAACGCGTTCGACAACGACCGTACTGTCTTCTTCTGAACGAGACGACGTGATGTCGGATTGCGAGAGTCCATGTTTTTGCATCAGCTTTGATGCCATAGCAAGAGCAGATTCGGCTTCAGCCTGTGGGGTATTGGGATGTTGCGCCAGATTCAACATTGCATTAATACGGTCGCGCTGGTCGCTCATTGCGGAAACTCTACGTGTGGGGTGGTTAGTGGTTGAGGACGCTGGAAAGGAATGCACGGGTGCGTTCTTCAACAGGAGCTGAAATGACCTGCGACGGCGGACCTTGCTCCACGATGACACCGGCATCCATAAATACAACTCGGTCAGCGACGCCGTTTGCAAAGCCCATTTCGTGAGTAACAACCAACATGGTCATTCCATCTTGTGCGAGTGATTGCATTACTTGTAGCACTTCACCCACTAATTCAGGGTCGAGTGCGCTTGTTGCTTCATCAAACAACATCACGTCGGGGTTCATGGCAAGCGCGCGCGCAATTGCAACACGCTGCTGTTGACCACCTGATAGTTGTGCAGGATAGGCATCGTCTTTTTCAACGAGACCAACACGAGCTAATAAACCGTGAGCAATTGTTGCTGCTTCGTCTGCGCTTCGGTTCAAAACTTTGCGTTGTGCGACACACACATTTTCCAGCGCAGTCATGTGGGGGAACAAATTGAATTGCTGAAAAACCATTCCGATATGTGCGCGTGCCTCATCAAGATCACAGTCAATATCTGTCAGTTCACGACCAAGAACCACAACAGTTCCGGCAGTTGGTGTTTCTAACATGTTGACGCACCGCAAGAGTGTGCTTTTCCCTGAACCGGATGGGCCGATAATGCAGACCACTTCACCGCGTTGCACTTGTAAATCAATTCCACGTAACACGTGGTTGTCACCAAATGATTTATTGAGATTGGTGATGTTTACCACTACGTCCGTGCTCATCGGCTTGCTGCCTTTGCACGTCGTTCCATCCAGGCCACAAGTTGAGTGAGAGGGATGGTCATAGCTAAGTACACAAGACCAGCAACGATAAGCGGAGTTGCATTTGCTGTGTGATTCACGCCGTCGCGCCCAAAACGAGCCAAGTCGCGAGTTCCTTCGGTAACACCAAGAACTGAAATGAGTGATGTGTCTTTAATAAGTAGGACAAATTCATTTGTCAGAGGTGGCACGATGATTCGTAACGCTTGAGGAATGATGATGGTGATCATTGCGCGTGAATACGACATGCCTAATGAGCGCGCAGCTTCCATTTGGCCTTTCGGCACGGCTTCGATACCAGCACGAATCGTTTCAGCCATATACGCACTTGCGACAAGAGCTAAAGGAACTGCGCCTTGAACGTAGGGGTTTGGCCAATGCCAACCAGTTGCGATGGGTATACCAAAGCCAAGAATTAAAAGAGTGACGAGAAGCGGAATACCGCGGAAGATCTCAATGTATGTTGCTGCAAACCAGCGATACGGGCGAATGGTACTGAGGCGCATGAGCGCGAATAACAGACCAAATGAGAGCCCACCTGCAAAACCAAAAATGGTGAAGATGATGGTGTTCTTTGCGGCATTAGTCAGGATGCTCGGGAACTGTTCGACCACGATGTCCCACTGGAACATGGCGCTTTGTAGTCGGCCCCAGTCAACAACAAGAGCCACGGCCAACAGGGCGATTACAGAAAGTACATACACGGCTATTCGCCGGTATTGCGCCTTCTTGCGCTTGCTGATGGCCATGGCTCTCAGAGGTTGTTATGGGTAATGGAAAGTGACCTGTTGTGGCCTATCCGAAGTACTTCTTGTAGATACCGTCGTACACGCCGTTTGTGCGGAATTCTGCAAGGCTTGCATTGATTGCTTTCACAAGTTCTGTGTTGTCTTGTGATGTTGCAAAACCGTATTTCTCGGATTCGGTATCAAACTTGATGGACACTACAGAGGTACCCATTTTTGTTGCACGGAATGCATTGATTGGGAAGTCCTGAAGAACTGCATCAACTTGCTTTGACTCAAGAGCCAAGAACATTGCAGCTGCATCGTCGAATGACTGGATCTTTGCATCAGGTGCATTGGCCTTTGCGTACTCTTCGCCAGTTGTGCCGGTTTGTACTGCAACAGTCTTGCCGCTCAGTGACGCAAGAGTATTCAATGTGTCTTTGTCTGCTGTGCGGACAAGAAGTGACTGGAACGAATCAAAGTAACCATCTGAGAACGCAGCGTTCGCAGCGCGCTCTTCGGTGATTGTCAGTGATGATGCCACTACGTCACATGTGCCAGCCTTTGGAGCCAACCAAATACCGTCGAACGGTTGAACAGTTACTTCGAGAGCGAGGCCGTAGCGCTGAGCGATTGCCGACATAAGGTCCATGTCGAATCCGGTCCAGGTCTTGTCTTCGTTCTGGAATTCGAATGGTTCGTATGGTGCGTCTGAGCAAACAGTCAACTTGCCTTCTGCCACTGGCGTGAATGTCAATTCCTGAGCTGTGGTGCTAGCTGCAGCAGTTGTGTCTGATGCTGAATCGCTGCCGCCGCATGAAGCGACAATGAATGAAAGTGCTGCAAGCGATGCAAGCAGACGGGTGGTACGTGCCATGGTGACTCCTAAGGGTGTCGTTGGAAATGTTTCTACGACCTTAGACCACTCGCCAAGGGGTCGCCATTTTCGCCAGATTTGACGGTGCCTGCATCCCGTGTCCCTAAGCGGCAATACTCGTAACGGTGAAACGGCGGACAGATATAGAAGGGCTTCGTGCCATTGCTGTCCTTGCGGTCTTGCTTTTTCACGCTGGAGTCCCTGGCGTCGGTGGGGGATATGTCGGGGTCGATGTCTTCTTTGTTGTGTCGGGCTTCCTCATCACCTCCTTGTTAGTGGCAGAAAAGACCGATACGGGCAAAGTTTCGTTAGGGGCGTTCTATGCCAGGCGCGCGCGGCGGATTTTGCCGGTCTCAGCGTTAGTGGCAGTTGTAACTCTTATTGCATCCTGGATCTGGCTAGAGCCATTGCGATTGCGTTCGCTGTCCAATGATGTTCTGGCAGTTGCATTGTTCTCATCCAACTTTGTGTTTGCGAATCGCGGAGCTGACTACTTGCAGTCGACACTGCCGCCTTCACCGTTACAGCACTACTGGAGTCTGGCTGTTGAAGAACAGTTCTATGTGGTGTGGCCAGCGCTTGTGATGTTGGTATGCATCGGTATTGGTACTCGAACATTGCGCAATGTCCGTCTTCGTGTTGGCATCACTGCTGGCATTGCGGCGGTGGCGTCATTCATTGCATGCATGACACTCATGAACACGGCGCAACCATGGGCTTTCTTCTCACCTCACACGCGGGCATTTGAATTAGCAATTGGTGCACTTGTAGCAGTTGTACCGATTGGAGTTTCAACCACAGTTGTCCGAATGAACGCCGCGCTCGCATGGTGTGGGCTTGCCGGAATTATTGCAACGGTGATCTTGTTCTCAGAAACAACCACGTTTCCGGGTCCGTGGGCACTTGCCCCCGTTATGGCGACCGCCTTCATGCTACGCGGAGGAAACGCCACGTCGTGTGCGCCTGAGGTAGTACTTCGCTTGTCACCAATGCAATGGCTCGGTTCGCGTTCATACTCGGCGTATCTGTGGCATTGGCCAGTGCTAATCATTGCTGCTGCAGCACTTGACAAAAAACTCTCTGTGTTTGAGGGGCTTGTTTGCCTCATGATGTCCCTTGCGCTCTCAGAGTTCTCATATCGCTGTGTAGAAAACCCTGTGCGGCGAAACCACAACATTGTCGGAATTCGTGCGTTGGTGTTATCGGTATCTCTTATTGCAGTTGTCAGTGGTAGTGCGGTCCTGGCGCAAAACAATCAACCAACACTCGATGGCGGCGTGGCAGCAACGGCACCAACATTGATTGCAGAGTCATCAACAACTATTGATTCTTCTGTTTCTACAACGACTATTCCCACTGAACCGGAACTGCCTGGTCCGAGTACGCCAATTGATGCAATCGTTCAAGCTATGACGGCAACGGGGCTACCGTCGAACATCACACCTAAAATTCAAAGCGCCCTGAATGACATGCCAACGATTTATAGCAATAATTGTCATGCGAGTTTTTCTGCAACACGTCCGAAGAAATGTGTATATGGTGACGCGACATCGTCGACTGTCATTGGATTGTACGGCGACTCACATGCAGCAGAGTGGTTTCCCTCATTCGAAAAAATTGCAATCAAGCGTCAGTGGAAATTAATTACGTACACAAAGCGTGGTTGTCCACCAGCAGACATACCGACATATAGCAAGGTGCTCGGCAAGGTATATAAGGAATGTGCACCCTGGCGTGAGAATGTCTTGAAGCAAATGGTTGCTGATGGTGTTCAAGTGGTTTTTGTCGCACACTTCGATCGCTTGTTATCTGCAACAACGCGTGCACCGATGTGGCAGAAGGAGTGGCGCGTAGCAATGCAGTCCACTATTGATGCTCTGAACGCTAAAGGCATAACTCCGGTATTGATGGAAGATACGCCGTACCCAGGACAAGATGTTCCGACATGCTTGAGTCGTCATTACACAAATGTTCAACTCTGTAATCCCATCATTAGTTCGGCATATCGCGATGACATGCATCAGATGTTGCAAGATTTTGATGCCGCAAAGGTGCATGTCTTGTGGACACGTCAATGGTTTTGTACGGATGTGGGTTGCCCAACGGTGGTGGGAAACATTTTGGTGTATCGCGACGATAATCATATGACGGTTACCTTTGCTTCATTTATTGCACCGCTTCTCGATACTGCAATTATTGACGTGGTGAATTGGGCATCCACCCACCCTCAATAAGTGCAACACTGAATACATGGAACAACGCAATTCACAGAACGAAATTCTTCAGCAATTGGTTTCAGATGGGCATCTGACTTCGGAACAGGCTGACGAAATAGCACAAGCACCTACACTCGCTTTTTCAGTTCGGGAATTGGTGTCGTATCTTGCGGCAATACTCATCACGATTGGTGTTGGGTTCATGGTTGCGGGCCTAGTTGTCAATGTTCCGCAGGCTGGAATTGCTGTGCTGCTGTATGTAGTTGCTGCAGTAGTCGGGTACTTCTCACGCAAGTTGATCTCGGGGACTAGCGAGAAGCAACGAGCGGGAGAGGTGCTGGAGATTGCCTCGGTACTTGCTGCGGTAGTTGCAACGGGAATTTTGCTCGACATGACAAGTATGCCGTCAGAGTGGTCTGCCTGCTTACTTTCGATTGTTGCTGGAACGTGGGGAGCCGTACGAGCCTCACATACACAATTCTCTGGTTCGGTGCTGATGACAGCTTCAGTTCCAGTTGCAATCATGTCATCGACGTCAATGATGAGTTTGAACGGCGATAACAACTCGATTGTAATTGGCCTGTTGTTGATGGTCGGTGGACTTGGCTTGATCTACATGGGTATGAGACACATTGGTTTTGGTCTGCTACCGCGCGCTGTGGGTTCATTGCTCATCGTCATCGGCTCAATCATGTTCGTAGATGTTTTGCCCTCTGGAATTGGTGGACTCATACCACTTGGTATTGGTGCGGCATTGTTTACATTGGGGTCGCGTGAACGTTCACCAGAAAACTTGGTGGCGGGCGCCTTCGGCATCATTGTGGGCGTGATTATGACCGTTGTCTACTGGTTGCCTGGCAATATCTTGCAAGGCCTTGCAATCATCGGTTGCGGTGTTGCATTGCTTCTTGTTCTCAGAAAGCAGTTAGCTCGCGCTAGTCAACTAAAGCCTGGTGCACCAACTGCTTAAGTTGCGGACGCAATGGCCATGTGCTTGACGGCATCAGCTGCGTCATGATCATGAATACAAGGTCTTCTTTTGGATCAACGGTGAAGTTAGTACTTGCAGCACCGCCCCAACCGTAATCGCCAGCGCTGCCCGCAACTTTTGCTTTCACTGGGTCAAGTGTGACGCTAACGCCAAGACCAAAACCCACCCCGTCGAATGCAGTTTCTGCAAACAGTGGGCGACCAAATGCGGTGAGGTCAGCGTTGTCTGGCAAATGGTTCGAAGCCATAAATGCAACAGTGCGATTCGACAAAATGCGAGTGCCGTTGTATTCGCCACCACCACGGAGCATTTCTGCAAACTTCAAATAGTCACTTGTCGTGGAAACGAGTCCGCCTCCACCCATGTGCGCCTTCGGTTCGTTCAATGCTCCCGCGGCGCCTGCATCGTTACGCAAGATCTTCTTGTCAGCCGGGTTTGGTACATACAAGGCAGCGAGACGATCAGCTTTGTCTGCTGAACAATGGAACGCGGTGTCAGTCATGCCGAGTGGATCAAAGATGCGCTTCTTCATGAATTCACCAAGCGTCATGCCGCAGAGAATTTCTACAACTCGCCCCAGAACATCGATTGACATTGAATATGCCCATTCAGTTCCGGGCTGGAACATCAGTGGAAGGCCGGCAAGAATGTCGCATATGTCGGCAAGTGATGCATCGCGTGGTGTTCCCCATTCGAAACCTGCATTGCGATACATCTGGTCGACAGGGTTTGAATACACAAATCCGTATGTCATGCCGGCAGTGTGAGAGAACAGATGCCACATTTCCATTGGCTCAGTAACTGGTTCGTACCGTGGTGCAGTCAGTGTGCCAGAGCGGAATACTTTTTGATTAGCGAAAGATGGAATGAACCATTTCACTTGATCATGCATTTCGAACAAGCCTTCTTCCCACAGGATCAGTGCAGCAACTGCACAGATGGGCTTGGTCATTGAATAGGCACGATAGATGGTGTCGTTAGCAATGGGTTTTTTGTTTTCCACATCCGCGTGCCCGTACAGGTCGCTGTAGGCAAGCTTTCCAGCGCGCGAGACAGTGATGTGATAGCCAGGCAACTTGCCACTATCGACATACTTGCCAAAGTGAGAACGAATACGTGCAAGACGTGTTGGGTCTAGCCCGACTTCTGATGGATCAACTGTTACTTCAAGATTCGACATAACAGCAATCTAGAACCACCCCGAGGGGTGGGTACCACTGGAGAGAAGTGCTATTCCGGCTTGGGAGCGAAGTCGCGAAAGGCTGCAAGTGCGCGGGGGCCATAGACCGTGCCGGGCCCGCCACTCATTGCAATTGCAACACCAATCGTTTCAGCAACTTCGGCCTCGGTGGCCTTGTTTACTGCGGCACCTCGGGCATGGCTTGCAATGCAACCATCACAACGAACTGCAATTGCAATTGCAAGCGCCAGCAGTTCCTTAGTCTTTTTGTCGAGCACACCATCTGCAAACGCAGCGGTATGTAATTGAGCAAACCCGTCATAGACACCAGGGATAAGAGCCTTCAGTTCGCGACCCTCAGGGGCTAACTGCGATAAGACTCCGCGACCATGGTCATGGGTGTGGTCTGTCACGAAATCACTTTCAGCGCATCGTTGTCGGCTACACAGTGCAGTGCGCGTAGCAACATGTCTTGCAAGAGTTGCTGACCGCGTTCATTCTGTTCTGCGAAACCACCGAAAGTGGTCACTCCATATGTCACGCAGAAACAAATCGCGACCAAATATTGACGCCACATTTCAGCGCGATCAATTGAGATTCCATGAGTCTCTAAGCGGTCAAGGTATGTATTCACAAGTTCTTTGTCATGGCCACGACGTACTTCAGTTGCAATTGACTGACTGATGAAATAGCCAACGTCGTACATACCTGAGCCCACACCTATGAGTTGGAAGTCGATGATTGCAGGATCGCTGCCGTCGAACATGATGTTGTCCGCACGATAGTCACCATGACACAGGGTGTTGGGCGTCATGAGATTGCCGAGCATCCACGAAACTTTTCCTCCCCAGATGTCACCGATGCCACGGACACTGTCCGGAAGTAGGTGACCAGCATGCTGTTCAACGTTCGGCCAACCTTGGGCCCACAACATCGGAAGGACCGCCTCATATGTTGGATTCAGCAGTGGTTGAAATACATCCTGCATACCTTGCAACTTCGGACTGTTCCACCACATGGCGTGATAGTCAGCGAGAGTCTCTAGAAGAACTTTTGATTCAGCAAGACTGACGCCTTCAATTTGGTTGAGGCCGCGGTAATGACCGATGTCTTCCATCGCAATAGTGAAGTTTGTATTTTCTCCTTCGATTGCTTGGCCGTAGCACTTTGCTGTCTTGAACGGCGCAGATGGTGCGCACTCCCGATAAAACATCAACTCACGGATATACAGAACAAGTGCATCAGCAGTGAAGCGTTGAGTTGCATCGTCAGTTGGATACTTAACAACAAAAGTTTTTGGCGCTTTGGTAGGACCCGAATAAGTCGGGATTACTCGCTGCAAAATGCTGAGAATTCCGACACCTTCACCGATGCGTTCAGTTGAGACCGCAGTCACTGTGATGCCATCTTCCAGATTTCCACTGCCGCGCATTACGCCTTCGACCCACGTAGTCGTGATGTCCTTTTCAGATGCAAGTAATCCGAGTCCGGATGTAATGAGATCAACGATTGCCATGAGAATTCCCCCTATTGGTTATTCCCCCCGGAACAACAAGAGAAAACACTAGTTGTCTTTGCGATGAACGCAAACTGCAGGGGCGTAGCCTTACGTATATGTCAGAACTGCGCATCGGCGTCATTGGTACTGGAATGATGGGGTGTGAGCACCTGCGCAATCTCATGGGCATCACAAATGTTGCAGTAACGGCGATTAGCGACCTCCATGAAGAACAACATGGGTGGGCCCGTCATACCTTGGGCGACAGAGCATCTGGGTTGGCTGAGTTCACGGACCACCGTGACCTGTTGAGTAGTGGTCTTGTTGATGCAGTGCTTGTTGCTGCACCCAACTTCACGCACAAGTCATTGTTAGATGACATTTTTGAGACGAACATTCCAGTGCTGGTGGAAAAACCAATGTGTACCACGGTTGAGGATTGCGTTTCGGTAGTGAAAGCCCAATCGCAACGCTCGGCTATTACATGGGTGGGTCTTGAGTACCGGTACATGGCACCAATTGCAGGATTATTGCATGAACTACGTTCGGGAATCATCGGCAACATGAAGATGATGTCGATTCGTGAACATCGCTTTCCATTTCTTGTCAAGGTTGACAACTGGAATCGCTTCTCGCAAAACACGGGTGGCACATTGGTAGAGAAGTGCTGCCATTTCTTTGACCTGATGAATGTGGCTGTGGGTTCTCGACCTGTGCGCGTGATCGCGAGTGGTGGACAAGACGTGAATCATCTTGACGAGGTGTACGATGGGAAGCCCAGCGACATTCTTGACAATGCCTATGTGATTGTTGAATACGCAAATGGTGTTCGCACAATGCTTGATTTGTCAATGTTCGCCGAAGGTGGACAGCACGAACAAGAGATCACTGTGGTCGGGGACAAGGGAAAGCTGGAAGCGTTCATCCCAGGTAACGGCAAGATCTTTGTTGGTGACCGTTCATCTCGGTCAGTGCGTGAAGTTGAGGTACCGACAGACCCCGACATTGCGCACATGGGTTTTCACTTCGGTGCCAGCTTTATTGAATGCAAGCGCTTTGTTGATGCGGTGTTGAACAACACGCAACCAGAAGTCACAGTTGTAGACGGTTTATGGTCAGTTGTCATTGGTGCAGCAGCCCACAAATCAATCGATGAACAACGGCCCGTACTGATTTCGGAATACGGCCTCTGACATGGATGATCTTGTACTCACAGTGCATCTTGTATCTGCTTGCATCATGGTGGGTGTCATTTGGTTTGTACAATTAGTGCATTATCCACTGCTTGCAGTGGTGCCAGTGGAGAGTGCGAAACAAGTTGCTGAAAAACATCAACGTTGGACAGGAATTGTTGTTGGCCCCCCAATGGCTGTTGAAGGTTTGTCCACATTAATTCTGTGGGCCAAAACTCCGTCCGGAGTGTGGTGGTGGTTGACCTGGGTCAATGGTGCGTGTTTGGCGGTTGCGCTTTTGTGCACCATTTTTCTGTCTGTACCGCGACATGCACGAATGGTTGAGGCGCCTGATACGCAGGTCGGACGCGAACTCGTGCAAACAAATTGGCCTCGCACAATCGCATGGACGATGTGTGGTTTTCTGGCTGCCGTAATGCTTTTACAAGGAATGTAGATAATGAGTAATTTTTTTAGTTCGCTACTGGACACAGCAATAGTTCCAGGATTTTCTCGCATAGGTTTTATTGCGCGTTCACGCATTAATCACTGGGATCAAGTTTCTGGCTACGACTTAAGTGGCAAGGTGGTGGTGATAACCGGACCAACATCAGGGCTCGGGAAAGAATGTGTACGAATTCTTGCTCCCACCGGCGCTCAGTTAATTCTTGTCGCGCGAAATAAAGAAAAGTGTGAAGACGTAATTTCATCTGTACGCAACATCTGTTCGGGGCTAGAACCAGTCTGTGTTGTTGCAGAAATGGGCGATTTGCAATCGGTTGGCAATGCAGCCAGAGAGATTGCAAATCGTTTCCCACAAGTCTTTGCGGCTGT
>Ga0209596_1002192_pt1 | contig 16176 bp, 9 predicted proteins | sample M_130807_MF_Meta_FD_187314 | JGI IMG/M metagenome (GOLD analysis project Ga0209596, IMG submission 187314) | Freshwater microbial communities from Lake Montjoie, Canada to study carbon cycling - M_130807_MF_MetaG (SPAdes) (version 2) | ecosystem: Environmental > Aquatic > Freshwater > Lake... | reverse complement strand
TGCCGTTCCCGCTTCGTCGCCAATTATTTTAAATTCAACTTTAATTTTGATGATTTTGCTTTTTGGCAAAATGTTTCCAAATTACGGATACGCTTTATCTTGGGGAGTTTTTGTCGCGGGTATTTTGCAATTTATTTTTGTTGGTTTTGCGGTTTATAAAAGTGGTTTTTTAGTTTATCCAAAAATACCAAAACTTAATCCAGATATTCGCAAATTTTTTCGTAAATTATTGCCCGGAATAATCGGTGCCAATGTTATGCAAATTAATTTGTTAATTGATTCAATTTTCGCGAGCATGATTGCAGGCGCCGTATCTTATCTTTACTATGCTGATCGCATCAATCAACTTCCACTCGCCATGATTGGAATCGCGATCGGAATTGCGCTTTTGCCAAATTTATCACGACGCATTAAGAGTGGCGAATTTGAATCGGCAATTAAACTTCAAAATACCGCATTAGAAGCGGGATTAATTTTGGTGATGCCTGCTACTCTAGCCTTAACAGTATTATCTTACCCAATAATTTCAACTTTATTTCAACGCGGAGCTTTTGGTGAAAATGAAAGTAATCTAGTTTCGCAAGCGCTAATGTTTTATTCATTTGGTTTGCCATCTTTTGTTTTAGTAAAAGTCATGGAGCCTTCATTTTTCTCACGCGGAGACACTAAAACGCCAATGAAAATTGCCATTCTTTGTTTGACAAATAATGTAATTTTAAATTATGTTTTTTATATTTTGGAAATGGGTTTTATTGGCATTATTTTGGCTTCAGTTTTTTCAAGTTATTTAAATTTAACTTTGTTAATTTCTAATTTAATTAGCAAAAAACTTTTTTATTTTGAAAAAGATTTTGTTAAAAAGTTAATTTCAATTTTAATTCCATCAATTTTGATGGCGCTTACTCTTCACTTATTAAAACAATATTTTTTAATCGAAAATTTTAGCAAAATTTTTGAATTATCGATGATGATTTTGCTGGGTTTAATAATTTATTTTATTACCTCTTATTTTTCGGGAAGCCTTAAAATTATTACGCAAATTGTCAAATTAAAACGCAAAAAAAATGACAATATTCCTGCCTGAAAATGAAGAAATTTATCGCCAAAATAAACAAGATTCTTTAAATAAAACATTACAAGAGTTAGATGTAGAGCCAGAATTTATATGGATTAAAGAAGAATCGAGGCGTCGTGTAATTTTTCAAATCGATAATAAAAATAATCTAGGATTTTTTAAAGAAAAAACTAAAGAATTAATTGAAATTGATGAATATCCGCTCGCCGAAAAATCGATAAATTTACTCATAAAACCTTTAAAACTTTTCTTAAAAAAACAACAGCAAAATTTTATTAATCAAGTGGTTATAACCAGCTTTGACAATGGTCTAGACATTGTTTTTCGTACTAATCGTAAGGCCGATTTAAATGAAGAATTAAAATTTATAAATTTTGCTAAAGAGCATTTTTTAAATTGTTCATTTGAAGTAAAGCAAAATTTAACACCGCTTTTTTTTAGTCGTAAAAACCAAATTTATTGCGGAGATTTGAAATTAAATTTAACCGGCGATATTTTTTTGCAGGCAACAAAATCAGGTCTTGAACATATTATTAATTTTTTACGAACAGAAATTTCTGCGCAACAAAATATAAAAAAAATTGCCGATATTTATTCTGGATTTGGAGTTTATTCATTTGCGCTTCATGATTTAAGCGCTTCATTTTGTTGCTTTGAAGGCTCGCAATCAATGGTTGACGGCATTAAAAGTAATGCCAAAAATTTACAATTAACCCAAAAAATTCAAGCGCAATGTCGTGATTTATACGGTGATCCGCTCACTTCCAAAGAGCTTGATGAGTTTGATAATGTAATCATAAATCCACCGCGTAATGGCGCCGAACCGCAAATTAAAAATATTGCTAAATCGAAAATTAAGTCATTGCAATATATTTCTTGCAACCCGCAAACCTTTGCCCGCGATGCTAAAAACCTGATTGACTTGAATTATAAAATTATTAAAATTTTTGCGCTGGATCAGTTTTATTCCACTAGTCATTTAGAAATATTAGCTAGTTTTAGTAAGCAATAATTATATTCTTAAATATTAATAATAAAGGCTAAAAATTAATTATGTCGCACAAACAAATTGAAATTTTAAACAACCTTCAGGCCTTATATGGCAATACTCCGCTTATTGAAGTTGCTTTTAAATATAAAAATAAAAATCGTAAAATTTATGCTAAATATGAAGCATTTAATTTTAGTGGTTCGATCAAAGATCGCATGGCCATTCACATTTTAAGAAAAGCTTACGAATCCAACCAAATAAAGGAAGGCAACATTATCGTCGAAGCAACGAGTGGCAATACCGGTATCGCCTTTTGCGCTTTAGGGCGCGCTTTGGGACATAAAGTTAAAATTTTTATGCCCGATTGGCTTAGCAAAGAACGCTACGACACCATAGCTTTATACGGTGCCGAAATTATTAAAATTTCCAAAGAAGAAGGCGGTTTTTTACGCTCAATCGAAGAAGGCAATAATTTTGTGATAAAAAATTCTAATTCATTTTGTCCGCAACAATTTACCAATATTGAAAATGTTAATGCGCACTTTGAATCGACCGCTCCCGAGATATTTTCGCAATTAAAAAAACTGAATTTAAAATTAACTCATTTTGTCGCCGGAGTTGGAACGGGTGGCACGATTATGGGTTTTCTAAAATATTGTAAAACGCATAATCTTGAAGTTAAATGTCACCCGATGGAGCCCTTAAACTCGCCAACTCTCAGCACTGGTGGTAAAAAAATTGGCTCACATCGTATTCAAGGAATTAGCGATGAATTTATTCCCGAAATTTTGAAACTTGATGAGCTTCAAAAAATTGTTAGCGTTGATGACGCTGATGCTGTAATCATGGCGCAAAAAATTAATAAAGTAGGTTTATCGGTCGGAATTTCTTCGGGTGCGAATTTCATCGGAGCTTTGAAATTGCTTGAAGAATCGGGGGATGACGAAGCGGTGATCACCACAATTTTTTGTGATTCAGCTTTGAAATATTTGTCGACAGATTTATGTCGCGAAGAAAATATTAAGCCGCAATTATTAAGTCCAGATGTTGAGATTGTAAGCGTTAGAGCTTTTAGTTAAAGTTAAAAAATTTTTGTGTTATTTTTTGATCTCCAAAGATATATTAAAAACCTTGTTGAATATTTATAAAAAATAATCAGAATAAAAAATGGTGAGGGCGGGCGATTTGCTTTTTTAGCGGGTCAGATTTGAAAGAAAGCATCCCAGAGATAGTCGAGTCGGGTCGTCTTCACTAATATTTTATTAAATTTGCTTACGCAAATTTAGCTTTGATTTGAATCGCTTCGTCGCGAGTAAATCGCGACATCCGCGATGAGATTAGGTTTTGAAAATTTTTGCGCACCTAGATTAACTAGGTTTGCGCAGACTCACCTTCAAATTCAATCGCCTGATTTAAGATTGGAAACGATATTTCTGAGAGTATCACAAAATAATCCAATTTTAAGATAAGCATCTATTTTAATTTAAACCCAGTTTAAATGTCTTCTTACTTAGTTTTAGCCCGCAAATATCGTCCACAAAATTTTAACGAATTGGTTGGGCAAGAGGTTTTGGTGCGCACTTTATCAAATGCCATCAAAAATAATCGTCTGCATCACGCCTACATTTTAAACGGTATTCGCGGGGTCGGTAAAACTACCACGGCGCGGATTATTGCCAAAACTATAAATTGCCTTGATGAAGCGTCAAGGCTTGCTGGACAAGCTTGTGGAGCGTGCAAAAATTGTGTGGCGATTTCGATGTCGCATCATCAGGATGTCTTTGAGATAGATGGCGCAAGTCGTAACGGCATTGAGGGCGTGCGAGAAATTATCGATTCAATCGCCTATTCTCCGGTCGAAGCCCGTTATAAAATTTATATCATTGATGAATTTCACATGATGAGTGAAAGTGCTTTCAACGCTTTATTAAAGACCCTCGAAGAGCCACCGATTAATGTTAAATTTATCTTTGCGACAACTGAAATTCGCGAAGTTCCGCAAACAATTTTATCGCGCTGTCAAAGATTTGATTTGCGTCGTCTTGATGAAAAAGAAATTTTTGAGCATCTCAAAAATATTTTAAAAAAAGAAAATTTTGAAGCCGACGATCAGGCTTTAAACCTTATTGCTAAAGCCTCCGAAGGTTCGGTTCGTGATTCACTTTCGATTCTCGATCAAGCTTTGGCGAGTAATAATCATGATAAATTTTTAGCGACCGAAATAATTGAAAAAATGCTCGGATTATCCGATCGCTTCAAGATCATTGAGCTTCTTGAAAATTTGTTAAAAGGTGATTTTGTTTCGGCACAAAAAAAGTTTATTGAAATCTACGCGACCAGCTCAGATATTCGTCAAATCGCCAATGATTTACTTGAATTAATTCATAAAATTTCTTCAATAAAACTCATTAAAAATTATGAAATTGATGCTTATTCAAAGATGCAATTTGATAAATTAAGTTTTATCGCAAATAATGTCGAAATTTCTAATCTAATTCGCATTTGGCAGTTGATTTCTAAATCAATTTATGAAATTAGTACTTCGAGTTCGGCAAAAATGGTTTTTGAGATGTTGATGATTCGCATTTGTCATTTAATTTCTTTGCCCGATTTAAAACAAGTTTTACTTGATTTACATCATCAAAAAAATCTAGATTCCCCCTTCATTCAAGAGGATTCGCCGATAAAAATTCAAGAACAAAATAATCCTGATTTGGTTGCGCAAATTCTAAAAAGTTTTGAAGGTTCTAAGATAGTTTAATAAGATTTGGCTCAAAAATTTAAAATCCTAAATCAATTATTTAAAGCATAAGAAACAACTTTAATTTTGTTTAGTAAAATTATTAACTTTAAATTGAGTTTATCTTTTATCAAATTAACTTGGACATAGGTTTAGTACTAAAAACTTTTTGCAAATAATTTTAAAATTATGTCAGATAAAAAAATCAAAATATTGTGCGTTGAAGATGAGGCGGATATTCGCTCGAATATTTCGGATATCTTGCGCGACGAGGGTTATGAAGTTTCTGAGGCCGGAAATGGTTATCAAGGTTATGAAATATTTATTCAAGAAAGACCAGATTTAATAATCTCCGACATTATGATGCCAGAGCTTGATGGATATGGCTTGTTAAAATTAGTTCGTGACACCGTTGGCTTAAAAAATTCAGCAGTGCCTTTTATATTTTTAACCGCTTTAGGGCAAAAAGATAATGTCATTAAGGGCGTTAATTTAAGCGCCAATGACTATTTGGTTAAGCCAATAGATTTTGATTTGTTGATAGCTAAAATAAAAGAAAAGACTGAAAATTTTCAAAGGGTTGAAGAGGTTCATAAAAACCAAATCGTTAATTTAAAAAACCAAGTATCGATTGTTTTACCAAGAGATGTTTTTTCTTATCTTGATACCATCACTAAAACTGCTGCAAATCTTAAGGAAGAGCCTTTTGGGCCATTTCCACATCGTGGATATCTCGATGAAATTAAGAAAATTTATTTGAATTGCGTAAGCCTTAGATCGGTTATTAACAACAGTCTTGATGAATCATTGATCGATTTTAAACTCAATGTTGAAGAAGAGATTGTTTCAATTCATGATTTTTTTGAAGATTTCATAAAAAATATTGATCAAAATATTTCCAAAAGAATTATTCTTGAAAATCTACATAATGTTAATCTTTTGCCAAAAATTAAAATCGATAGAATATCCTTAATCGAATCGGTTGGAACTTTGATTTATGAAATTTTAACAACTGACGATTCATCAAATATTAGAATTAGCGCAATGCTCGACCATCTTAAGCAAATTGTCATAATTTTTTATTTTGATAACAAGGATTTGCAAATTAGAGATAATATCAATGAGGAAAAAATTTCGAAAATTTTAGATAAACAAAATTGTCGATTTGAGATTTTGACCATCAAAAATAATACCGCAATTATCACGATTCCAGAATATCGCCTAGTTCAATAATTAAATATTTTAAAAAAATATTTGTTGATTTATTTTAATGTTGTAAAGTGTTTATAACATTAAAATGTTGTTTACTTTTGATATCTGAAGGCACTAGAAATTATATGATTAAAAAAATACCAAAAAACTCTAAAAAATCTAAAAACCCGTTAAAAAAAATCTCCCTCAAAAAAAAGTTGCCAATTTTTTATAAAATACTTCTTTCGGTATCGATTTTTTTCATTTTAATTTTATTTTATTTTGTAGTTTTGGTTTCTAGTTCGCCAAGATCGATTGATTTTGTTACTCAAAAAATTCAAGAAAATTTAGATAAAAATTTTGATAATCGTGCAAAAATCAGTAAAAGTTTTATTAATTTTACAACCTACGGAACCTTTAGAATAGAGCTTAAAGACATCAGAATTTCTTATAAGGAATCGCAAATAAACGAAGAAAGTAAAGTTGAAATCTTGACAACTAAATATTTTAATATTCCAAAAATTGAAGCTGAATTTTCAATTCTTGAATTAATAAGATTTAATTTTAATCCCAGTAAAATTAAAATTTTTAGCCCCCAAATTGTTATTGAAAATCCAAATAATTTAATCAACATTCAAGACAAAAACTCTAGAGTATCAAAGGATGATGACCAATTATTAGTTTTGATAGATTTTTTATCATCGCTTAGAAAAAATAAAGCTCCCATCGAAAATTTTGAAATAGAAGATGCTAAAATTACTTTTAAAACTCAAAAAGTAAAATCAGTTATTATCGTAAAAAACTCAAAAATTTCCACCAAATTAAACAAGGATTCACTCGATATTTTTGCGCAAGGATTAGTTTATTTTGTTAATAATAAATCTGAATTTAAAATTGATTCAAACTGCAAGCTATCCAAGGTTGATGGCTTAAAATGCGATGCAAATATTTTTAATTTTATACCAAATTCAATCGCTGATTTTCATCCAATATTAGAAGATTTAAACAGAATCGATACCGCCATAAATGGCTCGATAAATATTGCGATAAATAATAGCAAAGCTCTAAAAAAAGTAGCCTTTAAATTTCGCGCCGATAAAGGAAGCTTTGATTTCAAAAAATTCTTTAAAGATAAAATTGATTTTCAACAAATGTCAATTTTAGGAGAGTTTGATGGAACAAGAAAACTTCTTAATATTTCAAGAGTTGAGGCGGATCTAATCAGTAAAATAGCCAATCAAACCGAGATTTCCAATCCACATTTATCGATGGGTTTTTCAATTGCGATGCTCGAAAATAATAAAAATAAATATGATTTTGCGATTAAATTGCAAAATGCTCTTGTTAATGAAATTGAAAGATTCTGGCCAATAAATTTAAGTCAAAATGGAGCTCGCGATTGGGTTTTAAAAAGTGTTTCCGATGGCATTATTAAACAGGGTTTTGCAAATTTCGTTATTGTTGATGATGGGCTTGATTCTGTGCTAGAAAATCTAAATGCTCAATTTGATTTTGCGAATGTAAATCTAAATTACGACAAAGAATTTCCTGAAATAAATAATCTTTCGGGGATTGCGATGTTTACAAAAAATAATATGAAAATTATTGTGCGAGAGGGCGATGTTTTAAAAAGTAAAATCACTAATACTGAAATTGCTATTGATGATTTCAATATGCCAATCAACATTTTGTCAATCAGGGGAAGTCTTGAAGGTAAAGGTGGCGATGGATTAAAGCATATTTCAAAAGATGAGGATTTTCAGGCAAAAATTGATAAATATCTTAATGGAATTGCGCAAACACAAATCGAAATATTGATTCCATTAATTGAAGAAATGTCCCTAAGCAAAACTTTTATTTCTGTAAAATCAAATATATATAATGTTAAAAATGACAGTCTTGACGGCACAATTAAGGTTTTTACAAAAAAAGATTTTGAATCAAATATTTTTTCGACCGATATTGATTTAAAAAATTGCGAAATAATGAATAAAGAATTACAAATTTATAAGAATCAAGATGAGGATGGGCGCATATCTTTCGATGTCGATTTAGAAAAAGATAAAATTGTTGCTTTCAAAAATATACTTCTCACAAAATCAAAAATTAATACACAAAATACTGCAAATAATTCTCAAATTAAGGGTGAGGTTATTTTTGGATATAGCCCATTTAATTTATTAAAAATTAATTTAAAAAATCAGAATTTTGCTAAAAATAATTTTGATTTTAATTATAACTTTGACCAAGCTAATTCAACCGCCAAAGCTTCCTTGAAGGGTAAATATTTTAATGCATCAAATCTTTTAAATTTAAAATTTTTAGATGATAATTCGAAGAATTCTCCTCAAAAAATTCAAATTAATATTGCGCTTGATCGACTAGAAATGTCGAATAAAAAAATTATTAACCGACTTAATTTAAATTTAAATTGTATCGAAGGAATTTGTAAGTCAGGAACTCTTGCTGGCAATATCGCAAAACAAAAAAATATTACTTTAAAAATTCAAAAAAATCTAAAAAATGAGAAAAGTGAAGAATATTTAATAGAAGGTCAAATTGATGATGCGGGCTTTGTAATTGAGGCTTTGGGGATTTCAACTTTGGTTTCAAACGGCAATGCTAAAGTTAAAATTAAGCAAAAATTAGTCAATAAAAAATTAGTACTAGATGGCGAAATTAAAGTAAATTCAGATATTACAATATTTGAAAATGAATCGGTTAAAAAATTATCAAAAAATAGTTTGTTTTCGCAAGTTAAAGACAAGATTTTTTCAAGTGAAAAAACTACTTTCGGATCAATAAATATTGAATTTTCAATTTTAGATGATGAGTTAAATATTAAATCACTAGTTGCTAATAATTTTAAAATTGGCGTTACCGCCAAAGGCAAAATTAATTTAAAAAATCAGGCCATGGAAATCAGGGGAATGATAGTTCCCGGTTATATTATTAATAGTTTATTTGGGCTTGGTAAAATTCCAATTTTAGGTACGGTGATTAGTGGATTGCTTACTGGGGGTGAGGGCGGTGGCATATTTAGCGTGCGTTATGAATATATTAAAAAAGCTGGCGAAAAAGAGGGGAATTTTTCGACCAACAAAGTCTCGGCATTCGTACCTTCATCAATTACTAATTTATTTGAATAGCACCATTCTCACTCTTAATTAATTCGTTTTTTTTGCACTTAAAGTTAAGAGTGTAATAAAAATTTATTAAATTTTGTGAATATGGTCGTGATTATGCGAATAAAAAGCAATTTCCGAATTGCTTTTTAACTGCGCAGAATTGTTGAGAAGAGATAAATATTCAGGATGCTGATGAATATCTTCGGGTTTTCCGTGGCAACAAACATGACGATTTATGCAATAAACCATATCAGTTTTTTGCATTACCAAATGCAAATCATGCGAAATTAATAAAATGCCACAATTCGTTGATATTCTAAGTTCTTCAAGTATTTTATAAAACTCATTTATCGCAGAAATATCCATGAATTGCGTTGGTTCGTCTAAAATTAAAATATCATTATTTCCGCAAACCGCTTGCAAAAATAAAATTTTTTGAAGTTGTCCGCCCGAAATCTCATGAATTTGATTATTCAAAATATTTTCAATTTTCAATCTTTTGCACCAAGATTGAAGATTTTCATCTAAATCATTATCGTTAACAAGTTTAATAAAATCCATAACGCTCATCGGAATGGTTTTATCGACTTGAATTTTTTGAGGCATATGCCCAATTTTAATATTTTTTTGTTTAATAATTTTCCCGCTTGAAGCCTTTAGCGCACCAATAATAATGCGGGCTAGAGTGGTTTTGCCACCGCCATTAATTCCGATTAAAGTTTTAATTTTACCTTTTTCTAAAGTTAGCGAAATATTTTCTAGAATCTTTTTGCCATCGATGGTTAGGCTGATATTTTTAAGATCTAGCAAGATATTATGAGTTTGATTTTTCTCTTCAATTTTATGCATAAATTTTTTATTTTTTTACTAACATTTTGAAGAATTAATTAACTATATCAACTTTTATTGTAATTTTTAACGCGTAGGTTGAGCTGAAGTATTGCTTGGCGTCGTCGCTTGTGAATTTACAACTGGCGCACTTGGAGAGTTTGTAACGGGCACTGTGCCGGAGTTTGAAGGTTGAACTTGATAAGTAGAACTGGCATTTGAGCCTCCTAAATTTTGATAATTTTTTGTTGCCTGTTCGTTTTTTAATTTTTGATTTAAATTCTCAATTTCTTTTATGACACTTCTTTCTTTTTGGGCTTGATATTTCTTGCGCGCCTCTTCTTTGCGAGATTTTATGCGCTCTTCGCGCAATCTTTTTTGCTCTTCGCGCCATAAGTTTAAAGAATTTTCTCTTACTTTATTAGAATTTTTCGCTTTAATATCAGCAAGTTCTTGTGCGCTAAAATTTTTGCCATCGGAATTTTTTTTATAAACCATTTCTTGATCTTTTTCACCTTCAACTTTTTGAGTATCTGGGTCAGTGTCATCGCTCTCATCTGAATCTTCATCATCTTCATCTTCATCTTCATCCTCCTCCTCATCATCTAAATCTTTCTCAACTTTTACAGGAGGATTTTTTGGAATTAAACGAATTTCAATTTCATTATCTTTTTTAATGGTTTTGGCTTCGTATGTTTTTGAATTTGTTGAAGAAATTTCTTGCGCAAAAGGCGACTTTATTAATAATAAATTTATTAAAAATATGTTAAAAAATATGTTTAATTTCATCGTTAAAAAAATTATCTTCGTTCTTCTCGGCGCATTTCTCTAGCTTGAGAAGGTTGTCGATTTTCTTGCGAGCCTTGATTTAATTCAGGCGCTTTTGGTGCGCGATTATCCATCTGCTCTCTTCTTTCATTTCTGTTTTCACTTCTAACTTCTTCTCTTCTTTCATTTCTATTTTCACTTCTAACTTCTTCTCTTCTTTCATTTCTATTTTCACTTCTAACTTCTTCTCTTCTTTCATTTCTATTATTAGAACGATTTTCTCTTCTTTCTTTTGATTCGTCGCGTCTTTTTTGAATTTTTTGTTGAATTTCCTCTAATCTATTTTGTCTTTTCTCTTTATTTTCACGAAGTTTTTCTTCGAAGCGTGAGTTTTTTTGATTTTGGGGATTCGATTCTAAAGGTTCTTGAGCCATTGAAGCGCTTGATAAAAGACCTAAAATTAAATTTATGATTATAAAATATTTTTTCATGACGATGAATAATTGCTTAAATTTTTTTCGAGCTTAAAAATTTTTTTTTTCAAACTCAAATAAATAAGCGAAAAAATCTAGCATAATCTAATTTATGTTTTATTTCAAAAACCCCGAGACAACTTAAAATAAAAGAAAGTTAATATTAATTTGACAATAAAAATAAAATTCATATAAATTTTTTTTATTATTAAAATATAAATTAATTATGCTTAACGAAATTGTGCGTGAAGAGCCTCCTTCTGAATCTCAAGAACTTAATATTACAGAAATATTTTATGTTTATTCTAATCAATCTTCAGGCAATAGAGATCATTTTCAAAATAGTTTAACCACAATTATTGAAAGCAATGAAACAGAACTTAATAAACCACCCGCCAATCAAAAACTAACTCACTTAACAGAAGCTCTTAAAAATATTAAACAACATGACCTCTCTTTTGAATCAACTAATCCAGGCACATCAACAGCAGTCAGAGATTCAATTAATAATACTCTGCAATGTTATAAACAATATTTTTTAACTAAATTTTCTGATGATGGAGATCGTAAGAATTGTGATAAAGATGTTCAAAATATTCTTTCTAACTTTAATGATACTAGTGGCAATCCTGATGATACGACTCCAAATCTATTAAAGAGCCTAACTGATCGTGATAGCGATAAGCAAGCTCTTGAAAGGCTGGCACAAGTTCTAAATAATTACTTAGCAGGATTGGTAATAAAAACCGAATCAAAAATAAATAATAACGCTAGGCTCGAAGACCAAAAAGATAATGTCGATAAAATTAAAAATATTTTAGCAGTTTTTCCTGGTGGCGTTAATTCATTTGGCATGAATCAAGTTCAGTTTGCTTGTATCGGTGGAAGTGCACAAAGAGTTGAGGAAGCAATTTCAGCATTATACGATTCATCGCTAGAAGCAAAGTCTATGCAATCTGCTATCGATATCTTTTCTGCACAAATAGCCTCAAAAGTAGAGGAGGGTTCACAGGTTCATATAAAACCTTGTGCATGGGGGGCTTTGATGCTCGATACAAGTAAGGTTGCTAAAAAAGATGTTCATTATGCTATACCACAAAAAGACATAACATTAAGAAGAATGTTAGAATTTTGTTATAATCTTGCCAAACAAGTTAAAAAGGAAATTGAAGACCCAATTAAACACTTAATTAAGGACTATCAATTTCTCACAAAAGAAGAGCCAATAGATTTTAGTAAAATTAATACATTTACAAAGCGAGCCAAAGGCCTTGGTTTTAATATAAAAATAGATGATATTTTAGCTCAAGACGAGAATGGCAACAAATACGAATCTAATCTTGAAGATGGGAGCGTAGAAAAAAAATCACATTTATTATCTTTGGGTGAATTAAAAGAAAAATATTCAACAACAATACCATCAGAAAAATTTCAAAAAGAATTATCAAAAATTGAAAAACCAGAATTTGATTATCTAAAGCATCTTCTAGATCCAAAAAAATTATTTAAAGATAACTCAGAATCGGGAGATGAATCTTTAAGGCTTGATGTTAAAAAAATTAAAAATCTAGTAGATTTATTTCCCGCTAAAGGAGATAGCCAACTCAGTGAAGAAGCAAAAAACGCGCAAAAAAGTAAAATGCTTGCGGGCCTAAATATTTTAAGAAATATTTTAGATGATTATAAGACAAACGATAACAATTATTTTTATTTCTTAAAATTTGATAAAAAATTTAAAGAAAAAACTGGGGAAAGTTTTGAAGATTTTTTTTACACTAAAGAAAATTCATTAAATCGTTTCTCTAATTTTTTTGGAAAAAAAAATGAACCAAGAAAAATTAAAGATGAATTTATACAAGAAAAGCCAATATTAGATACGATAATGAGTAGAATAAAGTACAAAGAACAATCATTATACAAAAATCTTGGTAGAGAAAATTCGGCAATATTAAAGAGGCAAGTCCTAAAAGAACTCTTTTCAATAGAAGAGCTCGCTACGGAAAAAGAAAAATTAAAAAAAAGTAAACAATTATTAACTCCCACAACATTATTATCTTCCACAAGAATATTCCCTCACAATATTCTAAATGTAAAAAATGGTTCTGGAGAAAATTTAGCTGAAATTTTATATCAATTTAGCGAAGAAATTTTTGAAATAGCCCTTGACAGTGAACCAAAATTTCTTGACAAAATTATGAAAAAAGGTAGTAAAAATACCTCTCTTCTTCAAAAAATAGCTTTAAAAAATGATAAAGAATTATTATTGAAGATTTTAAAAAAATATCAAGAAACTCATATTAATGCAGTTGATATTAGCGCCTCAAGGGCCTTAAGCGACATTATTTTTACGCAAGATTTATTGCATTATAGTGCATCGGTAAATAATGCAGATCTCTTAAAAGCAATTATCCCAATGTTGGGTAATGAAGAAAAATCAGTTTTAGCAAAAAAATATTTTAGTAAAAAAGAAACAATCTTAATTCAAGCTTGCGAAAAGGGTCATACCGCAAGCGTCCAAGTTTTGATTGATGCAGGAGCTGATTTGAATCAGGCCAACATAGATAGAGCGACCCCTCTTCATTTTGCTTGTAAAAATGGTAATATCGAAATCGTTCAAGCTCTGATTGCAAAAAGAGCTGATTTGAATCTAGCCGACAATGATCGAAGAACTCCTCTTTTTATAGCTTGCTATAGTGGTCATCTCCCGGTTGTTGAAGAATTGATTAAAGCAGGAGCTGATTTAAATGAGGCCAAAAAAAATGAATTAACCCCTCTTTATATAGCTTGCCAAAAAGGTTATATCCCGATCGTTCAAGCTTTGATTGCAGGAGGATCTGATGTAGATAAAGCCGCATCAGATGGATCGACCCCATTTCATGTTGCTTGCGAAAGTGGTAATATCGAAATCGTTAAAGCTTTAATTGAAGGAAGAGCTGATTTAGTAAATAAAGCACGCACAAAAGATGGATCGACCCCTCTTCATTTGGCTTGTAAAAAAAATGGTAATATCGAAATCTTTCAAGCTTTGATTGATGCAGGAGCTAAGTGGGATCAGGCCAACAATGATGGAGTGACCCCACTTCATCTTGCTTGCGAAAGTGGTAATATCGAAATCGTTAAAGCTTTGATTGCAGGAGGATCTGATGGACATAAAGTTGATGTAAATAAAGCCCGCACATCAGATGGAATGACCCCTCTTCATTTTGCTTGTAAAAATGGTAATATCAAAATCGTTCAAGCTTTGATTGATGCCGGAGCTGAGTTGGATAAGGCCAACACAGTTGGAGATACCCCACTTCATGTTGCTTGCGAAAGTGGTAATATCGAAATCGTTCAAGCTTTGATTTATGCGGGAGCTAAGTTGGATCAGGCCAACAAAGATGGAGTGACCCCTCTTCATATTGCCTGTGAAAAAGGTCATGTTTCAACCTTTAAAGCTTTGATTAAAGGAGATCTTGATGGAAATAAAGCTGATGTAAATGCCTGCGCAAACAATAATAAAACTACTCTTCATTTTGCTTGCACAGGTGGCAATATCAAAATCGTTCAAGCTTTGATTAAAGGAGATCTTGACGGAAATAAAGCTGATGTAAATGCCTTCACAACAGATGGAGTGACCCCCCTTCATATTGCTTGTGAAAATCGTCATGTTTTAACCGTTCAAGCTTTGATTAAAGGAGATCTTGACGGAAATAAAGCTGATGTAAATAAAGCCCGCACAATAGATGGAGCAACCCCTCTTTATTTGGCTTGTCAAAAAGGTTCTTTATTAGTCGTTGAAGAATTGATTAGAGCAAATGCTAATTTAGATCTATCCACAAGAGATATAGAGGCACCTATTTATACGGCTTGCAAAAATAATTTTCCTGAAGTCGCTAAAGCTTTATTTAAAGCCGGTGCGAATGTTGATTGTTTAAGACGAGATGGAGTAGTATATGGCTATCTTTGTAAAGAAAACTTGGAAAATGTCTCAGAAGAAATGAAAACATTAATTAAAGGATTTATTAATCCAGAAAAAATTAAAAGGAGAGATAAGAAATTAAGAAATGCCAGTAATGATGGGGTTTATGCAGGTATAGTTTTTGCAAACCAAGAAACTAGAAGAGCGGGTGGAGGGCGGTCTTATCGATAGTCAATAATTAAATTATTGCTAGAATAAAAAACAAGGCAAAATATTTAACCCTGATAATTTCTAGCTTTATTAATTAAAAGGAAATCAGCTAGAACGCATGCCATCATGGCTTCGCCAACTGGAACCCCACGAATTCCAACGCAAGGATCGTGGCGACCTTTAGTAATAATTTCGCAATTATTGCCATTAATATCGACAGTTTTTCGAGGAATTAAAATTGAGCTGGTGGGCTTCACTGCAAAGCGAACTACCAAATCTTGTCCCGAAGAAATTCCGCCAATCACTCCACCAGAATTATTTGAAGAGAATTTAATTTTGCCATTTTCGTTAAACATTTCATCGGCAACTTGAGAGCCTCTAAGCTCCGCACTCGCCATACCAAAACCAATTTCAACCCCTTTAACCGCATTAATCGACATCATGGCGCTGGCGAGTCGCGCATCTAATTTATCATAGATTGGTTCTCCCAAACCAATTGGCACATTACGCGCAACTATTTCAACAATTGCTCCGACCGAATCGCCTTTTTTGCGAATATCGAGCAAGTAATCGCTGAATTCGCCGACGGCTTTTTTGTCAGGACAAAATAATTCATTATTATTAATTTCGTTGAAATCAATCGAATTATAATCAATTTTTTTCTCGCCAATTTGTGAAATATAACCAAAAATTTCAATGTTATTTTTCTCAGTAATTTTTCGTGCGATCGCTCCCGCGCCAACGCGCATTGCGGTTTCACGCGCCGAAGAACGGCCACCGCCACGATAATCACGAATGCCATATTTTTTGAAATAAGTGTAATCGGCGTGAGAAGGGCGAAATTTATCTTTTATATCGCCATAATCTTGTG
>Ga0209596_1002191_pt1 | contig 16177 bp, 26 predicted proteins | sample M_130807_MF_Meta_FD_187314 | JGI IMG/M metagenome (GOLD analysis project Ga0209596, IMG submission 187314) | Freshwater microbial communities from Lake Montjoie, Canada to study carbon cycling - M_130807_MF_MetaG (SPAdes) (version 2) | ecosystem: Environmental > Aquatic > Freshwater > Lake... | reverse complement strand
TGAAGGATTAATATGACATAAACCAGTAAAGGTAGGTGTACCACCATCCATAAATAAATTTGGTATAGAATTAAATAAACCACCATCTAAAATAGAATTAGTATAACATTGAGGAATAGGTTTTGGTGGTTCACAACATATTTTCTTTGAATTCCAACTAAATGATCCTAAATTACATATACCTTTTATAGTTGAATAACTTTGTATAATTTTTGCTTTATTATCTTTAACACCTAAATTGACATATCCTTTTCCTGGAATATATCGTCTTAACATCTTATAAAATATGTGGAAACTTATTTTAGTAGTAGTAGCAATAATTCTTTTATTTTGGAGTTCTCAAGAACATATGACAAATGCAGATTTAATTTCTACATTAAAGACATTTGGATCTGAAGGAACTAAAAAACCTTCTAAACCTTATGCTTCTGAAGCACCTATAATGGGTCCAAAAGCTCCAAAAGTTGAACCTGCTCCTCCTAAAACTAATAAGAATGGAGATTCAGGATCAAATATATATCCTGATATTTATGGTCCTGAATATCAAGGTCCTCCTGGAGCAAAACATTCATCTAGTAAACATAATAATACAACTGGTAAACATCAATCCGATGATACTTCCGATGATACTTATCAATTTAATCCTGATTTAAAAAAAGCATTTCCAACTGAAGGACCTCCTCAACCCTTTTTAACAGATTTCTCTAAGTTTCATTAAATAAAGATGTTCCCACTAAATAATTTTGGTGGAAGTTGTTGGATTAATGCATGTCTTCAATTAATATTTAGAATACCTGAATTACAACAAAGATATTCAAATAATGAGTTTGATAAAGATAATGTGTTTGACCAATGTCTTTATCAACTTTGGAATTCTAAAGGTTCAGTTGGATTAAATGAATTATTTGAAGCGATTAGAGTATCACAAAAAGATGATTCAAATATGCCTGCAGGAAGAGGAACAGGTGATTCACATGAACTTTTTACTTTTTTATGTGATAAAATACCTTTTCTTGATAACCTTTGTAGATTTAAAGTAGCACACTCCATAAAATGTAAAAACTGCGATTTTAATTCTTTAAAAGAAGATTCTGTTATTGAATTTGAAGTAACACCTTTAAATAATAATCTTTCTTTAACTCATTGTATTGCTGAAATTGTAAAAACTCTTGTAATAGATGATTGGAAATGTGAAAAATGTTCTAATAAAGGATGTGAAAAACAACAGCTTATTGGTTCATTCCCTAAAATAATGCTTTTTCATAAAGATTCTGTTCCTGGTAGTATTGAATATCCAAGTATTCTAAGCTTAAATAAAAAAGAATATGCTTTGATAGGTGTAACTTGTTGGAATGGTGGACATTGGTGGTCTTATGGTCGAAATCCTCCTCCAGGATCATCATGGTTTACCTTGGATGATACAAGAATTATAGAACATGGTCCTAAACAATTTCCTATTAGTTCGAATATGCGACTCTTAATTTATTATCGCCTAGAAAATTAACAAGGAAGGATGATAGATTCTGGAACAATGATTTTAATAGGAATAGTTGGCGTTGTTGTTTTAGGGTTATTTGTTTTTATTTCAACTCAAAGTATTATTAGTGTATTAGTTATATTTGTTTTAGGATATATTTTGTATCAAGTTTTTATAAAATTAGGATATTTAAAAGTTGATATAAAAGATGGCGGTCTTGATATAGGTTTATTTGAAAAAACACCTGTTCCTGCCCCTTCTGTTCCTGTAATGACAGCAAAAAATATTCAAAAACCTGAAGTGTTTTATGTAAGTGGTAATGATTATACATATGATGAAGCGGCAGCAGTATGTGCCGCATATGATTCAGAATTAGCTAGTTACGACCAAATTCAAACTGCTTATTCTACTGGCGCAGAATGGTGTGGTTATGGATGGTCTCAAGGTGGAATGGCTTTATTTCCTACACAAGATGCTACATGGAAAGCTTTACAAATGGAAGCAAATGAATCTCAAAGAACAGGATGTGGTCGTCCTGGTGTAAATGGTGGTTATTTCGATCCATCCACTAAATTTGGAGTAAATTGTTTTGGTGTAAAACCTTCAAATACAAATATTAAATTACCTTTACCTTTACCTGGAACAGATACAAATGAATTTCAAAAGATGGTGAATAAATTCAAATCTATGATAAAGAAGATGAATGTATCTCCATTTAATAGAGATGGTTGGTCTGAATGGAATTTACAATCACATGGCGTTCCTACAGAAATTAAAAAAAGTAATTAAGTAAATGAATAATTATTCTTTAGATAGTCCTATAACTCGTAAAGTTTATGTTCCTGGCGAGAATGAAATTCCATTCGCTCCAGTAATACAACCTAAAATTTCAAGTGAAACTGATCAAACGCATCGTAAAATGAATTGGTTATTTCATAAACCTCAAGCATTTTTTCCTCGTCCGCCTATTTCAGCAAGAATTAAAAAGGAAAAGTAATAACAAAGATGGTAGAACTTGCTTTATTAATTGGATTAGGGGCAGTTGGATATTTAGTTGCTAAAAATGATGAAAAACCTGTAGAGAATTTTGTAAGTGGTGAATTACAAGGTCGTCCTACAGAAGAACATATAGATCATATCATTCATACACAAGAATCTAAAGGTCATTCAAATGAAGTTCCATTTTTTGGAGCAAATCAAACTCAATCTATGTATTCAGGGGCAACAAATCATGTTTTAGATATGCATACAGGAGCAGGTAAAGAATATCATCAAAAAACCGAGGTGAGATCATTTTTTGACGCTAAACCTGGAACAGGTAATCCATTTGGTAATCAAATAGAAACTGATTTTATGCAATCGCGTATGGTTACAGGACAGAATATGAAAAATGTTTTTCCTATAGACCAAGTTCAAGTTGGTCCTGGTGTAAATGATGGTTATACAAATATTCCTAAAGGTGGATTTCAACAAGATGGTATGCGTGAATATGCTCTTCCTAGAACAACAGACGAATTAAGAGTTGTTACAAATCCTAAACTAACATATGAACCTCCTATGGTTAGAGGTGCTAATAATGTAACCGTTCCTGGTATTCAAGCAGATGTAAAGAAAAATAGACCTGATAGATTTGGATTATTGGGTATGGATAGAGCAAATACGGCAGTTGGAGCGCAGACAGCTCCTAAATTATATGCTGAACAACCTATGAAATCACAAGCTCGTGAAACTACATCTGTAGATTACATGGGTTCAGGTAATGCTAATGCTGGTGTAATGGAATCTTATATTCGTGCATTTACAGAACCTTTTCAAGAATTTATGAAATTAACAGCAGAAGGAAGACCGAATGGTATGGGTCCTAATAATAGCGGATTTTCAGTTGGTGCTGATATGTATTCTACTCAAACAAAGAAAGATGAAGATGTTTTAGCGGATGCTTCTAGATTTAATTCAGGTATGGTAGCTACAAGTAAGAGTGCTCAACATATGGGTTCTTATAGATATAATGAACCTTTACAACAAGATGTTAATGTCCAACGTAATGAACCTTCTCTATTAAATGCTTTCCATCAAAATCCATATTCACAGAAACTCACATCTATTTAATAATGGATCTTATTAGAGAACATTTAATTTACAAAGATATTCCAATACATATATGTTTTAGTAAATTAAAATCTATAGAGCAATATGAATGCATACGTCTTTTATTCGCAACACGAACAAAAGATGTATTTATATGTAAACATGGATGTATAAATCCTTATATTGAAAAATTATTGGAAGATTTAAAATTTCAAGAAGAGAAATGTTTAGAATTTATAAGTTGAGTAGGAAATGTAAAACCACCACTATGTTGAAGGCCATTTACATGTGCTCCTCCAGCAAAATCTTGACCAACATTTAAAGGTGGTAAATTTGGAGCAGTAGCAGTAGCAGTAGCAGGAGCAGGATCAGTAGGAGCAGGAGCAGGATCAGCAGGAGCAGGAGCAGGATCAGCAGGAGCAGGAGCAGGATCAGCAGGAGCAGGAGCAGGAGAAACACCGCCACCACTTAGAGGATAAATTTTTTCAGCAGCATACATTGCCGCAAATCCAAGAACTGCTGCTGTTATAATAGAAAAACCATAAATCATTGTGTTAGAAGAAGACATCCTAATTTCTTATTCTTTATTAATATGTTTCATTTAATTGAAGATAACGTATCAAAAATTGAAAATAGTCTTTTAGGAGCAAAACATTTTGCTCAATCTATTTTTTCACAATGGTTTAATGTTGTTATTTTAATATTAGTTATTTGTTCATTTGGATATTTTTTATGGTCTAAAAAAGATACTGAACCAAAACAAGAATTAACAAAGATTCCATTTGAACCAAGAACATGGAATAATGCCGTAAAAAATGTTCCTATAGTAGATTATGGACAAACTCCTCAAATTGAAATTGGAGATGGTATACAAGGATATTCCCTTAAAGGAAGCGAAGCAACTTTTTAGCGAGTTAAAATCTCAAGAATCCAAAGAAGATAATTATATACCTAAAATTAAAAGGAAAGTTAAAATAACTATTCCTGTTCCAAAATAAATGAGTTCAGCAAGATATACAGCAAGATTAAGAGTTATAGCAGAAGCACAAAGTAAAAAAGTTCAAATAACTAATAGACAAGGTATAACAAATAAACTTATTTCTGCTATTGGATGTAGTCCAAATTATACACCTATAAAATTTACTCAAGTTAAATGTTGTAGTTTTACTCCTCCACCTCCTCAATGTTATACTAATTCTATTTTAGATGGTGGTTTATCTAACTCTATACCAAATTTATTTATGGATGGTGGTACACCTACCTTTACTGGTTTATGTCATATTAATCCTTCAGTTTGTTATAATTCTAATTTAGATGGTGGGCTATATAACTCTATTCCAAATTTATTTATGGATGGTGGTAATCCTAATTTAATTGGTTTATGTCATATTAATCCTACTGAATGTTATACTAATCCTTTATTAAATGGTGGAATAACTAATTCTATTCCAACCTTACACATGGATGGTGGTAATCCTAATTTAATTGGTTTATGTCATATTAATCCTTCTGAATGTTATACTAATCCTTTATTAAATGGTGGATTAACTAATTCTATTCCAACCTTACACATGGATGGTGGTAATCCTAATTTAATTGGATTATGTCATATTAATCCTAATCTATAATATGTTATAATAACCCTCTATTAAATGGTGGTATAAATTCACAAATACCTTTAGTTTTTGTAGATGCAGATGAATTAGGAGTCAATCATATATGTAGTATTGATGGTGGACATAATTAAATAAGTTATAATAAATAATGTTATCTTTGAAGTGGATTTTTGTAGGTGTTCTTACAGGATTTTTAATTGTTTCTGTTTTTATTCCTCCTGCACGTAAGGATATGCATTTACCTACGCCAGGTGATAAAGATACTTATTTTACTGGTAAAGGATGTGTTAAATTTAAAACAGAAGAAGTTCCTTGTACAAAAGAAGCGACCTCTCTTAATTTAGTCGCATCTGAAAATAAATGATACTTGTAAAAATTATTAAGGTTCTTAAAGATGAAAAAAATATACCTTTCTTTTCATTTTTTATAGGATTGGGTGTAGTTGTTATGTTATTTCATAAACCGTTTGTAACAAAAACTACATTGTCTATGCCTTTAGGTGAAGTTCAAAAGCAAATAGTTAAGATTGATAATAAATGTTTTAGATATATTGCGGAAGATGTTCGATGTTAAATACTATAAGATAAATAAAGATGGACGGTGCAACTGATTTAAGTGAACTTCTTGGAAATGCTCCAGTTCAATCTCCTTCATTCGCACCGATGGTTACAGGCGGAGGAGATCCTTTTATTGCCCCTGTTGTAAATAATCATAAACCTGCTGCCACCTTACAAAGTAATTCTCATATGTTTCATACAGCTAAAATGGCAGTAAAAAATTTTATGGGTTATTTAGGATTTTTTCTTGCAGCAATCTTAATTTCTCTTTCTACTCCTCGTTCTCTAATTTTACAATACATTCCCAATACTTTTAATTCGGCAGGCTCACCTACTTATATGGGAGCAGCTATTCTAGGTGGTGTTGCGGTATTTTTAGCGTATATAATTGGAACACTCGGAAGTGCTTTGTTTTGATTCTTCAGTTGAATAAACAACTTTCAAAAGTCCCCAAGTTTTCATACATTTTATAAGAAACTTTTCACAATCAGCACAAGGTTTTGAATTTCTATATTCTCCTTGTCTATTAACTCGAACTACTTCTAATGTACATCCATGTAGTTGTGAAAGATCCCCAAGAAGTTTCACAACTGCACGTTCGGCATGTAATGAATAATCTGACCATCCACAACCACGATCACGCGTACCAATAGTATTGCGAGCAGTTGCGATTACCTTTCCACGCCGTCGAATTGTTGCCCAATGTAGTTGAGTATTGTGAAAATCTTTACGCTCCATAATACAAGTTTAAAAACGGATAAAGAATTCGTTTTTCAATAATAGAATATGTGGGACGAACATAGACGACCTAGTGATTATAAGACAGATCCAATAGTAAGGATTCATCCAAGAATTATAGTTGGAGCAGGAAATCAATTAACTGTTAAAAATATGGAAAAGTATGATATTCAATATGTTGTGAATTGTGCATTTGATGAATTTTCACCTTCATGGTTTAGAATTATTTATCCATATAATTATTGCTGTATTGAAGCTTACGATAATGAAAATTCAGATATTACAGATTGGTATAAATTATTTGAAACATATATGAACACATATATGCAGGAACATAATGGAACAATCTTTGTTCATTGTCAATTAGGAATGAATCGTAGCGCTTTTCTTTCTTTGATGTATGTATGTTTGAAATTTGATTACGATCTAGAATCTACTATTAAAACGATGGTTATAAATCGTCCGTGTGTATTTATGAATATCGAATATAGAAAACAAGTTGTTACGTATATAGAAAAACATAAGAGTAATAAATAATGGCAGACCTTTCAAAAAATTCATTATGGGGAAATATAAATGCTAAATCTTCAAATGTAGATACAAATATTACAGGTCCTTCTTATAGTTATTCAGATCATATTCCTACACCTGATAGTTTAGGTGTTGGTTCAGATGGAACTTTTAGTCAATTAGGTAGAAATTCTTCTGCTATAGTTAGATATGTTGATGATTTAATTGATGGCGATCCATTAGGCAATCAATTTTTTGTTAATACTGGTGGAACATGTAATGCTCCTGATGGTTCAGTTCAACCAAGATATAATTATGTAAATAATGTTTCTTCTGGATTAATTACTGGTATTTTAGAAGATATTGGTGGATTAAATCCACTTTACTTATTTAATTCTCTTATATCTGATGGAACACCTTCATGTGAATGTTATACATGCCAAACTTCTGATGGATCGCAAAGTTATTTTTTAAATACTGATTTAACTCCTGATTTTAATACATCTTTGTGTACGAAAGTTGATCCTTCTGTATGTGCTGGCAAAGAATCTTTTACGAATAAAACTGAATCTAATTTACCTGTTTTTATTGCTTTAGGGTTATTAGGGATTTTAATAGTTTTAAGGAAGAACTAATTAAAATGGATTCTAATATTTTTAGATTAAAGAAATCTCGTGAAACTGCTCGAACTAAATCTAATGATATAGTTTCAGGAACTCTTGATTCAATTCATAAAAATATAGTTTCTTCTTTTAATAATTCTTTATGTGAAGAAGAACTATTGAAAAAACAAAAAGAAATTGAAGAAGAACTTGAAAGAATTTCATCTACAACAGAAGAAATTATTAATACTACAAAACTACAAGAAGAATTAAAATCTATTAAAAAATTACTACAAACCGAAAATCCTTTAATAGATTACTATACGCAGAATGCTGATGTATTTTTAAAATATTATGATTCCACAGAAAAACAACAAAATTTATCAATTACTCCTGCTGATCAAAATACATTTGTAAAATTCTTGAATCCACAAAATTTTATCGCACAACCAAAAATATCTAAAAAACAGTTACTTGATGAATTTACAACAAGACTTAAATTAAATTTTTCTAATGAACCTGAACAAAAATCTTTGACTACAGAGCATTGTGATAGATGTAATATTGCAAGAGAAGAATTGTCTGAAGAAGGTATTTTAGTTTGTCCTACATGTGGTTCAGAAGAAAACATGCTTGTTGTTAGTGATTATCCTAGTTTTAGAGATACACCAAAAGAAAGAAATAATTATGCTTATAAAAAAATTAATCATTTAAATGAAATTCTGAATCAATTTCAAGCTAAAGAATCTACTTTAATTCCAGATGAAGTTATGAATGAAGTTATTATGGAAGTTAAAAAACGAAGAATTGTTAATATTGCAGAATTATGTGAAAAAGATATAAGAGAGATTTTAAAGAAGCTGAATAAATCTAAGTATTACGAGCATGCCGCCCATATCTTATCAAGACTTAATGGAAATCCACCACCAACAATTACACCAGCCATTGAAGAAAAGATCAGAACTATGTTTCAAGAAATACAAGCACCATTCTTATTATATTGTCCTGATGAGCGCACTAATTTTCTTTCTTATTCATATATACTTTTTAAATTCTTTGAATTGTTGGAATTAGATGAATACAAGGTATATTTCCCTCTGCTAAAATCTCGTGATAGATTAATTGCTCATGACCAAATATGGAAAAAAATTTGTGATTATTTGAGATGGGAGTTTATTCAGAGTGTTTAATTAACTGAGTTTCACATCTTTCAGAGCAGAAGAAATTAACACTTCTTTATCATCTACAAAATAATAAATAATACGTTCTTCTGAACCTGAAAATTCAGGATCAGTTGCGGAAGTAATTAGGGCAATATGTTTATTCGTAATAAAGATTACTTTTCCATTTAGTTTGTATTTGGAATTCTCTTCAATCTGAGAATAACTGAGGCCTTGACTTGTTTTTTCCATCTCTTGCTATACGATTACAAACGTTCATTAATTGAGAATCCGTTTTCAATTAGTTCCATTGACGAACTCTACAATCGTCCTTGTGTTTAGGATTTCGTTGTTCGGCTACTGCCTTACTCAAAGAAGGATTTACGCGACTAGGAAGAGTGAATCCAAGATCAGGGATTGAACCTTTAGGACACCAAAACGTTCCACCGTTGCCTGTATGATAGTTTGATACACTTCTGAGGACATTTGCCACTGTGTTAGGATTACTTTTGCTGCTCATCTTATCTACTTAAATACAATTAAAATTTGAATCCGTTTTTCAGTTAAAACTATGTCTCATTCCAGAAATTATACATAGACAACAACAACAGAATAAAACAGAGATAATAATAAACGTAATAAATATTTCTGTTGGACCCATTTGTTCATTAGAGGACGAAGCATTTGCTATTCCTCTAAGGTTGAATGTATTATTTAAGAACATACAACAGGTTAAAAATAATTTGTTTAATTCGTTTTTAATTGCGGAATAAGTATTTATGTGTTAGTAAGTGAACAACAGAAAATACTGCAGAATGGACTAGAAGAACAGTTTGTTGAGATCCACCAGGAGGTAAAGTGAGGACGACGCCAGGTACTAGAAGATAGAAAGTTAACGCAGTAACTAAAAGATATGCCCACATTTTTATATTTTATCTACGAGATTTTTTTCTATGCGTTCGTTTTCTTTTTCCCATTATTAATCTAACTCTAATAATTCTTCTTGAGAATATGTGCCTTGTGTTCTATATTTATAAATTCCGAAATAACAACATATACTTATGAGTATAAATATTACACAAGTTGTAACTAATGTAGTTATATCTTTATCCATTATTTAGACGTAGGTGTTTGTCCGTAAACTTTTCCTCTTTCACATCCACCAGGAGGACAATTAGGAACACAATTATCAACACTAGCATTCGTAGGAAGATGGGATACAGGGCATCCAGCACCATGATTTCCAAATTTTTCACGAATCTGGGTCCAATAATACCACATTACTAATGAGGACGCACCTGCGAATAATAGAGAATGAACGACTAAAGAAGTTCTAAATGATGATTTAGGAGGAAGTCTTAGTAATACACCAGGAACAAACGCATAAAATAATACTGCAGATAAAAGAAAACTTACAACATCCATTTATATTTACATAAACTTTTTCTTTGTTTGATTCTTCTTAGAAGTTTTAGTTTTTCCACGATTACGCATAGTAACTTTTCTTTTACGACCTCCTTTATCCATAATACAGGACATTCTTATAACTCACGTTGATTATTTTTACCTGGACATGATGAACATCCTTTTCCATCAGAAACTTTTATTTTAGCGTAATTTGTTACAATAAACATTATAATAGCTAGCGCACCTAAACCAATCCATAACCAATCCATTTTATTTTATTAGTAAGAGTTTTCATATTAGGAACTTTACATATGTAATGGGTATACCTTTTTATTTTGCTACATTAATTAAAACACATGGAGGAATAGTAAGATCTTTAAAGGGAAAACATCAAACTGATATTTTATGTTTTGATTTTAACTGTTTAATTCATAGATACTTAGATGAAAACAATCCGATTGAGTCTATCTTAAAAGCATTTCAAATGATTTTAAATGATTATTGTCAAGCAAAAATTATTTATGTTGCATTTGATGGATTAGTTCCATATGCTAAAATAGTTCAACAACGTTATCGTCGTATGTGTGAAAAAGAAGTTTCTGGGAATTTTGATAGAAATCAAATATCTCCAGGGACACCTTATATGCTTGAATTAGAACAATTTATGAAATCAAGATTTCCACAAGTAATTATATCAGGAACACAAGAACCAGGTGAAGGTGAACATAAAATTATTCAATTTCTTCAACATTCTCAAAAAAATAAAACAATAACTATTTATGGATTGGATGCTGATTTAATTTTAATTTGTCTTCAACATCATAAATTATCATTAGAGAATGGTATGTTTTTACTCAGAGAAAGTTCAGAAATGGGAGAAAAAGAAGAATTTGCTATTATGGATATATGGAAATTATTTGCAAAATTACCCATGGATATTTATCAATATATTGCTTTGTCTATAATGTGTTTTGGTAATGATTTTATGCCTAGTCTAGGTATTTTTTCATTAAGAGAAGATGGATATAATCGTGCATTACAATTTTATGAAAAATCTAAAAAACCAAATCTTTTGACAAATGAAGGAAGAAAGGTTTTTTTGAACTATGTTGCTTTGGAAGAACAAAGAATTTTAAAAGAAAGAATTTTATTACGTAAACGCCCAGAAGAAAAATATATTCTTGGAAAAGATAATCTTTTCAATAAAAGATATTATTTACATATTTTAGATGGTGTAATAAATTCGGAAAAGGTAGTTGAAGCGTATTGGAAAACATTTAATTGGACTTTAGAATATTTCACTAAAAGTTCACCACCAAATTGGGATTGGTATTATCCTTATTCAGATGCTCCTTTAATTACAGATATTGTTAAATTTCCTCAATCTTTAACCTTAGATAGAAAACCTTTGAATTTTTCAATAATAAATCAATTACAATTTATTTTGCCTAAATCTTCTTTAAGAAAGGCAAAAAAAGTAGTAAAGTTTCCTGATGAAACTTATACTCATACAAGAAATCCATGGATGAAAAAATTTGAGTGGGAAATGAAACCTAGAATTTCTTTACCATGGAATCCTACATGTTCCCTAACTTCAATTTCCCCCCTGAAAATCTAAATCCTACATTTGGTAAAGAACCTTTATATATTGAAGGTAATCCACCTGTAGCTTTTGGCAATACAGATCTTTGTTCGATATCAAATAAAACATCTGTTTCAGGAAAATTTAAAGAATCTATGTTTGTTTCTCTTAATGACCAATATTCATTATTAATTTTTTGTAATTCTTTTGAATGACCTATTCTAATTCTTCCTTCACCACTTAATTCACGAGACCAATTAGAAATTAAATAGTTAATATATGATTGGCGAAATCCTGATAATGTTGTATGAACACTGTTTGTTTTTATCTTTTCAAGACATTCAGCAACTGTTCTAATTAAAGGTTTATCTAATCTTTTATTTACTGTATTATGTGCTCTTGCAATAAAAACAAATAAATCATATTTACTTGAATTCCATAATGGAAATAATCCTTTATAAGTTTGAAAGATTGTTTTGAAATGTGATTGACAATATTGACATGTTATAGATTCAGTAAAATTATCCATAAACCTTATTAAAATTTGTTTATCTTCTACACTAGGTGTATCAGGATAATTTAATGAAATAGAATGTAAAGTCATCCATCCTAATGGACCCCAATATTTAGTCATCTTAATATTAAGGAGAAGAAACAAATCCAGCAACTATAGCGTTCTCTACAACATCTTTTTTAAGATCTGGAGGAATATTTTTCATTTTTAGTTCTTCTAATTTTTTATCAACTTCTTCAGGTTTTAAATCTTTAACTTTTGTAGGTCTTAAATTAAGTCTCATTGTAAATTTACGAGAACCTTTTTTACGTGGAGGAGCTTTTGCAGGATCTTTTACAGGAATAATTTTTTTTGTTTTTTTTAAGCTTGACTTTGGATATGTTTTAGTGTTTTTAGGTGTTTTTTTAGATTCTTCAGGAGCCTTTGTAATTTTAATCATCTTCTTATTTAAAAACGAATACAATAGATTTACGGATTAAACTTTTAATATTACTACCAATGGAGTGGAACGCAATCACAACATATTTTCAAAAAGATGGTGTATCTAAACTTGTAGAGCACCAGCTTGAATCTTTTGAAGATTTTATTCGTAATAAAATTCCTTTGATTGTTATTTCAACTGCTCCCATAGTTGTTTGGCATGAACAAGACCTTGAAACTAAAAAATATAAATACGAACTTCGTCTAACATTTGATAATGTTACTTATATGAAACCTAGAATTCAAGAAGCATCTGGAAGAATCAAACCTATGTTTCCTCAAGATGCTCGTGTTCGTAATTTTACATATTCCGCACAAATGTTTGTAGATGTAAAATTTACTGCTCGTGTATATCGTTCTCCTTTATTCTTAGAATATGATGAACATGTAAAAGTATTTGAAGGTGTTTCTCTCGGTAAAATTCCTGTTATGCTTGGATCATCTTTATGTATTATGAAAGATTATCCTTTATCAAAAGAAGAAATTGGAGAATGTCAATATGATCCATTTGGATACTTTATTATTCACGGTTCTGAAAGAACTATCTTATCACAAGAAAAAGTTGCTGATAATCGTATTATGATTTTCCATAATAAGAAAAATGGTGCTAAATTCACATATTCTGCTGAAATGAAATCTTTACATGAATCATTTACAACTCCACCTAAAAAACTTGAAATTCGGATGAGTTCAAAATTTAATGGATTTGGTTATCCTTTAACTATCTGTGTTCCACGATTTCGTGAAGATATTCCTTTGATTGTTATGTTTCGTGCTCTTGGTATGGAATGTGATGAAGATATTGTAAACTTAATTTGGGCAAAAGATACGGATGAAAAAATTATTAATTTACTTGCTGCTTCATTTAAAGAATCTGCGGATATTGGTATTTATACTCGAGATGATGCAATTAATTATCTAGTTCATCATTTACAATATGGAACAGCATCAGAAGATAAAAAGGGATATGTAAAATCTCTACTTGATTCTGAATATTTACCTCATGTAAAATTTGGTAATGATAAATCTCCTCGTGAAACTTTAGAAGCGCGCAAAGTTTATTTAACTGCGTTAATGATTCGTAAACTTATTATGACCGAACAAGGATATCAAAATATTGATGATCGTGACGCTTATCCAAATAAACGTATTGTAAGCACTGGATCATTGCTAACACATTTATTTCGTCAATTATTTCAAAAAGTATGTAAAGATATTCGTAGTAAATTCGTTCATGAAGTTAATAATGATAATTGGAAAAAAGGTATTGCTCGTCCATTAGAAATTCTGAATGTAAACAATTTATATAAAATCTTGAAAGTTTCTACAATTGAAGGTAAATTAAAACAAGCTTTGGCTACAGGTAATTTTACAGTTCAAGGTCTTGGAACAACTTCTACAATGTCTAATGCAACTAAAGTTGGTGTTTCTCAAGTTCTGAATAGGCTATCATATTCTGCTACAATTAGTCATTTACGACGAATTCAAACACCTGTTGAAAAATCAGGTAAGTTACTAGCACCTCGTAAATTACATGGAAGTTCATGGGGATATGTATGTCCTGTAGAAACACCTGAAGGTCATTCAGTTGGTATTGTTAAATCTATTTGTATGCTTTCAGCTATTAGTCAACATACACCTTCTCTTGTAATTCTTGATATTCTAAAATCCTTTATGGATATTGAATGGATTGAAAATATTAGTCAATCATTCAAAGGTTGTTCTATTATTGTCAATGGTGTTATTGTAGCTTATACTTCTAATCCTGTAAAAGTATTTAATGACCTAAAACAAGCAAAAAAGAATTTCAAATTACATCCTCATACAGGAATTACATGGAATATTCAACATGAAAATATTAGTATTGAATCTGATGGTGGAAGATTTGTTCGTCCTTTATTTCGAGTAGAAAAAGGTTCTTTGTTATCAGCGCCCAATTCAAAAGAATGGAATGAATGGGTTCGTTCATGTATTGAATTTGTTGATCCATGTGAAACTGAAACTATTCGTGTTGCTATGACTCCATCTGAAATTACTAAAATTCATACACATTGTGAAATTCATCCTACTATGATTTTAGGTCATATGGCAAGTAGTATTCCATTTAGTGATCATAATCAATCACCTCGTAATACTTATCAATCTGCTATGGGAAAACAAGCAATGGGTATCTTTGCTCGTAATTATGCGAAGCGTTTAGATAAAAATGGTTATATTCTTTGTAGTCCTATGCGTCCATTTGTAGAAACAAGAATGATGAATGTTTTGAAAACTCAAGATATGCCATCAGGTGATAATATTATGGTAGCTATTGGTATTTATGGTGGTTATAATCAAGAAGATTCAGTTATTTTGAATAAAGGTGCTATTAACCGAGGATTATTTCGAACTTTATATTATACAATCTATAAAGACGAAGAACATCGTAATATCGCTTCTGGTAAAGAAGAGAAATTCACAAAACCTCGTCGTGAAAATACAAGAGGATATAAATCTTCATCTTATTCTAGTGTTACAGATTCAGGTGTTCCAGTACTAAATTCTCTCATAAAAGAAAATGATATTGTTATTGGAAAAGTAACTTCAATTAAATCTGATCCTAATGGATATACTTATCGTGATTCTTCAACAACTCATAAAAATGCCGAAGAATGTCGTGTAGATGGTGTGTGGCAAGATAAAAATTCTGATGGATATCCATTTATTAAAGTTCGTGTTGTTTCTGAACGTATCCCTGAAATTGGTGATAAGTTTTCATCTAGACATGGACAAAAAGGAACTTGTGGTATTATTTTAGATGAAGAAGATATGCCTTTTACTGCTACTGGATTACGACCTGATTTGATAATGAATCCTCACGCTGTTCCTTCTCGTATGACTATTGCACAACTTATGGAAACTATGTATGGTAAAGTATGTTGTGAAAAAGGAGCTTTGGGTGATGGAACACCTTATTCACATTTGAAAGTTGATAATATTCGTGAACAATTACTTAGTTTAGGTATGCATCCTTATGGAAATGAAGTTTTGTATAATGGCCAAACTGGAGAAATGATGGAAGCTGAAATCTTTATGGGTCATACGTTCTATCAACGTCTAAAACATATGGTTAAAGATAAAACTCATTCTCGTGCTCGTGGTCCTATTGTGAGCTTAACTCGTCAACCTTGTGAAGGACGTAGTCGTGATGGTGGTTTGCGTGTAGGTGAAATGGAACGTGATTGTATGATTAGTCATGGTATTAGTATGTTTACGAAAGAGAGATTAATGGATGTCTCAGATCCATTCACAACAGGATTCTGTAAATCTTGTGGAACTTTAGCAGTAGTAAATCAAGTAGAAAATATTTATCAATGTGGTACATGTGGTGTCAAAACTCAATTTGAAATGAAAACTATTCCTTATGCTGTAAAATTATGGACACAAGAATTAGAAGCTATGCATAT
>Ga0209596_1002186_pt1 | contig 16198 bp, 10 predicted proteins | sample M_130807_MF_Meta_FD_187314 | JGI IMG/M metagenome (GOLD analysis project Ga0209596, IMG submission 187314) | Freshwater microbial communities from Lake Montjoie, Canada to study carbon cycling - M_130807_MF_MetaG (SPAdes) (version 2) | ecosystem: Environmental > Aquatic > Freshwater > Lake... | reverse complement strand
AACCGAACCAGCTACTGCACCAATTTTATCTCTATTTTGATTGAGTGGATTTAAAAAATTACGCATCAATTTAGAAACTGCATCTTTTGCCAACTTAGTGTCTGCATCAATACATACCACGTAATCAGCTTTAGACTGTTCAATACCATATTGCAAAGCAGTTGCCTTGCCTCCATTTACTTTTGTTAAAACACGAACAAATGAATTGTTCTCAAAGGCTTCTTTAACCTTACTATAGGTTTTATCAGTACTACCATCATCTATAAAAATAATTTCAAATGCCGGATAATCGCAGTGTAATAAATTATGTAAAGAAGATACTGCATTCACCTCTTCATTATATGCTGGCACGATGATGGAAACAAAAGGATGATCTAAAGTTTTCTCAATTTGTGTTAATGCTATTTTTCTTTTCTTCTCTAATAATGCCATGGCGCCAATAATTAGAATTCTTATTGTACTAAGAATTAAAAATATCATGAAAACAGCAAAGAAAAAGTTACCTCCCAAATAAGCCCCTTCTGCTAATATGTAATTCACTTGAAGCCAATAATATTCTTTCCCCTTAGGTGTAGGAGGCATTAGCTCGTCGGTTTTCTTCCCTAATAAATCCGCAACCGTTGTAAAAGAATATCCTTGTTGTCTAAAATACCTTATAATTTTTCCAGTTGCATTCACTGTATTTTCTCTGTTTCCACCTGCATCATGTAATAAAATAATACTTCCAGCAATAGAGGTATCTTCTGGATTACCGGTATTGATTTTTTTCTGATAATCTTTTACTACTCTATCAAAAATGGTATCATTTCTATAATCATTGATAGGAATTTGCCAATCTTCTGGATCAATACTTTCCCCAACAGTGATATAATTTTTTTGTCTGCTCAATGCAATAGGCGCTAATTCCTCATACTTCCCCGGCTCGCTATCTGCATTAAAAGGCGCCCTAAATAAAATGGTACTATGGCCTGTAATGCACTCTATTAATAACCTAGTTGCATCCATTTCAAGTGATGCTTGTAAATTACTCACTTTACTCATATCCGGATGAGTAAAAGTATGGTTCCCTATTTCATGTCCTTCACTATAAATTCTTTTAATCAGTGGGATATTATTTTCCGCTTGATACCCCACCACAAAAAAAACAGCAGGAACATGATAGAAGGCTAATGTATCTAATATTTGTTTGGTATACTTTGGGTCAGGGCCGTCATCAAATGTGAGTATTAATTTTTTCTTGGTAGTTGCCCCAAAGCGTCTTATCACATAAGTGGAAGGTAGCTTATCATAATATTCTTCACTTATTAACATTGAAAAAGAATCAACCTCACTTCTTATATAACCATCTTTAGGAGAAGCAATAATGTCTAGCACTTCGCCTTCTCCTACAAAATCGGGTGCACTACCTGCTTTAATTTCATTAAATTTAACAAAGTCAAATTTTCCAAGTGCTTTTTTAGTCATGGGTTTGTTATAGAACGACCATAACCTTACATCCTCTCCTCCCAACCTCCATAAAGCAGTGCCTGCTAAGTTCGTTTCAGTAGTAAATCTCAAAGTATTAAAATTTGTAGCTGCATCTACAAAATAAACCTGATGTAAATTATTTTCGCTATCATAATATGTATAATCTAAATTATAACTATCATTATCAAAATTAATTTTAGCCTCACTACTTTTTGCATTGGCAATAGCTTGCTGATATGTTACATCAGCTACGTTTAAAATTTTCTTATTTTTTGTTTTCCAATCATGCCCAAAAGCCGGTAACGCTAAAATAATTTTATTGGCAGGTACTTTAGCTACTATATCAAAAACAGCCGCTTCTATCCACTTTTGCGAACTATTAGGACCGGGCTTGGTTTCGGCATGATGTTGATCATATGCCATTAAAATTAAGTAATCATTGTATTTACTTAATGCACTAAAATTATAATCATTGTTAAAAGGAATAACATCTTGCGAAACTAAAAAATCTTGCGCATGTAATTGTTGATATAATAATTTTTGAAAATCTACTAAAGGCTTATCTGTATCAAGTGTCAATTCTTCAAAATCAATATTCACACCAACGAAATGATACTTCTTTAATACGCCTATTATGTCGTTTATTAACTTTTGTCTTTTAACAGGATTGGTTATGATTCTTCTAACTGTTTCGCCTCTAAAGAGCGTTTTATAGTTATTAGTTAGCAATGGCATAATTTTTACACCCGCGCTTTGCATTACTTTTAAAGCCTTTGGATCAATGGTATTATACAACTCATCAGTGTTCGGATCAATAAATAACCATTCAGGAATAACTAAATTAACATTTTGAATATTTCTTTGCAAAGAACTAAAAGATTGTGCAGCATCCCAATTCACATAAAAAGCTGCTCGTATTCCCAAACTATCACTAAAATATTTCGAATTCGATAAATTCAAAGGTGTATTGGATTGACCGCAGCCCTGCCCCTTTGCCCATTTATTCCCAATGGCTTTTTTAAAGCCCCTATATTCTCTTTCTAGTTTACTTTCTCTATAAGAAGATACAGAATCAGTCAATACTTTTTTGATAGCTGCCCCTTCCAAAGGAATACCAGGTTGATTTTTATTCATCAAGTATATACCTATAAAAACAATAGCAGCGAAGATGGGTAATAAAAATAAAAAGGTTCTTAAAACCCATTTAGTTCTTTGCCATCTAGATTTATTTGCCGATTGAAAAATTTGAGAATTCGAGTTCATAAGATAGTGTAAAATTAAACCTATTTTGGAGTACACAGGAAGATAAAACCATCTTTATATTGCTTTATGACTGTTAAATTTTTATGTATTTTTATCGCATCAAGCGTCTCAATGGCTGGGTTATCTTCATTAGTAAGCCAAATGAGTATGTTTTGAGGTAGTTCATAAAATTCTTGCAATTGCTTTACATGTTTAGTTTCGGGCAAAATAGATAAATGACGCTTTGTATAAAAGTATACAGCATGACTAGCATTTGCGTATACGGGGATCCCTTGTATAAAACAGCTACTATCTTTTTGAACTGAAAGTAATAAGTCACTATACAGCCAGTCGTCTTCACCGTATCCACCAATCCCCCCCTCTTTATTTTGTTGATGAGTTGTTACGACCCCATTATAATAATTGTAAATAATAAAAAATCCTGCTAATGCAATTAAAGTACTTATTAAATACTTAAGCTTTGGCTTTTTAACCCATTCTATAAAACTAATACTATAAAAACCTACAGTAAATAAAACAGGAATAAAAAAAGGCGCCAAAAGCCTATTATTAATAGCCTCATATTTTGAAAAAGTAGCAGACAACAACATAAACATCAAATACACCCAAGTAAAACAAGCCGAAATCTTTTCAAATGAATTGTGTTCGATTTTTTTACTATATCTATAAATAGAAATAGCACTTAACAAAAATATAAAAATAAGGCCAAAAAATAACGGACTGAAATTTGGAATTTTTGATAATGAAAACCAATCGCCAATCACTTCCCCAAAGTATTTTACATTCATTAATATAGGCGTATCCCCCTTTTGCCTAGCCCCTGTAAAGGATGTTGCTACTAAAAAATTTCGAACTAAATTAATAGTTAATAAAGAGCTAGAAACTAGGCTATATATAAAAAAATGATTCCACTTTTTTATACCCTTCAATTCACGCGACAATACAATCAATAACCCACCAGTAATAATAACGGTAACTCCTGCTAATCTTGTGTCTGCCGCTAGCGCAGCTATACATGCTACACCCCATAAATTTTTAAGCGTGCTGTTTTTGAAATAATAAAAACAACACCAGATGAAAATAATAATTTCTGTTATAAATAAGGTTTCCGACCAAAGCATGGTATATATTTCCAACAAACCTGCACTTAATGCTATTAAAAGAAGTATTATCCATTTTACCCATTTAAGCAGTTTCATTTTTTCTAACATTGAGCTGCTTAAAAATATAGTTACGCCAAATAAGCAAGCATTTATATAAGGAGCCAATACAACTATATCGGTCCTGAATATAAATTCAATAAGGGCCAAAAAACTAGGGTAGATGAGCGGAAATAAGACAAAAGGGCTATCATCAAATTGCATAAAGCCATTTCCCGCCATTAAACTATGAGAGGCACTGATATAATAAATTGAATCAGGCGAAATCCCCACCCCTCCATGCTGGGTCAATAATAAAACCCCCGTCATGCCTATTACAGCAGCTATAAGTGAATCTAAATTTTTGAAAAGCATTATACAAAAATACAGACTTTAGGTCTCCCTATAATATTAATTATAAGGCTTTCTATTTGATTTCAACAGTCAAATTGCCATTAATCCATCTTTATTTTGCCAATAGCAAAAAAAGTAGGAAATTAACTGCCATAAACGATTCAATCACAACGATTAAACACATGAAAAAAACAATCCATTTATCCCTAAAAACATTTGCATTTATTTGCCTTTTGTTGATCACCCTTATTTCTTGTAGCATTAAAAGAAGTAGCAAGCCCACCATTTTAGTATTTTCTAAAACGGGAGGTTATCACCATGAATCAATTCCTACAGGCATTAAAGCCATTCAGGCTTTAGGTGAGAAAAATGGTTTTAATGTAGATACTACCACCGATGCTAACAAGTTTGCCGAAGACAGCTTGAAAAAATATGCTGCTTTGGTTTTCTTAAGTAGTACTGGTGAATTATTATCTGGCAACCAAGAAATTGCGGTAGAAAGATATATGCAAGCAGGTGGTGGATTTGTGGGTATTCATGCTGCTACAGATGCAGAATACGATTGGAATTGGTATGTGAATATGATTGGCGCTTCTTTTAAAAGTCATCCTGCACAACAAGAAGCCAAATTAGTAATCAATGACAAAAAACATCCTTCTACTGATAGCTTACCTGCTAATTGGACTAGAAAAGATGAATGGTATAATTTCAAAAACTTAAGTAAGGATATTAAAGTATTGATAAGCATTGATGAAAAATCTTACCAAGGTGGAGAAAATGGCGACAATCATCCTATGGCTTGGTACCATATTTTTGATGGTGGTAGAGTTTTTTATACAGAACTAGGCCATACCGAAGAATCCTTTGCAGACCCAATGTATTTAAAACATATTTTAGGGGGTATTCAATATGCCATGGGCGATAACACTGCCGATTATAGCAAAGCACATAGTGTTTTTGCGCCAGATGAAAGTCATTTCACCAAAACCGATTTAGTCACTGGCACTTTTTTTGAACCTACTGAACTTTCAGTACTTCCTAATTTAGACGTGTTAGTGGTTCAACGTCGTGGTGAAATTTATTTATACAATGCTGCATCTAAAAAAATTAAGCAAGCAGGCTTTTTAAATGTGTATTGGAAAACAAATGCACCAGGTGTAAATTCTGAAGAAGGATTATTGGGTGTGAAAGCAGATCCTGACTTTGCAAAAAATCATTTTGTATACATATTCTATAGTGCTCCTGATTCTTCTGTGAATAGATTATCTCGTTTTACTTTAGAAAATGATACTATATTAAATAGTTCTGAAAAAGTAATTTTGCAATTTTATGAGCAACGTGATATATGTTGTCATACAGGTGGCTCCATTGCTTTTGGTCCTGATAAAACATTATTTGTATCAACAGGAGACAACACCACCCCTTTTGACGAGCCAAAACAAAAATATGCTAGCAATGGCTATGCTCCTTTAGACGATCGCCCAGGTCATTTACAATATGACGAACGTCGTGGTGCTGGCAACACAAACGACTTAAGAGGAAAAATTTTACGTATCCGCGTAAAAGATGATGGTACATATGAAATACCTGAAGGAAATTTATTCCCTAAAGGAACTGATAAAACAAGACCTGAAATTTATGTAATGGGAGATCGTAACCCTTACCGTATTTCAGTAGATCCAAAGAACGGTTATTTATATTGGGGCGAAGTGGGTCCTGATGCCAATGTAGATAGTTTAGGTAAAAGAGGACCTCAAGGTTATGACGAAGTTAACCAAGCTCGTAAGGCTGGATTCTTTGGTTGGCCTTTCTTTATTGGCAACAATTACCCTTACCATATTTATGATTATGCTACAGGAAAATCGGGTGAAGCCTTTGATCCTGCTAAACCAATTAATAATTCAAGAAATAATACTGGCTTAACAGAATTACCTCCAGCACAACCTGCATTCATTTGGTATCCATATGGCATTTCTACCATGAACTTCCCTTCTTTAGGTGCAGGTGGACGTACTGCTATGGCGGGTCCTGTTTACTATAGCGACCTTTATCCAAAAGAAACTAGATACCCTTCTTATTATGACGGTAAATTCTTTTTCAATGAGTGGATGCGCGGTTATATTAAAGCAGTGACAATGAAAGCTAATGGAGATTACGATAGAATGGAACCTTTTATGCCGAATACAAAATTCCATTCTGCTATTGATATTGAAGTAGGACCTGACGGCCGTTTCTATGTATTAGAATATGGAACAGGCTGGTTTAGTAAGAATGCAGATGCAGGTTTATCAAGAATTGATTTTAAGTGATGAATGTAAATAGCTTAGGTATCTAAATAATCATTTGCAAATTTAAAAATGATTTGCAACTAAATGTATTTTTATGAATAAACGTCAATTTATTAAAGACATCGTTTTAACGAGTATCGCTGCTCCATTAGGCATCAGTGGCATGGCAAAAAGCTTTGAACAAAAAGCACATTTACCTGCAGCAACTTTAGCGAAAGACGAAGATTTTTGGACAGGCATTCGTAATCAATATTTATTAAAGCCTGACTATATCAATTTAGAGAATGGATATTATAACTTTTTGCCACAGCCCTTACTAAATAAGTTTATAGAGCATATTAAAGAAGTGAATTATCAAGGTTCTTATTATATGAGAACTGTGCAATTCGACAATAAAAAAAATATCGCTGCAAGATTAGCAGGCATTGCAGGCTGCTTAGCTGAAGAACTCGTTATTACAAGAAACACCACAGAGTCTTTAGACTTAGTCATTGGTGGTTTTGATTGGAAAGCAGGAGACGAGGCTATCATGGCTATTCAAGACTACGGGGCCATGCTTGATATGTTTGAACAAATTAAAAACAGATATGGCGTAGTGAATGTAAAAGTATCTGTACCCAATCATCCCAAAAATGATGAAGAGATAGTTAATTTATATGCTAATGCTATTACCCCTAAAACAAAAGTGATTCATGTTAGTCACATGATTAATATCTCTGGCCAAATATTACCTATTCGTAAAATATGCGATATGGCGCATGCCAAAGGTGTTCAAGTGATAGTAGATGGCGCCCATGCATTTGCACATGTAAAATTTCGTATTGATGAATTAGATTGCGATTATTATGCTGCTGCTTTACATAAATGGCTAAGCACTCCTTTAGGTGCAGGTTTATTGTACGTTAAAAAAAATAATGCAAAAAATTTATGGCCCCTACTTGCAGATGGAGAGAAAGATATTAATAAGATTACTAGATTGAATCATATTGGTACCCATCCTGTACATACCGACCTTACGATTAATGATTGTATGGATTATTTTGAAATGATTGGCGCAGAGCGTAAGGAAGCTAGAATGTATTTCTTACAAAATTATTGGACGAGTAAAGTAAGAAATTTACCAAGAATCATCATCAACACACCTGCTGAAGCTAGCAGAAGTTGTGGTATTGCCAATGTAGGGATAGATGGAATTTTACCTGGCGATCTTGCAAAACGTTTATTATCTGAACATAAAATATTTACCGTTGCTATTGATTATGCCGACGTACGCGGTTGTAGAATCACACCAAATTTATACACAACCACCAAAGAACTAGATCAATTTATTGTAGCGTTAAAAACATTATCAAATAATGCATAAAGATTTTTTTAGAACTACTGAAGCCACTTCACTTTATAATAATATAGAACAATCGAGTACCCTTGATATTCTACAAAATATAAACACAGAAGATAAAAAGGTAGCGATTGAAGTTGAAAAACAAATTACGCAGATACAATTATTAATTGATGCGGCAGCTGCAAAATTAGCAAATGGAGGTCGTTTATTTTATATTGGGGCAGGCACTAGCGGACGTTTAGGCATGGTGGATGCAAGCGAGTGCCCTCCTACCTTTGGCGTACCTGCCGATTTAATAGTAGGTATAATTGCTGGCGGACAAAAAGCAATGTTTCATGCTGTAGAAAATGCAGAAGATGATACTAATCAAGCCTGGTTAGATTTACAAGCATATAAAATAAGCAACTTAGATATTGTTGTAGGCATTGCTGCTAGTGGAACCACTCCTTATGTTATTGGTGGTTTACAAAAATGTAAAGAAGCAGGTATTGCTACTGGAAGTATAAGTTGTAATAAAAATAGCCCGGTGAGTGAAGCTGCCGATTTTCCCATTGAAGTAGTGGTAGGTCCTGAATTTTTAACAGGAAGTACCAGAATGAAAAGTGGCACTGCACAAAAAATGGTACTGAATATGATTTCCACTACCATTATGATTAAACTAGGTAGAATTAAAGGAAACAAGATGGTTAATATGCAATTGACCAATCAAAAATTGTTTGAACGTGGCGTAAAAATGATTATGGAAGAACTTGACTTGACTGATGCAAGCATAGCCGCCGAATTATTAAGCACACATGGTTCTGTCAAAAAATCTATAGAAAAATACACTCAATAAAACTAGTGAGGGAAACTAATCTTTCCCATGGTAGTAGCTGTTTTAGTAGAATGTCCTCCGGCTAGTAAAGGCCTTCCAGCCACAGCTTCATTAGCAAGAATCGCAAATAAAATAGCTTCCTTCGCATCGGGATGAATACCTATTTCAATAGAAGAGGCGATAGCTGCATGAGGCAATAGCTGATGTAAATGATCCATCAATAAAGGGTTATGCATTCCTCCACCACTTACAAACATTTTAAATGGCATGTTTACAGGCATGTTATTTTGTATGGCTTCTGCTATGGTTTCGGCCGTAAATTTATTTAAGGTTGCCATGATATCATAATGAGTTAAAACAATTCCCAATTTTAATTGCGCCTCATTCACATAATCGAGATTGAATAATTCAGGGCCAATTGTTTTAGGAAATGCAAGGGAGAAAAAAGAATCGCTTTTTAACAATTGTAATAAATCATTATTGATGGTTCCTTGTTTTGCAATGGCAGCATCCTTATCATAAGAAAGCCCCTCAAAGTGTTTTCTTGCATAGGCATCCATCATTGTATTGCCTGGACCAGTATCTGTTGAAAATACCTGATCTAATTTTCCATTGGCTTGTAAAAAAGTAAAATTAGCAATACCTCCCATATTTAATAGCACTCTATTTTCAGTAGGATGTGCGCACAATAAATAATCACCATATATTGCTAAAGGCGCTCCCTCTCCTCCTGCGGCTATATGCTTTTGTCTAAAATCACTAATGGTAATAATGCCTGTACCTGCAGCAATATGATCTCCATCGCCTATTTGTAATGTAGCCGTACCAAATTCGTCATGAGGATGTAACGACTTGGGTGCATGAAAAATTGTTTGCCCATGACTGGCTATTAAATCAACTTCATTTGGTTTTATATTCCAAGAGGCTAAAGTATCCTGAATCATTTTTGCATGTTGTTGCGCAATCCAAGGATTAAGCACACACAATTGAGCCAAGGAAACATTTTGTTTTGAAAATACAGATAATACCTTCTCTCTAAAATCTTGCAAATAAGGAACTGTAGTGTGTTTTTCTAAAACAACGCGTGTATGAACACCAGCACCTGCAATGGTACATAAAGCAATGTCTAAACCATCTAAGGAAGTGCCACTCATAAGCCCCAATACCTTACGTGAAGGTTTGTTGGCTATATCATATAAATGTTGAATATTGGGGTGCATAGGCCACTTAACGCTTTGGAAAATAAAAGCTTTGTTTAAAGATACGAAATGGGCTTGTAAATTGTACCAATTAACAGCAAGATGCCAATTTTCCACACCCTGCTAAAACCATTCAAATTCAATGCCTTATAGTGTAACTTTACCTTTAATAAACTATACTTATGCTTAAAGTGGGCGTGTTTGGAGTGGGGCATTTAGGTAAATACCATTTGAATAACTGGAAAGAAATTCCAGAAGTTAGTATAGTGGGCTTTTTTGACCCAAATAACGACAATGCCAAAGAAGTAGAGAAAACCTATGGCTTAAAAAGATTCATGGACGAAGAGGCCCTTATTGCAGCCTGTGATATTATAGACATCGTTACTCCTACCCAACATCATTTCCCCGTTTGCGAAATGGCCATCAAAATGGGAAAAAATATTTTTGTAGAAAAACCAATGGCTAATACGATTGAAGAAGGAAAGGCCATTGTGAATATGGTGAAAGAAGCCAATGTAAAATTACAGGTGGGTCATGTAGAAAGATTTAATCCTGCATATACCGCTTTAAAAAACGCTTCCTTAAATCCTTTATTTATTGAAGTACATCGTTTAGCACAGTTTAATCCTAGAGGCACTGAAGTAAGTGTTATTTTTGATTTAATGATTCACGATATCGATATCATTTTAAGTATTGTAAAAAGTGATATCAAAAACATTTCTGCAAGTGGCGTAGCAGTTTTAACCGACACCCCCGATATAGCCAACGTTCGCATCGAATTTAACAATGGTTGCGTAGCCAATTTAACGAGCAGTAGAATAAGCATGAAAAAAATGCGCAAAATAAGACTATTTCAAAAAGATGCTTATATAGGAATTGACTTTTTAGAGAAAAATACAGAAATTATTAAATTAAAAAAGCCAGAGGATACCGATGCGTTTTCTTTTGACATTGAAACACATCAGGGTACCAAGACTATCTCCATTGCCAATCCTGTGATTGAAGAGGGAAATGCCATAAAGGCCGAACTAAGTAGTTTTGTACATGCTATTATCAATAACGAAACACCTGTAGTAAGTGAGATAGATGGTTTTTTAGCTATGGAAGTAGCTCATCAAATTTTAGAGAAAATTAGTAAAAGTACTTCAATGCTGAAACAGGGGCCAGATGCCTCTTTTAGCGACCCAATGCCATTAGAAGATTAAGATTTAGTAGCTGTACCCTTTTAGCACACAAAGTTTGGGTATAGTATAAAGTTGATACTTGTTGGAAACAATACTTTTAAGAAAAACGTTTAGTAAGGATATAATTAGCAATGGCCATATCTAAGGGCCTAGTAATTTTTATATTCTCAAATTCTCCTTCTACTAAAAATACAGGCACTCCACTTGCCTCTACCACATTGGCCTCATCTGTAAATGAATTTTGATAGTTTTGCTCAAAGGCTTTCAATAATATTTCTGATTGAAAGGTTTGAGGGGTTTGTATAAGCATTACATCCTCTCTGTTTATTACATGGTGCTTCTCCCCTTCCATTAAACGTATCGTATCTGTTGCACTTACAGCAGGAATGGCAGATCCTTTTTCAACTGCTTGCTGATAACATCTTTGAACAAGCGCTGGTGTTAATAAACACCTTACTGCATCATGCACAAAAACAATACAAGTACTGGTCGCTTTTGAAAGTCCATTTTTTACCGATTGAAAACGAGTATCTCCTCCTGCTACAAAACTGAAAGTATTTTTGTACTTATTTTGAGTAATTAATTTTTTTCCTTCTTCCAAATATACTTGAGGTAGCACTATGACTAATTCAATGTCAGCAAAAGCGGCCACAAATTGATCGATAGTATGTAATAAAATAGCTTTATGTTCAATTTCTAAAAATTGCTTGGGCACTACAGAGCCCATTCTTTGACCCGTTCCTCCAGCAACTATAATGGCTAATTTTTTTGAATACATGATGAACGAAAAATTTACAATTCTTATTTATACTAATTATTTCCCTAACAAATTAATCACCTCTGCTTCTAAGTCTTTTTTGTTAATGGGTGCTGTACCAACTAATTCACAAACCATTCCGCCTGCTATATTTGAAATTTCTGCAGCTAATGACATATTTTTAGTGGCTGCATACACCAAAGAAGCCACTGCTATCACCGTATCCCCTGCACCACTTACATCGGCAATATTACGAATATGGGTTGGTATCATTTGATGTGCTGAAGCTGTTTCAAAATAAACTCCATGCTCCGATAAGGTAATAAAGGAAATATCATGAGACAAACTTTTTTGCAATGCCTTATGTACCATTTGCATGCTTTGCTCATTAATAGCATCAATAGATATCTTTAATCCTTCTTTTACTTCTTTTAAGTTTGGTTTAAAAATGGTACAACCTTTATAGGCTAAAAAGTTTTTTTGTTTTGGATCCACCGCTGTTGAAATTCCTTGTTGTTTACAATAATCAATCACGGTGGTAATAATTCTTTCCGTTAAAACACCTTTATTATAATCTTCTAAAATAATTAAAGCAGGTTTTTCTTTATTGACATATTCAATAAAATTGGCCAACAATTGATCTTCTTCCTTGGTGGTAATATCACTAGTGTCCTCATGATCTAAACGCATCATTTGTTGATTACGTCCCATCACTCTCACTTTATTCGTAGTCACTCTTGTATCCGCTGCAATAATATAGTTTGTGTTAATACCTTGCTTTTTTAATAACTGTTGCAAGTCAGCTCCTTCTGTATCTTTTCCAATAACAGCAAACAAAGTAGTAGGCGCTCCCAAGGAGCCAAGATTTAAAGCAACATTGGCAGCCCCTCCTACTCTTATTTCTTTTCTTTGAAGAGTTACAATAGGCACAGGCGCTTCTGGAGAAATACGATCTACATTACCCCACCAGTAGGTATCTAACATGATATCACCAATCACTCCAATCTTAGTAGTAGATAAGCTATTAAATAATTCCTGTATTTCTTTTGCTTCCATGGGTATTATGCCGCTTTTTTATTACGTAATGCAAGATAGTACAAAGGTATGCCGATAAGCGTAATTACCAAGCCCCATAAGGAGTAGAATGGCTTAGTGTACACCAAACCAATACAGAATACCGTTGCCATCACTATATAGATTGCTGGTAAATAAGGATAACCAAAGGCTTTATAAGGTCTAGGTAAATCGGGTTCCTTTTTTCTTAAGATAAAAATGCCAATAATAGTAAGTACATAAAATATAACCACTATAAAAGAAACCATAGTTAATAGATCACCATATTTACCACTCAAACATAATAAACTAGCTACCAACGCTTGTATCCATAAACCATAGGCTGGAACTTCATTTTTGTTTAAAGTGCCTGCTTTTTTAAAGAACAAGCCATCCTTTGCCATAGTGTAATAAACTCTTGAACCTGCTAAGATTAATCCATTATTACAACCAAAAGTAGATATCATAATCATAACCGCTATCACTATCGTTCCAATATTTCCTAATACAGCATTCGCTGCAGTAATGGCTACTCTATCATTTTCGGCAAATGCCATTTCATTTAAGGGTAGTACATATAAATACATCAAATTGGCACTGATATAAATTAAGGTAACAATACTGGTTCCTAAAAATAAACTCAAACCAATATTGCGTTGTGGATTTTTAATTTCACCTGCAATAAAAGTTACATTATTCCATGAGTCACTACTAAAAATAGAACCTACCATGGCGGCTGCCATTAAACCAATTAAGGCAGTGCCTCCCACTGGTACCCAGCTATTGGTTACGGTGCCATCTAAGGCAGTAGTGGCAATATTTTGTTTAGCATCAAAGGCATTGGTCCAGTTAATTCCCCAGTAATTATGCTTTGCAAATAAAAAGCCCACAATGATTAATCCAAATAAAGAAATAAGCTTTGTAAAAGTAAATGAGTTTTGTATCATTTTACTTTCCTTTACGCCTCTTGTATTGGTATAGGTTAAAAATAGTATCAAACAAATGGCCAGCACTTGCGCTGCTGAAATTTTAATAAAACCTAGATCGGCTAATATATTACTCTCTCCCACCGACGGTATTAAATAAGCGGTAAACTTACTAAAAGCTACTGCTACTGCAGCAATGGTGGCTGTTTGTATCACAGAGAAAAAACTCCATCCAAATAAAAAGGCCACAAGTGGATTATACGCTTTTTGTAAATATACATATTGCCCTCCTGCTTTGGGATACATTGCACTTAGCTCGCCATAACTTACTGCAGCCGTTATGGTCATGAATCCTGTAATAAGCCAGGCTGTAATTAACCAACCGGCACTTCCAACATATCTAGTAATTTCGCTACTAACAATAAATATACCTGAACCTATCATACCGCCGGCTACAATCATCGTCGCATCCATAGCCCCTAACCTTGGTTTAAATTCGGTCGTTTCTGTTGTTGACATAGTTTTACAATTGTGTGTTAAATAAAAAATCCTCTCGTTATGATCGTAGAGGATTTAAGATATGCTATTTTTTTGAATTATGTTCTACATTCAACCCCTTTATAATATCTGAAGTGATATCATAAGCAGTGTCTTTGTAATACATCAAATCGGCATTGCTTGAAAATATGTAAGCAAACTCTTTATTCTTATTGTACTTTTCTAAAAATAATTCTATTTTCTTTTTCACCTCTTGCAAACGCTTAAAACTTTCTTCTTGTAGTTCTTGAGATAATTGTTGCTCTTTATTAGTATAGTTTTTTTCTAATTGTGCTAACTCTTGTTGACGATTCGCAATTTCTGCTTGAGAAAGACTACGTCCATTTTTTTGTAAGTCTTGATACTTAGCAGCAAACGTATTTTTTAAAGAGGTTAACTCTTTTGCATTTTCCATATCCTTCACCTGTAATGCCGATTTTACTTCTTTAAAAAACTCATAACTATTTTGGATAGAGTCTATTTCAAAATAGGCAACCTTGGTTCCCGCACCACCAACGGCAGACGCTTTAACAGGCATACTACTACTGCTAAAGTGAAGGATATACAAGATAACTACTGCTACTGCAATCACACCATTAAAGACCCAAGCGTTTGATTTCATCTGAAAATTTTAATTTAATAAATATAGAAAATGAACTTCCCTCTACCCTATAAAAATAGGTAAAATTATATATTCTAGCTACTAAAATAGACATAAAAAAAGCAGGAAAAGTTGCCTAATCCTGCTTTTTAACAAATAGTATGTCTTTTAATTATTCGTCGTCGTCAAAGCTCATCGCTTCACGTGTTGTAGCCAATACTTCGTACTCTTCTTTGCTACCAACGATTAATTTTTCGAATTCTTTTTGACCTGTACCTGCAGGGATTAAATGACCTGTAATAACGTTCTCTTTTAATCCTAACATCAAGTCCACTTTACCTTGTATTGCCGCTTGGCTTAATACTTTAGTGGTTTCTTGGAATGATGCAGCAGATATCCAGCTTTGAACACCTAAAGAAGCTTTAGTGATACCTAATAAGACAGGACGAGCAGTAGCTGGTTTTGCATCACGCACTTCCACTACTTTTTTGTCGGCACGACGTAAGATAGAATTCTCTTCTCTTAATTCACGCACTGTTACAATTTGACCTGCTTTTAGTTTTGCACTTTCACCTGCTTCAGTAACTACTTTCTTATCATAGATACGGTCGTTCTCTTCGATAAAATCAAAGCGATCTTCCAAATCTTCTTCTAAGAACTTAGTGTCACCTGCGTCAACGATTTCTACCTTCTTCATCATTTGACGAACGATCACTTCAATATGCTTGTCATTAATTTTTACACCTTGTAAACGGTAAACCTCTTGAATTTCATTCACCACATATTCTTGTACAGCAAATGGACCTCTAATAGCTAAAATATCAGCAGGTGCAATTTGACCGTCAGATAATGGAGAACCCGCCTTAACGAAGTCACTATCTTGTACTAAGATTTGACGTGTTAAAGGCACCAAGTATTTCTTCACCATACCATCTTTAGATTCTACCACAATCTCTCTGTTACCACGCTTGATATTACCAAAAGCAACAATACCATCGATCTCACAAACAATCGCAGGATTACCTGGATTACGTGCTTCGAATAATTCAGTTACACGTGGTAAACCTCCTGTGATATCTCTTAATTTTCCTAAGACTCTTGGAATTTTAACAAGTACATGTCCAGACTTCACTTCAATACCCTCTTCGATAACGATATGAGAGCCTACTGGTAAGTTGTACATTTTATTGTCCTTGCCGCCTTCTAATATGATAGTAGGAATTTTTGTTTTATCCTTAGATTCAATTACCACTTTTTCACGGTGACCTGTTTGC